>Ga0157363_1000470_pt1 | contig 30957 bp, 25 predicted proteins | sample AttsexASBM1_FD_111477 | JGI IMG/M metagenome (GOLD analysis project Ga0157363, IMG submission 111477) | Fungus gardens microbial communities from leaf cutter ant in Ribeirão Preto, State of São Paulo, Brazil - Atta sexdens ASBM1 | ecosystem: Host-associated > Fungi > Mycelium > Unclassified ... | reverse complement strand
TATTTATATATATAAATATATTAGGAGATGCGGAACGACTTAGTCAGATAATATTGATTTAATGTACAAATTCATTCTCTATAAAAGCTATTTTCTGCTTCAAATAGAACTAGTCATTGACCTAGCTAATATTAATTTTAACAGATCACTTTAGCTGTCCAATAGGACTGACAGTTGATGGAATATCTATTGCGTCGCGCCTAATTGAGTTGGAGAATAGCATGTGAATTTAATAATTTGTTACTTCTTGATTGCTTTACTTTTTTACGTTGTTTCTTGTAATAATATCCATTTTTATATAGATTAACTTTAATTTCAGTTTAATATTCTTTATCTTTTTTTCATTTATTGAATTAGAAAGAGTAAGTTAAAGTCAAGAAGTTAATTTACTTTCTAAATTCTTTGAAGTGGAATCTCATTCTCAAGTAAAAATTGAGCAAGTCCGATTGAGCAAGTCTTGAAAAAAAAACTGAACTCAATTTTCAATCTTTAAAGCCAATCTTTAATCTCTTTCTCTAATTTTTAGAATTAGAAAAATATAAAGAGAAAATCGAACCGAGATTAAAGTTAATCTTACATCGATGGCCCAAGGGTGAGCTTTCACTTTTCAGAATAAGATTCACCTCTAAAAGCTTTAGAGAATAAATAGAAACGGACATAAGTCTATTTGCGAATTCCTGAAAGTACTCGAGATACGCATTAGCTTTGAAATTCCAATTGAGAAAATGAAAGGATATCCAAGTTTAAAATTATAGTTACGTGCAAAAAGCAATACATCCAGAGAAAAAGCAAAAATGTCGGAAAATTCTCGATTATGAGTTTGGAAGTCCTGCAAGTATTTCATGGACAAGATCTGTATTGTTAACTCCGATATTGTAATAATTCTCGCAGCTTTTTGCATTATCACCCCCACCGTTTCTTGCATTCACCTTCTCCCTGCTGTCTGCAGCTGTTCCCCCTACCGTTCTTCCCTACCTCTCCGACTTCTCTTTCTCCTCTCTTCTCGTCGTCTACCGCGACGATATCGAACCGCAGCTCATCGCCGTAGTGCGAGGTGCGCACGCGTTCCCTGTGTATATCCCCTCGCGGAGGAGAATATCCTTCGTGATCCTGATTCTGTGTCTACCTTGCCGGTGACCGTCGCAGGTCACTCCGGCGTCACAGTTTCATCTGGAACAGTGTATCTCTCACATGGGGGGGACTTTCCTCGTGTCGCGTTCACGAGGAAATCTCTCTTCGACGAGGAGACCGTTGAAGATACCTAGATGCGACGCCCAGCAAGTAAACGCCTCGCGTCTCGCGCGACGCACCGGGTCTCCTAACGCGAAGTGATCGCTCCGAAAAAAAAAAAATCTACTCGTCTTGTGTGTGAGATCCAGTGAATCGTGAGAGTTCTCGTTTTTGCAGCAGGCATCGATGATTCCACACCGGGAAGCGAATCCTTGATCCCGGCCTGTCGTGAATTATGCGAGGGGACGTAGCGTGACGTTGAGTTCGGCCGAGTCCAGGTAGAAAAGGTGAAACTCGGCACCGACGCTGAGTCCTCCTTTGTTCGCGACCGTTTCCAAGTCGTGTTCTTGGCCCTTTTCCCTGGAATCGTCGTTCACGTGAATCTTTCCCAGTTCAAGATAGTGCGATGATGAAACGACGCACGGTCGTACTGGAACACGCGAGGTCGCAGTCGTATATTTAACCGTGGCATTAAGATTCACAGAGTTTATTAATAGTCTCATAAAATATTAACCGATGCTTTCTGAGTCTCTACAATAAATCGATTTAATTTGATTAGCAGAAACTCGCTCATGCGGAGCGTCGGTGGTGTCAAAATTGCGCCGCGCGAAAGCTCTTAAAGTCCTGTGACAGGATAGTCTGATTTCCCTCTAGAATTAAATAATAATCAATTAATTTTGATCAATTGATTTATTGAAAGGAAATCGTATTCCTCTTTTAAAAAAAGGAATCAAGTAATGTAATTGAGAGTTGCCACAAAATCGGAAATCGGGGAAAATTTTTTTGCAAAATTTCCTAGAAAATTAAAATTATTGAAAAAATTTAATATGCGTTATCACATCTACGTATTTAGAATACCTAATAATTAAATGCAAACAGTGTGCTTAAATGTATCAACGATATTAATAGTAATTTATATTGTTATATTAAATTGCTCTCTCAACAAAATATTTGACGGCATCCAAATCAAGACAAAAATACAGAAAAATATTATTGAAAGAAATCAGAGAAAATCATAAAATTTTGTCGGGAAATCAGGAAAAAGTCATGGAATGTTAGGATGACACTTTTGTGACAATCGCACTTGTGTAACAATCATTCAGTTCGATAAAACGTGCACTCTGATAGAAAAATATCAAACGCTCCGGTAGGATAACTTTCACTCGATAGGATGACTCAACTCCTTCTTAGTCTGAGATTGTTATGAAAATGAGAAAAAAAAAGATAAGAAGGAACGGAAGCGCTAACGAACGGATTACATTGGAAACGCGATAAATTGCGAGGGAATGAGATGATGCGAAATAAGTATATTAATTATTTCGTTTTGCGAAACTAATTAAATAGGAACGTAATTTTCCAACGCGCTTAACTATCACATTCGATAATTTATAACGCAAATAACTAACTGCGGTGTATCGCAAGGAAAAGAAAAAAAAAGAACTCGTTAGTCAACCCGCAAAATATTGCGTTACCGCTATCCGAGTGGCGATCTGGATCGATCTGATTATCGCGTTCACTGGGTTTCTATTTTTTTATTTATTTTTTTTTTATTCTTCCCGTTCATCTATTCATAGATCCAAGTCTGCGAGTTGCCGTTTACATTACGTTTATCTCATTTTGCAGTTTCATTTGCGATGTCATCGGCGAGCGGAGCGATAACACGGCATCCCCGTGTCGGGGCACCGCTCGAATTCGCGTAACTTAGCGCGAGGATTGCGAAACGCACAACGCGGAACGCGCGTAATTCGGCGCGTATAAGCCGGATGACGTGCAACTTGGGAAAGTGACTGCGGCAACTGCATGTCTACCGAATTACTCATCGTATTCCACCAGGCTTCTTCCATTAACGCTCTCGCTTCTCAACCTGCTGCGCGTTTCCCTCCTCTTGTCCTCTGTCGACTGTAAAACGACACATTCCGTCCCATCCAGCTAAATATGCCGTCCGTGCTCCATCTTCTATTTACATTATCCTATTCCGGTTGAAGCTTTCCGACTGTCACGTTCAGTGATATACGACCACTCGGCCACGTCGAGAAAATCTCCTCCATTGAGGAAACTCGAAGAGATCCACGAGGAAACTATTGGATTCTCCTCCTTCTGCTCAAGTCAATAACAAGCCTAACAAGTTCCCGAGAAATTCCCGAGAAGTTCGATTATCCTCGCGCTCATTCAGCTAGAGACTTGGCGAACCGCGTTCGACTTGGTGAAGCGCACGGGACCAGGACGGCCGATGACCCGCGCGCGATTACCGGGAAACGACCGACGATCCGGTTGAGGGAACAAATCGACGATGGCCTCCACGTCGGCCGAGAACTCGAAGGGCGCCCGGAGACGCACCACCGGCCTGCCAACGCGCGTTCGCGTCCCCGCGAACTTGGAGAACGGTACCGTCGGCGGCGCCGAGGATGGACGCGACGACTCCGGCCTCTCGTCCGAGAGCTCGACGCCCACGAATGGATCGCCGCCTCCGCGACAACCCAGGGCGTCGAGCAACGGTCAGATCACTTCCACAAGCATCGGCGTCGCGGCCGCCTCCTCCTCCTCCGCCGCGATCTCCTCGCGAGCCAAGAATAGTTCCGGAAGGTAGTGCCTCTCTCATTCTGCTGCTCCCTTCAGGAAGAGCTATGCTCTTCCCACAAATATTTCCGAGCCTAAGAGAGATACAAGATAGCGAGGAAGCGCGGAGATTAGGTGCCGCACGCTCGTTTTCTTTTTTTTTATTGAGATAGCGTGACTGTGATGAGAATTATGATAATGCTCGAATACACTACTTCCTGTTAAACCCCCGCTGGTTTATGTTTACTCGCAGAAAGCTCTCGCTGCTTGTCGTTTATATTCGGCACGTATAGTTCTTTTTCTATATATTATATATATATATATATATATTTATATATATATATATATAGATATAGATATATATTATTTTCCATATATTTCTATTCTTCTATTACTTTCTATATACATACAATGAATGCAAAAAGTATTGTACAGAAAAAATTTTTTAAAAAAACTTTATTTTTAAAAAGTAAATATTAACTAGCGAGAAATGAGAATTGATGTCGAATCGATATCGACATGATGATTTCACTAATTCGACGTCGATTCGATGTTTAATTGACGATCATTTCTTGCTGGTAATTAACAATTTATTCATAAAAAATAAAATAGACTATGTTTCTTAAAATTATATATACCAAAAAGATGTAATTATAGAAAATATATCATCTGAAAAATAAACGAAAATTAAAAATTCTATTGTTTGGATCCTCAAAAAGTATTCGACGAGAAATTTAGCTTCTAAAATCAAGAATACATGCAAAGCTCGTTTGATTATGATTAGAACAGAATATATTTATTATATAAAATTGCTAATTAATGTTTATTTTTTATAAATAGGATATTTTTTATAAAAAATTTCCTTGTACGAATACTTTTACTCTGTACTTTTTGCACTCTATATATATATATGTTATTTATTTCCGAAGTGCATGATTAATTATTATTTTTCGTCAAGTCATCGTACTTCTTTTTATTATATTATATTATAGAGAATGATTTAAAATAGATGACAAAAGATGACGAATAGATTAATTTATGAATATCTGATCTCTATATGGTTAACAAACCTCTTTTAGAATTTCTGTACAGGATATAATCCCAAAATTCGTTGACTTAAAATACTACAATAGTAAGTTCTTGACAAATTAAATAAAAAAGTTATATATTTATAAATTTCTATTTTAAGCTGTAATTCTTGAAATGATAAGAATTGAAATATGATCAATTACAAAGTATATTTAGATGGCCACGTGTCCATGAGTCGCGCGTGCGGTAGTATTAGTAAACACAACATTGTGACTTGAGCTTTTGTACAGTTGACGTCGCTTCTAGTCTGCTTTTATTTTATTCATATAATGATCGTTTTAAAAGTTTCATTAAATTTAAATGTTTTATTATTATATACAATTTATTAATTTTTTTCTACATAACTACACTATTAGAAATGCTTCCTTTACATGTAAATGAAGCTCGTGATTATAAATGAAATTAAAAGTAACGAACGATTTAACTGAAAACTAAATTACAGTAGTTACTTAAATGTAATGAACGTATGCATTAAATTTCACAAAATTTTATGAAAAATACATTAAATTTAATGTATTTTAATGTCATGAAATTAAATTCAAATTGTGTAACTTAAAATACATTAAATTTCATGAAATTTGTAATAATGTACATTAAATGTAATTCAAGAACATTTCTAACAGTGAGTTATAGATTTTATTGTAATTCTCATCTCTCTTTGGAATCTGAGTCACTCGGCCTTGTAATCAGCGTGAACGATATTCTCATTATTTCCCAATTTGGAGCGTAAGAAACAACTCTTATAATTTTGTTCACTGAGGCTCAAAAGAAACCCGAAAATTTTGAATTATGTAAGAAGAATATATTAAATTATCATTTTGTGCTTCGATTACTGCTTGACTCTCATTCATCTAATACATTTTTCTTTATTAATGATGAGGACGCACTTCGGCGTCTACTAACACTTACACACGGAGAGAATTTTCTTTTAAAATTTGTCCTGAAAATGGTAGTTGTAATACAATACAATATTTTCAAGATTTTTACCATGTACGGTAAAATTAATCAAACTTATTTTATACTTTATTGTAATTTTAATGAATGAGAGAGATTTACAATTCTTCAAAATATAATGTTGTCCCACAGCTGTCATATTTTCAGGGTAAATTCTAAGAAAAAACTCTTTCCGCGCAGGTAATCATAATATTTTGTAATTGGTCATATAAACTCCTATCCCAGAAATTATTGCTTAAAATAAAAATTTACAAATAATTTTTCTTATTTAATTTTTCGAAAATTGAAATACTAAGAGCCGGTTGTTCCGATTTTTTCAAATAAATTATGTGGTAATTTATCTGTTGGATAAACAAAAGAGTAAAAGAATAAGAGCATAAGAGAGTAAGATAGTGAGCTGAAGTTTACCAAAATAAACCAGTCTAAGTGAATTAAAATTAAAATAAAATACGTTTAGTAAAATTAAAATTAAAATACTATCTGGTTATAGTATTCTGAGTTGTACATTTTGGAATACTTTATATAATGACTGAAGAATTCTTCCTTTCTCTTTAAAAAAATTCTAGAACTTCTGGTGCAATTCAAGGAGAGTTCCGACAATTAAAGGCATAGAATTACATGGATTTCGCTGTTCTTGTTTCAGAATCGGAAGTGACAGGATGTCAAGGCTATTACGCAGTAGATCGGGAACGGAATCGCCTCGTTCGTTAGACAACATGCGCAATCGTCAAGTTTCTAGTCCTATGAGAACGTCAGGAAGTGTAAGTCATGAGTCTACGCTCAAACTCAATTTGTCTGAAGGGAATATTTTGCTGATATCTTACTGACTATAGGTATCATCCTCGTGCGTCGATTCCGGTGACGAGGCCAGTCTCAGGATAGACCGCGGCACGTATCAGTACATGTTCCAGGACATCGTCTCCATAAAGACGATGCTCCTGAAGCTCAAACGAGTTCTTCAGGAGGTACGACAGAAGCATAATACACGCTTGCATTTTACCTCGCCAAAAATTGTGCACGTCACATGTCACATCGCTTCTTGCGATCGTCCACATAAATATGTTTCACGCGTTTTAAGCGCGGTGCCGAAGCGAATTGAATTTTAGCTCCAGGCCCGCCTTCGATTTCCATCATACACGTTATCGACCACAAGCATTTTATTCCGTTATCCATGTACACGGTGCGTTTATATTTTTATCTATTTTTATTAACACGATCTTTTTTATTTTTCATTTTTGTCATCGTCCTTCCTGATTTTGCGTCTCAAGTCAGGAGAGAACGATTTGACGAGGGTACGTTGCATTGATTTTCTTTGCACATTTATTAATTTACATCACCTTATTTACATGCATGTGTTTGTGTATTTATTTAATTATTATATATCATGTATAATATATACATTTTTTATAATATATTATGTACTTTTACTTACACGGAATCGAGTAAAAAATTATACATATGAAAGTTGCAATTATACAAAAGAAAGCAGTATATGAAATTGTAATTACAAGAAGATATGTGAAAGTTATAATTGCAAGAAGTAGATTCAATCCTCATTCGAATTCTACTGTTTTACTCGGTCCCGATAGCAAATTATGAAAATTATCGCCAACACTAAAAATAAATCTGTGCACTAATATCTGATATTGATTTTTAGACAGAAACTCTCAACCCATTCGATAATCCGAAGGTGAGTACTTATATCTCCTATAAAAAAGTGCTCAGAAAATAGATCTAAAAATAACTTAGACTTTCGTCTTTAATTCTGCTTAGTTGACGTTAAGTTAAATTAGAAATGACGTTATCGATATTATCGCAGAATGGCCTCTTCTGTAACCTGAACGAGGGTGGAAGTAACATGACTGACGTGAGCACATCACCGGGAAGTGGTGGTAGTAGTATTGCGGACGAATTGGCGGATCTGAGAAGGCAAGTGGTGTTCCTTCAGGGTCAGGTGGAGGACCGAGATCGCACCATACAAGTGCGGGATCGTACCATCGAACTACTTGAGGTAAATAACGAGGTAAATCCCATTCGCGATTAACTATACCGCTCTGTACCGCGAAAAGCTCGTCCTCAATGGAAGTCTAATCGGTAATCATCCTCAGAGCGCTCTTTATTATTAATTGAAGCGAATCGCATAGAAGTGATAATCGAATATTAACCTTCGCAGCTCCAGATGTCCAAACTTCAAGAACCTAAGAATGGCGATACTCAAAGCTGTACTTTGTCGACACGCAACATCAACGTCTCCTCTGGAGATACTTGTAACGCCGCTACTCAAACAGAGAAGGTATCGCTTCATCGAATCTTTCAATCTCTTTATACATACTTCACACTGTTTTATCTTTGTATTGTTACGATCATAGTAATCGCTTTTGTTTTGTGATTGCATTTCGTGATTCATTACTATTAATGTTATCTTATCATCATCCTCTCGATTAAAAGGAAATTGTTTGATTGCGGCTTTAGACACGTCCAGTATCGGCGGGACCCTCGCTCCTACAGTCACTCCCACAAGATGGTGTCATGGGGCCTCTCGTTAGGTGAGAATTTATCCTTTATGAATAATTGTTACACGTTCAAGTTCTAATATTTATAATCTTCATTCAACATACATTAGTTTTGTAAACAATTAATACCATTGATCGTCGAAAATTACATTTACGTAAATTATTCTTGTATCACTAACACAATCGTGTTTTCAATATCTTCTCTATAATGTGCATCATAAATAATAATGTTCTTTTTGCTGCTCTGGTTCCGCTCTTTACTCGGGTGATTCCGCGTGACGCAGCTTCAGGATCGGGAAGGTAGAGTGCGTCAGTCTGTGTGACTTGTTATTGGGATATGTACTCCTGTCTGCATTTAACGCCCTTATATTCATGCATCTCTTTTATTTTCGTGCCACTTGTTTGACAATTCGTTATTAATAATTGCGTTCACATTTTGCATGGAATCGAGTAATTTGACTTCTCACTTGCTTCGCAATTTCCGATTGATCAAGACAAATCCTGTCAGAACAAAATGATCGATTTATTATAAATTGCTACATTTTGTTATAACAGCTTGATTATTTTATATAAAACATGATTATTTTATAAAATATAATAGTTTTATATATAAATTTTATATATAAATTGTTGTATTATATTTTATAGCAGTAACAACTATTCAACAAAATTAAAACTTTTTGTTTTATTTTATCATTTTTTATTTTTTATTCAAGCTTGTCATGTCTTCGATCAATATCTTTTTTCTTTGCGAAAGAAAATAACCAAGTGACTGCATTTTGATTGAAAGCCTAATAATCGAATAAATTCTAATGTAATTTAGAAAATATCTTTAACTATTTGAATGTAGAAAGATTCGAATGTAGATTATTGTGCCGTTTACATTTGTAAAACTAATGTTTCTGGCATGTTGTAATAACATAGTTCGTTTTTGTTTTAATGTTAATGTAATAATTACATCTTGACATTCCCAATTTCTTGCGATAAAATACTGGATTTATAATTCGTAATGTTTCACGCTGCCTTGATTAGCCATGTGCGGTAAGTTTTGAATTTTTTTCATTCGATCAACTCAGAATTGTTACTTGAATCGAACTTTTACGTTCTCCGCGATCTCTATTTTTCATAGTAATAACTTCTCGATTGCAGTTGGAGTGACTCGTTGGATCGTCAGCGACCATCACTGCTCTCCGAGCTTAATTCCGCCGGGAGCCATCGCAAGCCAATCGAACGTTTACCTCATACGCTAAGACTCCGTCAAGAACAGACTCCGACACGTCGCATCAACGTGCATGCGAGAAGACACTCGTCAGAATGCGTGTCCGGCTCGCCCACCAAGCCGAAGAATTGTATAAAATCGCCATGCGATTTGAACGACGCAGATCAACGTGATGCTAAGATAGAAGGAAACACTGTCAAGTCTCTCATTCCGACACCTAGAAAACTACGGCTTTAATGACACGCTGATTATATCGATTTTCTTTGCGTATAGCAACGTTTCTTTTCGTTCCAGACGTCCGTATCCTTTAATTAAATTCTAAAGTACAAAAAAACCTTTGAAAGACATTGATCTCTTTATGGACAAATCATTTACATGAAATCTTTTATTTGATTTTTCATTCAGTAAACCTAAAACGCCTAAATCGAGAATGAGTCTGTAATTAGAATGATTATGGACTTATTCAGGTTTACTGAATGAAAAATTAAATAAACATTTCATGTGAATAATTTGTCCGTAAGGAGATCAGTATGCCTTTCAAAGATTTTCTGTACTTCAGAATTTAATTTGTATATAATTACTCAATCATATTTTCGCCAGACTGATTCGGACGTCCAAGATATCGTAAAATGATCTCGTTTTATCTGCTCGTACTCGTAATTAGTTCTCTGCGCGACATAATGTTCACGTCCTACGCGTTAACAATGATGTATGTTATTTGATATTATGCGTCTGATATAATTCGCCATAATATTTATGTAATATGGTGCAGAGAGTGTCGTGCGTAGCCATCTATTCCTGAGGATATTTCGGACAGTATGTAATTCGCGTCCACGCGCATTATAGGTATGGATACACTTAATTGTTAATATCAGTAAATTTCATTTCTTCACTTAAACGTAAATTTATCAAGCAAATTTTCTTTCTAGCTAATTCGCTGTAATCAAACGAAAATTAGACGCAGTTAATCATTGTTAATAATCACAAAAAAGCGTTGTATTTTATTTGTCATCGTCATTCAAAGATATCGCAAATACGTTTGGATAATTTTGAGAAAGTTGCATGAATGTAACTTCGGTTTGTGGATATACCTTATGACAAATAGACACGGATTATAATTAGTGAAGTCAGGGTATTATGTAAATTCCAGATAATTTTAATTTATTGTGTGCTTGGTATGTGCTTGGTGCTAGTAAGTTCGTATTCGATATTATAAGTAAATTCGTATATGATATTTAGATTCTCTTGTCTTTCGTATTTATTTATTCTAATCGAATAAATCCACGAATAAATCTAATTCAAATCTTCTAATGTTAAAAACTTTAGTTCTTGAGATTCAAAATCGTAATGTAGTTTGAGTTATTTTTCCAAACTATAATCCCACAGATTATATATAATTTTTTTAGATTATATACTCTTCTAATAAGATAATTGAGAATTCAAACAATGTGCATTTAAAAAAATATACACGTTATATATAATCCTTTATTTTCTATTAAAAAGATAGATGATAACAATAATTATTACTACAAAATATAAACACAAACGTAAGTATTTTTTCGTCCGCTTTGTATGACATTCTGCAGTATAGCAATTATAGCAAAACATTTCACATAAAATGAATAATATCTGGAGATTGACGAATGTCAGGAGAAACTAGATATTTTATGATCATTGTATTATATTTATTTGTTCATATGTTTAATTTATATACTAATTATATTTGAAAATAAGAACGGAAGGAAAATGAGAGAGTGAAAGTGAAAAGAAGAAAGAGAAATATATATATATATATATATATAAATATATAAAATTTCATTAATTTTTTTAAGAAATATAAAATAAAATGTGGAGAATTAGGGAAATCTTAGCTTTTCCGCAGAATTATCTTCGCAAGATGCAGTCAAATATTTATAGAAATATACCGAGTAGTTCAAATCCACTTACTATTAATAACGAATACAAATTCATAGATCTGATATGGGATAAATTAAATGGCAATTTTATTGATATTATCGATGAGCAATCGACATTGATGTTAATCGCCCGCCACAGCTACACTTCGGAAAGCGAGCCTGTGACTAATGCGAATGATTTTAAAAATTCTGTCGCATCGTATAAAAGTTATGGTAAATAAAGAGCATACATAATATAATGATTACACGTTTATTCTCTACATCCGACGACCATTATTACTGATTTTTATTTTCGCAAAAGTCATAATGCAAATCGACTTGTATATCGATAAGCGAACTTCTCTATGAATTCTGTCATTGTTTTAAAGTGTCGCTTTGACGTAGCGACGTACACATTCTATACTTTTTCTCATAAATTTGATACGGCAAAAACTTTATATTGTCAAACTGACGAGTGTCAACAACGGATGTCGCTCTAATAGTAATTCTGTATATATACATAAAAGGACAATGTGTACATTCGCAGAGGTACGTGCTGTTATTCGATATAGTTGATTGAGTCGCATTGACTGAGTCGCGTGTTGCAGGAGACTAGTTGGTCCTATATTTGGGATGCAATGGGAGACCTAAGCGCTGTGCCGCAGAAGAAGAGTATGCGTATTTTCTACAATATACCTTTTTAACACAAAATGTGCCATAAGTTCATTTGTCGTTAACCAGAAACAATTCTAACAGTCGTAGATTATCTCCTGGAGCGTTTGGAACACGGTCATATTTACACGTGGGTCGGCACTCTCCTTTTAGCAATCAATCCCAACGGCGAGATCATCAAGGACATTTACGATCTCTCGCAAACTCACGAGTATGATAATGTATGCGATGTGAGCTGTAAGGAAGTGTCGCCTCACATATTCGCCGTGGCTGCCCGGGCGCACTACAGGATAGTTCAGGGTCTCGGAAAACCCAGCCAGGTAAATCCAACTATCTGAAGATTCGAGCACAATCTTCTTTGTGCATTGAATTATCTTTTCCTATTTCTTCAATTCAGAGCAGAAATGATTTATGCCAACAGAGAACCCATCAACAGAGATAAAGAAAGAATTTTGTTGAAGTATTTAAAAATTTAGCCAGATGCAGATTTGAAAATAATTTTGTTGGATCATAAAAATAATTATGCAGGACACTTAAACGTTGATGATAATACTGCAAATACTTTTAACATTCTAACAATCAGTTTAAGTGATCTATAATTATTTTGATGGTCCAAAATTATTTTCAAATCTGCATCTAGCTCTTTTAGATATTTCAGTAAAATCATTCTTTTCATGTAGTAAAAGTCCAAAACTGATACTGAGGAATCTCAGTATCAGACCAAGACACATGGTCTTTGTACTCGAATTGAATCTTATTTCTGAACGAATCCATTCCAGATTGATTGTATTCATTTATTCCGTTTCCTTGTACATTTGTAAACGATGTTTCTTCGTAAAGGTGATAGTCTTAAATGGAGAAACCGGAACAGGAAAGACTTTCAATGCATGGAAGGCGCTGGAATTCTTGACCAGAAACGCATCCCCTGAGGTCCTCGAGACACGAGATGTAGTTTGTGATATCATACGGAGGATTTCGGTCGCCTGCCGTTTGATATCGGCCTTCACAACCGCGCCCACTGAAATAAACAAAGTCAGCTCGAGGCATGTGCAACTCGTATGGCTCGAATACAAAATGGGTAGCATATGCGGAGCAACGATATCCTCCTATCTCCTAGAAAGGGACAGAGTCACGAAGGGCTGCTGCAATTTTCAGATTTTTAGTCAGGTGAAGGAGACTTCAGTTAGCTGTGCACATTTTTAAAAAATAATAATTTTTAATATAACTGTTAATCGGGCCTTTTGCTAAATTTCGCGAAACTGCATCTTAGATGATGAGTGCGGTAGGAAATGTAACATTCGCAGACTTCAAATTGTCGATGGATATGCGATACTTCATGATGAGCGACTGGGATTCTCTAAAAGTGCGAGAGTTCTGCGACGATTTCCGTGAGACTATAAGAGCAATGGATATGTTAGGGTTTACAGTGAGTCAGAAGAAGGACATTTTCTTCATTCTCTCTCTACTCATTCACATGGGTAACATACAGTTTGTGGAGGAAGACGATCGTTGCAGGATCGATACCAATGATCATCGTACGTAATCTCTCGATGACAATTATATTAATTATTTTACGTAATATAAATTGCGAAACTCATACAGTATTTTATCCGAGAAACATCCTGGGAACATCCTTAGGACGTTCAGAAGATACATGAGAGCCATGGAAATTCTCCTTTCTTTTAAAGCCTCATTTTTTAAAATATTAATATTCATAAATAAATTAAATAAATATTCATAGCAAATTGTATTTACTTTTAATATTTCTAAACGCTTTATCACAATTTTGATATTCCAAAAATATTTTTTTAAGATATAAAAACTTCTAGATATAAAAACATAGATTCTATTATATTACTCTTCTTTTGTGTTAATATAATTTTAAATAAAACGTTTGATGAATTATACATTTAAATAACATTTTTTTAATGTAACAGTTTAAGTAATAATTTGATATTCTATCTTATCATTTTGACTTAAAAAAGATTTCGCTTGCGGCAAAGTCAATAAACTTCTTTAACAAAAGGGATTTCCACGAATGATGCGTCTTCTCTCAAAAGACATAGAGACGTTCTTTGAATGTCTTTAGGACATCCCTTGAAAGTTTGTACTGTATGGGAAATGCTTTTCATTGGTAATAAGCGGTGTGAAGGAAAAGTGAAAATTCAACAGATATCATGCGATTTTCAGAATCTAGAGAAGCCTTGAATAACACATGCAAGTTGGCCTGCATCAAAGAAGAAGACATCGCTGAATTGCTCACATCTACTTTAATAAACCCTCAAAACACCCGGCGTCGACACACCATTTGCCGACGTAATCTCAACACGACAAATGCCTGTCGCTACCGATTGTACAGCATCATCCGCCATTTGTACGATCTTCTTTTTAGCTGGCTGATCAACTTCGTAAACAAAATCTTGTCCGCCCGTTTGTACAGCGAGCGATTGGGTATTAAAGATGTTTTCTTCCCTTACAGAAATCTAATTTGATATTAAAATTACTTATTTTGAAGGCCTAGTTTAGGCCTAGTTTCACAATTGACTCTTAACTGAAGTTCAACTTGTTCATTCTAGAATTGGAAAAAGATGAGAAATAAGTTGAATCTCGGTTAGGCATTGTTCAATGCCTTTAATGTTTAAAATAAGTAATTAATTATTACCTACCAGTACATATTAAATTTTTATAAGAATTAACCACTTCAAAATTTATAAGGACAAACCGCTTTAAACGACAAAAGGCGATACATTATTCCATGAAAAAAGATATGATTTTGCAAATATCGACCGATATTTCTTGCGTTTTAGGAATATTGGACATTTTCGGATTCGAATGTTTTGATTCAAACGGCATCGAGCAACTTTGCATTAATTTTGTCAACGAGAGATTGCAGCAATATTTCGTGGAAAACTATCTGGTGTCCTGCCGGAACGATCTACAAAAAGAAGGTCTCATCGATGATGAGGAATCGTTCGCAATTGTGCAATTGTACGAAGATCGCATAAGCACGATCGAAAAATATTTATTTACTGCCATAAACGATGTAAATATCTTACAAATATTTAATAAATGATATCTGTTAGTACGGGAGAATTAACGATGAACATTTTCGCGTCACAGATGTGTCTATCGACTGTTCCGAACAGCTCATCTACATTAATACGCCAAGTGAACGCTAAGAACTGTTTTGCAACGAGACGATTTTTGAACGTAAGGAAAGAAAATTTTGTTATACAGCATTATTGTGGTACCGTACAATATTCCGCTTACGATCTGCTTTCCAAGAATACTGATAAGGTAAACCAATCATGATAAATAACAAAAAAAATTTGTTATTTTTTTCATTATCTTAAATAAAATTTAAAAATTCGAACTTTTTAAAAGAAGAAAAAACTTCTTTTCCATATGTAAAAAAAAAGAGTAAGAGAGTTTCATTAGAAAAACATGAAAAGTAAGTTAAATTAAAATTAAGCTACAGTAATAAAAAACGGATATTAGAAATACATTTAAAGATCATTTAGCAGAATATACAAAATATTAAATCGATGTAGAAAATTTGTATTCGTCTGATTACAATTCAAAACAAAATTTTGGTAAAATCGAATTCAATATATCCATTAAATTATAATTTAATAACTTAATGGATAATTTTACTTTGATTTTATCGAAATTTCGTTTTTAATTGCATTCGATAGTACAAATCTTTTGCATCAACTTGACTTTACATGCTAAAGATCTTTAAATGCATCTGTATAACGTTTCTATTACTATAGATTAACTTTAATATAATTTAACTTTTTATCTTTTTCTAGTTCTAAGAATTAGAAAAAAAATAAAAAGTAAATTAAATTGAGATAAAGGTAATTAGTAGAAATTTAAATGTTTCGATTCCTATCTGAGTGCTATTTATAGTTAGTTATTTATCCTTGTTTACATTCGATAAACAATAAAGAGGCTTATTCTTTTTAGCTGATGATCAATTATGTATCTTGAAAAAAAAGTGAAAATTACAAAGGTAAACAAATTCGATAGGACATTTATAATTTTATTAATCAACATCTGGTGAATTTGCTTTCTTCTATATACAATCGTACAAATTTTATATACAATACCCCCTGAACTTCTTGCACGTTTCATCTTTTCCTTCTTTTTTTCTCCACAGAAAAAAAAAGAGAAAATACGAACTGTGCAAGAAGTTCAAATAAAAAGAAAGGTTTAGGCTGAGTTGTTCCACTTTTTGGTAAACTTCAACTCACTATCTTACTCTCTTATGTTCTTAAGCTGCCTCTACATAATTAGAAATTTTATAAATATTCATAATACGCAAAATATTAGAAACATAAGTTTCTTCATTTAAATTAATTTTTAAATTAAATTAAAATGTCAACGCTGTCGCAATTCAATTCATTAAGTGCGGTTGATTTGCATTTGCGTGTATCTTGCATGCAATGATACCTTATTCTGCCAATTCTGTAACTGCTGTAACTTTAGGAAAGACGTTTTGCAGTTTGCGAATTATAGAGGCTTTACTCTTTTACTCTTTTGTTTATCCAATAAATTACCACATAGTTTATCTGAAAATGAAACAACCGATCCTTAAAGGTAAAATGATACACGAGTGATACTCGAAATAAAAATCTGAATATAATCTAACGTGATAATGCATTTACAGATTCCGGACGAGATAACGATAACATTCAGCGTGAGTACGAACAAATTTCTACACTCATTAATTACCAAAAATAATCTACATCAAGTTAATGGAAAAGTAAAGAAGCCTACGATGCTTTCCAAGCTCCGATGTAATGTGGACTTGTTGATACAAGAATTAAACAAATGTGACACGCATTACGTTCGCTGCATTAAGCCACAGTATAGTATTTAACAATAACGCATAATCAAGTTTACTTTTTTATACAATAAAAAATGCACCTTGTAGGCGACTCAACAACCACGAGTGGGATCGAGACAATCTTCGCAAGCAATTGGCTAATACGGGTGTTCTTGACGCGTTATCACTGGCCAGATGTAAATATCCGATTCATTTCATCTACTGGGATTTCTTCAAACGCTACAGTAGAAAACGCATAGGTAAAGATTCTAAAAAAATTTTGAGCCTATTATATTAATTAATTATTTCTCCGTAGAAACCTGCAGTAATTTACGTATAGCTTGCAAAAACATACTGGAGTCATTCTCCCTGAACGACAATTCATCGGTGCATTACGGGAAACGTTTAATTTTTTTAAAAGAATCTATATTTCTGCAATTAGAGGCGGCTAGGAAGCGATACCGTGCCGAATGTGTCTGGAAGATCGAATCTTTTTGGTTGAAATATAGCAAGTATTTCTTTGCATGTATAAACATTCACATCTTCGTATCAATCATAAAGGCGCAATGAAAACTCGATGTGCCGAGAATGATTAATGGGTTTTCTATAATGAGCCTTAAAAAATTGACCAATAATAGTTGATTATTTTCTTCATTCGACTTTGATTAATTATTTTCTTGCGGCTTAAAATTTGAAACTTATAGCTTATTATAGAAAGCCATAAAAGATAAACAGTAAAATTAAAAATAAATAAATGCACTATCCAACAAGAAATGACTCATTGAATTGATGTCGAATCGACATCTAATTGAGTCATTTCTCGCTAGATAAATATCATTATATATCATTATATTAGGTGTAGTAAAAAGAAATCCATTATTTTTCCATTCAATTTCATGCATATATCGATTAATAATTTTTGATGAAAAAATTCGGTAGACCAATCATTAAACCTGGGAGTCAATTATACAATGTAGTATACAAGTTTTTCATTTCTACTCTAGAAAAAAAGTTACATGATATCTGTTCGTGTTTGCACTTTTTGCACTCACAATCTCTACTTTTTCTATGGACTTTAGCAGAAAGCTAACTTATAATCTTAAAACAGTATAGTCTTATGATTTAAGTCTTATGTCTTTAATAACGTACAAGAATTGTCTTATAACTTATGTTTTAAGGCCCCTCGTATTTATACATACTTTAAGATTTAAGTCACAAGATAATTCTTGTGCGTTATTAAAGATTTAAATCATAAGACACTGTCTAAGATCATAAGTCAGCTTTCTGCTAAGGTCCTATCTTTAACATTCGAATATATATTATCTTGTCTTAAGTGCACAATAGTTATGGGGATTTCAAGCAATATGAACGAGTCTATCTCGTCGTCATAGGCTGCGTTCCACTTGACGCTCGCAACGCTCTTGGAATCGTATTTCATCTTAGCTATTTATCAAGTGTTAAGGTATAATTTCATGCTGGCAGTCAGTGATCATTTTTAGCATTAAAACAGGCCACGTAATCAAAATTAACGAATATTAAGTCTCAATTCTAATGTAAGAGTAATTCTAATTCTAAGAATTAGAAAAGATAAACATAAGTTAAACCGAGATTAAAGTTAATCTTACATTGATGAAACCGAACTAACGTCAATTTGATTATTGCCTGTTTTAACATAAAAAGCGTTGAGTGTGAGCATCGAAAAAATTTTTAAACAAGGACAAATAATGCTTGCGAGAATTGTAAATGCCAAGTGAAATATAGCTATAGAGATTACAATTAAGAGAGAGAAAATTCAAACTAATTTCTACTATCTTTTGCGCAGAGAATTATACGCAATATATGGAAGAAAACACAATTGATGATACTCGGGAAAATGTTAGCACCAATATCCAAAATGAATTAATTGAGGAATCTCAATCGGAACTTAAGATCGTCGCGTCTGTATCAGGAATGAATGCAAAACAGCACGAATCGCAAGATGTAAAAGAAACTTCAGAAAATACGGAAAATGATATTCAAATGATCGTTCAAAAAAATTTGCGCGAGCAATCTCAATTCGAGAGATCCCTGTTAGAATACGAACGTATTATACCAATACAAGATTGTCCACGTTTCATGTCTGGAAAATATGGATATGTAGAAATATTGACAACATTAGCAAAAAAAACTGCATATATATTACATTGGCTGGATGGTGTGAATAAAGCAAAAGATACAAAAAAAAATAAACCATCGATATTAGAACTGCTGCGAGAAGAGTACAATAACGATCAATCAGACAGTAGCAATTGCTGCGAGGATATTCAATTACAAAATCATAAATCTTTAGATGATAATAAGTTTCATGTACAAAATAAATGTGAGGAGAATCGTGCATATTATAACGAGGCAAGTAGCATTAATAATATGATATATTGTACTTTATCTGTTTATATTCATGAAAAACTCTTATTTAGAAGGAAGATTTGTATATTATACAATGTGGTGTTTTTACGCTATTTTACAAAAATGGAATTTTGAGTCGACGACGTCCAGCAAGGGTAAAATATAAATTGAAACTGTGAAGAAAAATTACATAATTAAAAAACGTGCTTTATTATCTTCTTTTAGCTACCAATTAGAGTACATACTCGTCTCAGGTGTCTACCCAACTCACATTATTTGGTACATACGGAGTTACCACAGGGTCTACAGGATTGTCTTTAAAAAGAATATTTGTATAAATATAATTCTTAATATTTAGGAGTCCCCCTGAACTCTCTCTACACTAAACACATATATAAGTACAAATAATTTTTATCTAATTTATATTGAGGTAAAAAAATTCATTTAATTTAAAAGATTTACATACAAACTTTTAGAACTTCTTTTGTCTCGACTGACGTGAATAGGAATTCGCGTTAGAAAATAAGAAAAGATTAACGACATACTAGTAGAGACTAGCATCTAAAAATCATTAAAAAAATAGAAGTTTCATGAAAGGAAAATAATGACAATCTCTTTAAGTTTTAATTAATAAAAATGATCTATATACAGCTATTTAATACAAAATGAATAATTACATATGACAATACTTGTTGTACATGTAATACTAAAATGTTCGAATGAAGCTTATACATATCTTTATAGATTATAGAACAATTACAGACAAACATTTGCTAAGTTATAAAAATTGTAAGGACCCTTCTTTTTATCTTTAATTACAAGTAATCTGCGCGATGCGACTAAAGCAAGAGTGGCTTGAAGGTCGCTTCTTAGAATTTGATAATTAGCTCTTAAACTGACACGTCTTAAGTTATTTTGTGGCACCGGACGGCCACCAGCGAACGCAAATCTGTAATCACGTTTAAATTATATAATAAAAATGTTACGCATTCATGTAACTATTAGCTATTAATTTTATGATACACACCTTATTTCTCGTCTCGGTCCTCTCAGAGTGGAATCTGGAAATGCCGTTTGTCGATCCCACAGCATTCTGGTGTTAAGCAACGATCTGACTTCTACGTATCTTATCTTGCTTTTAACGATGATAGGTAGTGTGCCAATTTTCTTATCTCTCCTTTCTCTTGCATTATCATCACGATTAGTAGGTATATACGGTAATAACGAGTCTCCGTAATGCTCAATAAAAGGAATGAGGTTTAAAGAATCCTGCGATTTCATAAGGGCACAAATAGCTAGCTATAATAATTACAAGAAAATTAATTAAAGAACCATATACCAAGGATTAAAATATAATATTGATACTAACAGCTATTCGTTCCCAAATAACTGAACCAAACGAAGCGTAATAATATAAAATATTTTGTATGGAAAGTGTGTGCGCGGTGTCATATTGGAAAAATATAAGAGGCTGAATGCTCGTTAACAATTCCACAGCCATTATCCTTTTTTTGTAAAACTCAAAGTTTTCCATTTCACACTTTAAAAGAACATTCTCCAATGTTGGTATATACCTGTCCATAAATATTCAAAGAAGTTAGTTTTTTATGAAATTATTTTATAAAATAAATAATAAAGATTTGTTTAAAAGTTCTATATTACTTGTCGGCAATCGATGGCCAGCGAAGCATCAATTTCAGCACGCACTCTTTGAAAAGCACCTCCAAATTTGGATGTATGAAACTCTGACCCAACAATAATTCTAACAATAATTCTGTTAATTTATCCACCTTTAAATAAGCACAAAGATTTAAGATTCATTTTGAGTACAAATTTACAAAAGATAACTATTATTTTACAATTAATTACCGAAACTAAGTGATAGGGATAGACAGCTTCGCTGTTACTGGCAATGGCAATTATAAGTTGACACGTCCGTGTAGAAACACGTGTATATTGTGCATTATTTGAGATTACCATAGACCTAGCAATGGACATCAATTTGTCAATAACTCCTTCGTCCCCTAAATGAACGTTTGTGGCACAGTCATTAAGTAAGACCTGGAAATATAAATAATAATGCATTTATGATAATAATATTAAAAATTAATTTATATGTACGTGTTTTTATATACCTGAAAGGTTTTTTGTGAACCATTAAACAAAGTTTTCAACGCGCGTTTGGCATAATTATGACGCGCTTCTGTGAGCTTCAAATCACATATCTCAGATTCTAAAAAAAAAAAGAATTTTAACACAAATTAAAAGATTATATTGAGAAATTAGCAGCAATTTCAAATTAAAATTATGTTTTATCAAATATAAATTAAGAGATTCATCATAAACATAAATTTTAAAAAACTTGCCTTGCAAAAATGGCACATTAGTTTGCGTCAGGCACAACGGATCATTCATTTGATTAACGAGATTAACAATAGATTCGCTAGGCACATACACCTTTGCTTCTGTATGATACTCTGGTAAGGATTCTGGTGCACCAAAAACCGGATCAGCATCACATAAGCTGGTGATTACTGCATTTACATCCATAGATGTCAGACGTTTCCTCTTACTATGTCTTAGTCTTGTAACACATTTCTAAAAATGAATATTTTATAGAGATGATCAACATTGTAAATGTTAAATTATTAATCCTTCAAAATTCTGTGTCTATCTAACTTGATATAAAATTCTCGATCTTTGCTCATTGAGAAAAATTTAAATTGCTAAAGATTAAATAGGAATTATATTAAATAGAAATAGAATTATATTAAATAGGAATTATATTGTATTTACATGTAAGACTTCTCTTAAACGATAAGAAGCATCTTCAGCTAATCTTTTTAACAGAGGATCTGGCAAGGGATGCATGCCCAGTTCCTCACCGATAGCAGAGACCCATTCAGTGCTGAGCATAGCGTATCTCCTCGAATTATTATCGATTGTAATACTGCTGGTCCCTGCATCTCGATTATTATTGTTATTAACAAACGAGCTACTGTATCCCATAGCTTGATTCGACAATAGCTCTTTCATTTCTGCTTTTTGTATCCACGTAGAATTCACGACTAGAATCTGTCAAATTTATTATACGCGGATATCTTGACGAGGCACTGGTCAACTATAAATATAGACAAAAACAAAATTATTTTTAGAGGTTAATATTTAGAATTCGCGAAAGAGAAAAAAAGTTAAAAGTCCAAAATATTCAACTTGAATGATTATTGTACGTACATATATATACCCATTGATATATATTAATTTTATAACAATAACGTTCTTCTGAAGTAATTATCGAACGAAATAATTATCTTGTAATAAATATTTCCGTTATATTTTTTCGTGACTAAATAAGACCCTTTGAGGTTAGATAATAAAACAAGCGACTATAGGAGAGACATCTTACTGCGGTAATGAAAAAAAAAACAAAAAATTTGTAATTCAGAATTATTCTGGTAGAGGGCTACTGTTTACCAACATTGTGTTCCAAAACTCATTAGAAAATTCCATAGTGCGTGATTATTCCGGCAGAGGACTTTCACTTTTAACATTTGTTCCTAAATTCATCACAAAACTCTCAAAAGAAAGGCGGGAAACTCAGCAACACAAAGCAGAAGAAATGCAAAAAATAAAATACAGAATTTACAGGGAATATGTGTGACAGATCGATGGTTTATTATTATTATATACATATAATGCTTTATGTTTGCGTATTATCGTATATAGTATACTCAATTCTGTAAATACGCAATTCTACAATTCATTGAAAATCATTTCTGCTGAGATATGTGTACAAAAATGTTATTCTCTCTTTTTAGGAGGAGTGATAAAAGTTTTATTTAAAGAGGGAGCAGAGACTTCACATCCTAAAAAGTTTTAAAGGAAACAGGAATGGAACCCCCGCAGGAATTTCCATTTCCCTTCCCAGCGTACGAAATCCAAAAACGATTTATGAGAGAGCTTTATGTTTGCTTGGAAGGTGGTAAGCTGGGTCTCTTCGAAAGTCCCACAGGAACTGGAAAGTCCTTGTCCCTAATTTGTGGTGCACTTAAGTGGTTGGTTGATCACGAGAGATGGAGAAAGGAAGAGTTAACTTCGACGATCGCTGAAATAGATGATAAATTAAAGAGCTGTGAGAAACTATCTGATAATTGGTTTACTGTGCAGACGGAGCAAATAGAGCTTAATGCTAAAAAACAGCCGTTGCAAGCCAAGCTAAATGCACTTCTTGAGTATGAAGGCCAAAAGGAGAAGCTTAAAAAGATGATTGTTGAATCAAGGATAGCGAAAACAACTGGAAAACTGAGGCAGCAGTTCATCAAAAGAGTTCCAGAGTCAGATAAGACAGAGGAAGTGAATCCTGATGTATGTGATATCGAGAAGGATCTTATCTTGGAAGATGGATTATCAAACTCAGAAAGTTCTGAAGAAGAAGACATGGATGAACCTTTATTTAAGAATACCAAAATCTTCTTCTGTTCTAGAACACATTCACAATTGACACAGTTTGTCCATGAATTGAAAAGATCTCCCTATTCTCAAGAGATTTCTGTAGTACCGCTCTCGTCGAGGTTATCTCTTATTTATTTTTAATATTTTAATATATTATCTAGCTCTCTAAAATTTATTAACATCTTATTTTATTCTTTAGACAAAATTACTGCATCAACAAAAATGTCAAGAGATTGAAGCACATCAATCTGATAAATGAAACCTGCCTTCAGCTGCAAAAAAAGAAGACTACTGTTAAGAAAGAAAAAGATCTAAAGAGATCAAAAACTGCAAGCAGTTGCCCATTTATACCAGGTGATCAGAAACTTTTAATGGCTGAGGTTCTAACAAATATTCAAGATATTGAGGAGATAACACAGAAAGGACAGGAAAATAACACTTGTCCATATTATGGCTCAAGAAAATCTCTGCAAAATGGACAATTAATATTAGTACCATATAATTCTATTTTTCATAAGAACACCAGAGCCAATTTAGAAATAGATTTAAAAGGGAATATATTAATAATAGATGAAGCCCACAATTTGCTGGACGCCATCGAAAGAATGCACAGTTCTGTAATTACTGGGAGAAATTTGCTTCACTGTTACAGTCAGCTGTCGCAATATCAGAAAAGGTATTGTTACTTCTTTCGATTTGAATTGTTATTCAATTATTAGATAAATTTCTGACTGTAATATGATTGTAGATTTGAATCTTTGTTCTCTGCTAAAAGCGTGATGTATTTAGGCCAATTGAGTTTTTGCTTGAAGAAGCTTCTAACTCTCTTTGGAGCAACAACGAAATCTCATCCCAATGACGCGATCGATAAAACAATAGCACCCAAATTATACAAAATAGAAGATTTCGAAGTGCTTACAGAGATTGATACAGTAAACATCTTCAAATTATTAGAATTCATCAAAACTTCAAAACTAATTCATAAATTACAAGGATTTGTTGAACAATATGGCAATAATATTAAAATTAATGAACAAAAGACAAAGAAATCTGGCATAACAGAATTTTTAAACTCGATTAAAAATAATGATGTATCCTCTCAAGAAACTATTAGTATTGCGGACACATCAAGCAACAATGAAGAACAGACGAGCAATCCTTTGATGGCAATCTTAAGTTTCTTGGAGTGCTTAAAAAACAGCTGCGCGGACGGAAGAATATGTGTTCTACCTAGCACTACTATTGGACAAGGAATTATAAAATTTCTATTGTTGAATCCTGCAGCACATTTCCATGATATCGGTAAACAAGTACTTTGAAACTTAATATACATTTTCTCATTTTTATCTTTTTTTTTGAGTATTTTAAATTTTTTGTCACAAATCTAGTGAAAGATGCCAGGTCTGTGGTACTAGCCGGTGGCACAATGGAACCAATGTCCGAATTCGTAGATCAACTATTCTTAATGGCGGGTGCTACACTAGACAGAATTATGACATTTTCGTGTGATCATGTAATTCCCAAGGAAAATATCATATCCAATGTTGTAACGCGTGGTCCGACTGGAATTGAATTCGAATTTAATTATCATAGTCGACAAGATATAAAATTGGTAATAGAATTATTTTTATCTCTTTGATTACTGTATTGTTTAAAGAGAAAGATGTATGTACTTAAAAAAAAAAGAATGTCAACAAAGATTGATGTTTTAGCTGGATGAATTAGGTAGAGTATTATTAAATTTATGTAACGTTGTACCAGCTGGAATAGTAGTATTCTTTCCATCTTACAATTATGAAGACACAGTATTTAAGCATTTAGATAAATCTGGCGTTATATCCAAAATTTCTACAAAGAAATGTATCTATCGTGAACCTAAATTAGCATCACAGGTATTTTTATTACAAGTTTTCTAAAAAATAACTAATATTACTTATTTAATTTTAATATTACTTATATATTAATATTACTTATTTAATTGTATTAAGGTTATTTATTTATATGTTTATTAACAAATAGCTAATATTATTTGTTTAATTTAAATTAATCAACATTATCTTTAGATCAATACAATATTAGATCAATATGCACATTCTATCAAGAATCCACAATCCTCGTGTAACGGAGCGTTGTTGTTCAGCGTAGTAGGTAAGAAAATTAAAATTATATCAGTATAAGAATCTTATTTGTATTTTTATTTATACTATTTTTTCAAAAATATTGAATTTTTTAATTTACGTGATATTTTGTAGGTGGTAAATTAAGCGAAGGTTTAAATTTCTCTGACGATTTAGGTCGATGTGTCATAGTCATTGGCTTGCCATATCCTAATATTAAATCATCAGAATTACAAGAAAAAATGAAGTATTTAAACGAGAATGTTGTACGTACTCAGATTTCTTTATTGCAGAGCTTAGAGAGTAGTTTGATTTTATATAAATTTTATATCTTCCATTTTTTCATTTTCCAATTTTTGTTTTTGTAGAAATCGGACGCCGGAAATAATTTTTACGAAAATTCTTGCATGAAAGCAGTGAACCAATGTATTGGTCGATCTGTTCGTCACATCAATGATTACTCGACGGTTGTACTGTTAGATAAACGTTATTGTCACAAAATCAAAGTACTACCTCAATGGATTCAACGCTCCGTGACGATTAATAATTCATTTGGTTCTGTAGTTGGTAACATCGCAAAATTTTTCGCAGCGAAAAGATTTAAGAAAGTTTAATCTGTGATAATAAATCGATTAATTAGAATTACAAAATTATAAATGGTCGTTACTAATATCTGTAATAATTTTTCTAATATCAAATCGACTATGTGATAATTTAATCATAATGTTTTACTTAATGATATAGTTGTGTTTTTAGTTGATACTCATAATTATACTACTTCATAATTATAATATGACGACCGAATTATTTTCTATACCAATACAAGTTCGATGTTTTTCTAATTTAGAAACACGTCATTTGTCATGTAATTGGCCAATTGGATGCCAAATTTATAAATTAAATCATGACAATAGACATCTCCGGGTCGTAAAATAGAACAGGGAAAATGCGGCTGAAAGAAAATTAACTTGAATGTAATAAGAAACATCAACAACAAATCCTGCAATATCTTAATCGCTTTACTACTCACATAATTAATAGCATTTGGATAGTTTTGCGGTTGAATACTGAAAGCACAATGCTTCACGTAGCGAGCACCTTGCTTTCCTGAAATAAATTTCTGTAATTCGCCTTCAGGTGCCACATCTTGTTCCATCTCATCAACAGCCTTTTCTTCCTTGTATTCCTCTTCATGATTCGAGCTATCATTATATGCACCAGCAGAATTATTTCCAGTCTACGATAACGATATATTTTTTGTATTTTGTTCAAGATGGATTATTATGTATTTCGATTATCATCGCATTTATAGTACCTCAGAAGTACTACATAGACGACCACCTGTGTAGAACTGTACACCAGGCTGATTCGAATAAATCTCCAGAACGCTGTATATGTTTATTTATAATTCCAGAATATTGCTACAATGAACCTGTGCTATGAATAATATAATTGTGAACCTTACCGACCACTTTTCGGATGGATTGCTTGAGCGACGTATGCGTTACCACCATGCCAATTTGGTGTGACGCAGAAGTTATGATCGTATCCTTCTCCCGGAGGAACCTGCAGCTTACGCAAATTCACAATATCTTTTTACACAATTATTAGATAATGATTCATCTACTGTAATTTGCATGAATTTCAATTTGATGCCTTCTCGATACAGCTTTCCAGAAATTTCGGTACACGCAAATCCATGATGGTTCCTCCAACTCCTCGAATGCTGCCGGTTGGTATTGGATCCGTATAATCCGCGAAGGTCCAGCGGTCACAATTCAACGAGATCTTATGCTTCATCAATTCCTTTTTACCAGCGTCCTATAATTATATCTAATTAAGTAGACCTGCCACACAATTTCTTACTGAAACTAGAACTGTGCTTTTTTTTTTAGTATAGAAATAAAAAGAAGAAGTATTAATTAAATCATTGTTCTTCATATTTTTAGGGTGGTTCCAACTTCAACTGTATTAACACACACAGGATAATTACATGTCCAGCGAGGTTGAACAAAGAACCGTGCGAGATGTTCACTATAGTGGAGTTCGTCGTTGTTGCCCGGATACCTATTTCCAGCATATTGTCAGGCATCAATTTGAATCTCACTGTACTCAATACTGCACCGGGATATCCCTCTTCACCGTCTTTACTTAGATAAGTCATGACGACTGAGCATCCATCAATATGCGATTCCCACAACTGCCGACCAAAGCCTTTTGTCTGAAATAAAAGAAAATGGTATGAGATATTTAATATGAATTCGTTAATTCTTGAATGGACTGACAATACAACAGACTTACACCTCCATGCAGATGATGCTTGCCGAAATCATTTTTCGTTAACTCATAAGTTTTGCCATTAATGACAATACTGCTATCTCTTATGCGATTTGCGCATCTGCCCAGGATACATCCTATAAACGGATTAATCTTGGGATTTATATAGCCTGAAAAAACACGAATCGTTTCCATTAATTATTTATAAAATTAATTGAGAGCGATGAGATTAAATGAACATGATGGACAAATATTGTAATTACGTCAAGAGTTCGTACTCTCCAAATTATCGAAACCAAGCACAACATCCGCGACACACCCAAATTTATCGGGATACTTTAAAGAAACAATTGTCGCACCCCAGGAAATGACAGTGATCTCTAAGTGATTCTTATTAATCATCGTGTACGATTTTACTGGCATTAACTGGAATCCTTTATTTTCAACATCCTCACAATAGTCTTTGCTGTCATAATGGCGTATTTTATCCTCCGCAGATTCTATAATTAAAATGGCTTTTACATCATTCTATCACTGATACCGAAATGGGGCTGTCTCATGAAATAATAAAGCACCGGCATAAATTTTTCCAAATATTCCTTCCGTGATTGTAACATCCTTGCAATTGCAATCGTAAGTAACCATGTTTCATTTCTTAACGTTATCCAGTTTGCTGTCAAATCATTTGTTGCAAATGTAATGAAAACAAGAAATTTACTATTCAATTTCGTGTCTACATCAAACAATTCGTGACATTAGTTTTTATGATAAGAATAACAGGTTACAAAATATTATTTCGACATTTTAAATACTTTTCGTTGTTTCGACATTAGAAAATCGTCTTAAAAAAAATGAAAATTTTATAGGCTCAATTGTATTGTTAAACCACTTTAAATTTTTTTAAAGAATTATTATATTTCGTAGGAATGTGGAAGACATTAAATGATCGCTCAAAGAGCTAAAACTTATTGATGCTGTTATTTAAAATTATTTATTAATAATAATAAAATTATGATGAGAATAAAAGTAAAAATAAGAGTAAGTATAACGTATTATTTATAGTTCATAAAATGTTATCATAATAATAATACAATATGCTAAAATAATAAAATAATAAACCTATTTTATTATTATTCTTATTATCATTTTTATGTATACTCCAGTTATTATTTATAATTTTTATATAATTAATATTTATAGTGTAATGTACAATACTTGGAAAAATACATGAACTTTTAGTGCAGGTCAGACATCATACAAACACTTTTTCTGAAGTTCTCTCTTCGTAGTTAGGAATAAAGACAACACATTAAAAAAATCGAAGACAGAATATGTTATTACGATATATTTTTCGTTTTTAAACAATCGAGTTCTCGGAGATCCGTGAAATTAATATTTATTCATTTATTATCTTCCTGTTCGTAGATAAAAATCGATCCTGTAGGATCTCCTTTTTGGTAATCTACGCTCATCGCCTAGGAAATCGGTAAAAGGAAAAGATTAGATTCCCGGATCGAAAGTGAATACTCCCGCGAAATACTTTACGCGAAAAATCGCCGCGGTAAGAGTTATATTACATTGAAAAATTTTCCCGTCGAAAGCTTTGGATTTTTGCGATGTTTCTCATTTACTTTAAGGCGCGCACCGAAGCGATTCATTATTCTCACTTAAATACACGTGGAACACATTGCACTTAGCTTAACATACTTATAAACTATAGAATTACTCCATTAAATAATTAAATTGCCTGTGACCTGATGAGTTGCTGTTACGTTCTACATTCTTTACAGTTCATGTATTACAAAAAGGAATACTGACAAAAAAAAATTTTAACTTCGCGTATTTATGTATATGTATGTACCAAACTGTGATAGCCCCGCGCCGATAAGTCGTTTTTATATTTATGAAATACATTAAACTTTCTACACACGCCAGAAGCGTACAAATAGGAGCTACCACAGCGCAGAATATGTATATATCGAATAGACAATTCATTTATAATTAATCGTCTTGGTCGTGGTCGTTATTGTACAATTTGCTAAATCGCGCAAGCTGCATGCAATCTCGATACAATCTGTTACGTCATAAAGTATATTTACACTTTTTAAATGCAACATTATAAGAAACAGCATTTCAGAGAGCAAACGGGATCCTCCATCATATGTTTCACGAGGCTGATGAGTATTTTTTTTGTTTCAGTGCCTTAATGTTCACTCTCGTTAGGTCTAACTAAACTAATGAGGACTACATTGTAAATGTGAGTTGCATATTGTATATTATGTAAAAACAGGTGTTAGAGAGAGAGTCTCGCGTTACGATCCACATTCGTATTTCCCTCACATAAATTTCATAAATTTATCCTGTATCAAAGTATGTCATATATGTAACAAATGGCAGAGAGAAAAGAATTAAAAGGATGAGAAGAATTCAGTACTGTATAACATTAATTAAAAACGTTAACTGTTTAAAGGAAGAAATTCATTTCTTTTATACAATTTTAAATCTGACAAACTAGAGTTGTATGTAACAAGAAGATATCTAAAAGAAGAATTATAAATTACTGTCATTGGTATATATTAATATATGTCATACGAACGATACATGATAAATTTATTAAGTTTTTTTTACAGTGAGATATATTTATAGATTGATATTATATAAAGAGACCTCAGTTGCGTTTGATATGATACAACGTAATTTATCTCGTAAATATATATATATATATATATATATATATATATATATATATATATATATATATTTATTT
>Ga0157363_1000469_pt1 | contig 30967 bp, 18 predicted proteins | sample AttsexASBM1_FD_111477 | JGI IMG/M metagenome (GOLD analysis project Ga0157363, IMG submission 111477) | Fungus gardens microbial communities from leaf cutter ant in Ribeirão Preto, State of São Paulo, Brazil - Atta sexdens ASBM1 | ecosystem: Host-associated > Fungi > Mycelium > Unclassified ... | reverse complement strand
TTAGCAATAGATATCTTTGAAAAATAGAAAAAATTTTTTATTACTTCGGATTATATAAATATCTAAAAAAATTCTGATATACTTATCAAAATTTTAACGAATTTTTATCATCATAGAAATTGAATTATTTTATTTATTTTTACAAATTTAAATTTATTTACCAAAATTTACAATCAAATTTTTGATAGTGTGATCTTTAAAGAAACCATAGTTGCTTCGGTGAAGGATTAATAAAAGTTATTTGAATTTACATACATGTTTCTAGTAGCAAACTTGTGTAGATATAAAGATATCTTTTTTATCATATCATTACTGAGAATATACATACAAAGAAATGTAATATGTACATTAAAAAAAAATTTGTTTAACTAACTAAATACATTTAGTTGTTTGCAGATTTGATTAATTCAACAAATTTTATTTAATCGAATTTAACCGTCTGCTTAACATTGAACAATTTGTTAAGCAGAATACGATTAAATTTTAATTAAATAAAATTGTTGAATTAATCAAATCTGTAAACAACTAAATGTGTTTAGTTAGTTGGACAAATTTTTTTTTTCAGTGTTTACATTTAATAAATATATGTATTGTATGTAGGTATTGAAATGCTTTAAAAAGATTGATGAATCTTTTTTTTTTCAGAAGATCATAATACGAGCTGATGATTTAATAAGAGTTCTCAAGAAAAAACGAAGTATAGATTATAAATTATGAGAAAAATCACACTTACCTTTAATACAGCTGTGTACATTGCGGTGCTAGTAGAGGGTGGTGTGGATTGGCGGTGGGGTGATCAGGGGGGCTCCGATGCAGGGCGTACCCCTAGTTGCCCCCCTCTGGTCCCCCACCCCCTCCTTGCTGCTGATGCGCAACCGCCGCCGCTGCCGCTGCCGCCTTTTGCGCCTGCGCTTGCTTCTCCTGCTCGTTTAGCTCCTTGATCGCCTGAATCTCCTTCTTCAACTTCATTCGCCGATTCTGGAACCAAATCTTGATTTGTCGTTCTGTCAGGCAGAGCGCGTGTGCCATCTCGATTCGCCTCCGCCTGGTGAGATAATGGTTCGTGTGGAATTCCTTCTCCAGCTCCAGAGTTTGGTAGCGCGTGTAGGTCTGTCGGCCGCGTCTGCGCATTCCGTTCGCCCCTGCGAACAACAAACAAGGGTTACGATAAACTTTTTTTGTTCTTTCCTCATGCTGTATTTATTCGTAAGAATTATAAGCAAAACAACGATTGAGATGATGATATTCTTCAGAAATATGTTAATTCACTCCTACTATAAATATACCGATCCGCGCTTTGGACAAAATGGCGCGTTAAAAGAATTCTATTTTATTTCGCTAATAATAATAACACGTAAACCATATCTTCGTTGTCAATTTAAAATAAAAAAATTAATTGATAAAAATGTATTAAATTTTTATTTAAAAATAACAAGAGAAATGTATACATTAGTGAGATATTTTGATGAAAATTGAATGTAGATTCAGTTGATACGTCATTTCATTCTTCCTACTTATCTTGTTTTAAAACAAGTTATGTTATCTTTATGAGCTGCCACTTAAGATACTTATTAAAAGAGCATTCTAACGAATTTCTGATATCCCGCAGCGCTTTGGGACTGCGAATATCAAACGCGGTGATATAAACGAGGCTCGTGCCGATAAAGGAAATGTGTAAACGACTTAAAATAAAGCGTGGCATGAGTCGTTCCGAGAGAAAGTAAGGGAGTATACGACAGCGAATAGGTACTGTTGAACAGTCACTTGGGTACAGTAGCGGAGTAAGCCCCGACAGTGGGGGCGCAAGCTCACCTTATCGGCCATTACTGCCTCGTAAAAACCCTCCCGTTTCACCTCTGCCACCGGTATCCAACCTAAACTAACCTTTCTTCTCGGCCGTAAGCAGACTCCTTTTACTCTATTTTTGCTCGCATACGGTGCGTACCCAAGTGCATAAATATCCATAATATTACGACTTTTTATCGGCTTATCCTTCCGCATTCGACTTGGATCGATTATCTCAAAAATACAATTAACCAATAGCCGAGAATAAAAAATTATCATATATTATAGCGTTTTTCACTGGCAGATTTTTTACTGGTGGGCACTCAGTGCACTTTAAAATTCGTATACAAATCGACGTAAAAGATGTACGTTTAATAAAAATATAGAAACGAATTAAACCTCGAAATTCTCAATGCATTTTATTGTGTTATTTGATAAAATATACATTGAGTATTTTATTAATTGAGATATCTCACTTTTACATTCAGATTAGGTTAATGTAATGTGTACTGAATGCGCACCAGTAAAAAACTGCCAGTAAAAAACATTAGTATTTTGTTTTTATATTCTTCCAACATAACTTTTTTGGAATTTTCTGATATCATTAACATAATAGTTTTTGCTAAAATACATTAATAAAGAATTCAACATGACGAAACTCTTGAAGACTCAGATAAAATCATAAATAAATAGAGTTTACAACTTAGAAGAAATACATAATACTAGAAAAGGTAATCTATATAATAGAAAATAAAAGATATGTAATCTATATTCAAAAATTTCAAACTGCCAAAAAATATAATATATATAAAAATATAAAAAAAAATATAAAAATATAATATATAAAAAATATAATATCAACTTTCTTTCAAATATGCAAGATTAATGCATCTCAACGTCCTAATACAAATCAAATCGTCTACTAAACGTTTCAAGTTTACACATAATCACATCACGCTGATCTGTTATCACAAGGTACAAAATGTGCAAAGTTACACGGTGCCTGACTGATGCACATATACAGTCAGAATTCCAGACAACCATTGTATCCATATCATACCGAAACAAAGTTTATATCAACATGATGTTTGCTATCGCGATGTAATCAAGTGCCCTGGTGTCCAGGCTACTACCCCTCCGGGCATCTCTACTCATCCTCTCACCCCCGCGATTCTCACGCTAGGTTGTCATATCGGGTTTGCGTGGAAGGGCGTGGAGTTACGACGGTGCGTTTTTAACGGTTATTTGTCACACGGACCCCAACGCGAGTCTGGTTCCCTTCCATTTCAAAATCTTCTATCAAACCTTCCTATTATCCCTAGCAGAATACATGGAGAATCATTCTTTCTCCATGTATTCTATTGGCACGCGTTCCGAAATGCGAATGTGATAGATCAAAAGCGACAAACTTTCGAATTTTAGAAATAAAATTAAACATTCTATCTTAATTAAATCGCAATTTCTTATATTTGCATGCAAATAAGAAATATAGAATATTATAACACTTGTTATATGTATTTGTTACATGTCTTACACACATTTATCCTCAATTGTAAGGTTTTCATAGAAAATATTAATTTTTTTTTCAAGTAAAAAAGTATAATAAAAAATAGCAAAGAGTATAAAATATGAAAAAAGAAGAACATGATAAAAATATTTTACTTCTAATATTTTTTTTTACTTAATTGTTATTTAATCCAGGAGTAGGTCCACCTAACTTTTTTTACGTAAACAAGATACGTTTTAATTTTATTTAAAATAACTATCATTAACTATCACTAACTATATTATTGTTTTCAAATTTCTTATTATTTGAGAATATTATGGATATGAATTTAATCACAATTTTTTAAAAAGTATAAATAAAAAAAAATCAATTAAATATAAAGCGAAATAAACACGTTTAATAACTTATTGCGTATTTCTAAAAAATAAAAATTTTAATTAATGTTTTAATACTGTTTCTCTTTATTGAGGATTTTCGATGAAATTGCATATTTAAAGGTTCGTAAAGAGTTATTAAAAATGAAAAAAATATATTAATCAATACCCATTATACAAAATATTATTTTACAATCATTCACATTTTCTCGTCGGAATATAAAATATCCTAGGTGACTATTTCCGAAGTAATAAATAATACAATTTTTTACTTTTTATGCGACATCTAAAATATGTGTGTGTGTGTGTGTGTGTGTGTGTGTGTATGTATACACACACACACACACACATTTAAAAAATATATAATACTGATGTAGAGATTATCTTTCGTTTTTAATTATTTACTCTCGAATTTACATGTTTCGAATTTACAAATTGTGAATCTCATTCTACATGACGTCTCATCCATGAGATATCGCACTAAACGAAATTAGGGGATGAAATATCAAGATTACCGCACTTCTGTGAAGTAAAAAGAGATGTGCATAGCTGTTTAACCGAAGGGATGGATAAATTTTATGCTGAGACCTTAAAATGCTTTCATTTGGAGGAACAAAGAAAAAGGAGATCAGCAAAGCATGCCGGGAGGGATTGGCTGGCTGAACAGCAAAGTGGGAAAACCGTAGAACACGTTTAGAAGAGCGAAAAATATTTCGGTCGTTATTCACGCCTTTCTTGAAAAATGTTTGCCCGTATATTCTAAAAAATTTCAACCTCGCAGAAACCTTCGTCCGACGAATTGTTCTTCCAAAAGTTTAAGTTATAATAAAAAAGTTTAAAGTCGTCATATCATAAAATATTATGAGAGAAATAAACTTTTTCTTTTACCACCAACTCTCTCAAAGTTGTATTTTATTATGAAATTTTTAACTATTTATCAATGCATAATTATTAATTTGATTCATTCGAACTAATCCTCATATTATTTCATAAAATATCTTGAAAAAAATGAGTAATATATGAAACTTGAAACGCGATTCAACTACAAAAATTTCACCAAATAATGAAACATTTTTTTTCGGCTCGTTGAAAACGATTTCAAATGCGAAAGGAAATGGCGATTGAAAGAAATTTGCCGAGTTTCGACGTATTCAACCATAAACTGAGGAAGGGAGCGACTTAACTGGTTGCCAACTCTAACAAGAACAGCCAATACGTTGATTGCTGCTGGGGATTTGTCGGTATAACTTTGCAAAACATGATACCAAAGCTTGCCTTCAGTAACCCTTACTCCTTTTCCGCTTCCCTCCTGATTATGTGTACACACACCACACACACACACACACACACACACACACACACACACACACACACACACGCGCGCGCGCGCGCGCGCGCACACACATATATATATATATATATATATATATATATATACATATATAAACGAAGTCGAATCATACATGGGACCAATCAAATCAAAGTAAGTGAATTGGGTTCATGAAGGACTTCCCAGACTTCCTCCTGAGATATCTCTTGTAGACTTATCCCTCCGAGTTTCCGCAACGTTGGGCGGTTTTTGTACATAAGACTGATGATACATCAATCATCAGGGAATCCTTGTATTTCTCGCTTCTAAATTAAATAATAATTAATATTTCAATAAATCATATAAAGTTTTATGTAACCAAATTGAATTGTATTTTTGAAAGATAATAAGAATAGAATCATATATCGTATTATATGGCAAAATTATATCCTATTATAGATACTGCGCGTTTCTATGTTATTCTGCATTTATATATTTTCAATTGTAATTTTTTAAAATTTAAATTAAAATTTTTTTAATTAAAAAGAACTTTTAAGTGTACTAACTGTTTGTAAATATTCAAAAAAGTATTATCTACCAAATATTCATTTAAGAGATAATTCAACTTTATAATTTTATAAAATAATCATATTTCTAAACTAAATATGTACTATTAAGTATATATACTATTATTCTGATATTGATACAAATTCCATTATTTTTATAACTTCAAATTTTTAATTTTAAAATTAAATATTTTAAATTAATAATTTTCCAATTTTTCACAAACATAGCGATAAAAATTAAAGAAATAAATGATTGTATGTACGAATACGCGTGTTTTGACGCGCCTTTTTATGTTATAAATCATTATATCTTATTTAGTTTTATTTCGTATGGCAATAGGGGTTCTATGCTCCTTTTGAGCACATCTTGTAACAATATTCCATCTCATTTGAAACGCAATAGTCTTTTCACGTATCACCGGTTTCGGTCTTCCGGTGCCATCCGGAACGCGCTCATGCTCTCAAAGAACCCTGTTTGCACGCGGCACGGGAGTACCGAGGACACTTGGTATGAGGAACGCGTAGCTACGCAGCAAGATCGTAGCTCAACGTGGGATATACCCTCCTCCAGCCTTGCCAAGGTAGGTAATCCTCTCGGGGGCGTGAGTTACTGCCTAACGTCCCTCGCGTTCTACTCTCTTCTCTCCCACCTTCTTCCATACCTTCGAGGTCCCCTCCCACGCCTCCCTTCCCTTTTACGCTCTACCAAGACCTTCGTCTCGTTTTCTGCTAGGGCATCTCCTCCTTCTCTTTACTCTCTCCCTCTCCCCCCCCCTCTCTCTCTCTCTCTTTCTTTCTCTTCGTAGTCTCTTTCCTCTCCTAAGGGCTGCCGAGAAAGCACCGAGAGAAAGTTAGTGGACGAAGGGAGAAGGTAAGATGTTGCTACGTGGCACAGCTGGAACGCATTAGTCAACCGTAATTAATAAGTTATATACAACAGAGACTAACGAAGAGTGCGATGTTACACTGCCGAGACATCGTCTCTCTTTTAGGGGAGAGGCAACGCGACCTCTCGGGGTATGACGACGAAAATCTCAACGATCATAAATACATGCTAAAAACCTGATGGTATAAATAAACTAAGGGTTGACACTCGCAAATGAGGAACAGCAAGACGTATATTTCTTCTACAGCTACCAATAGAATTAGTGATCAGATAAAACGCTTATAGAATTTAGCTGCATCTCGTTGCTGTGTAATAAGCTTAACATTTCTTATGTCAGCAATAAGCCAACGAGCAAATAGTACAAATTGTAATAAAATATTAAAAAGGAAAAATATTTAAAGAAGTTGAATTTTACGATTGCTTAGATTAATAGTATAAATTGTAACTGTGTAAGATAAATTACACATACATGTTACACATATATGTTATTAAAAAAATATATGTTATTAAAAAAAAAAGAACTTATTTAACAAATGTATAAAGAGGCTATTGTTTCGAGATATATATGTTGATAATTGAGAAAATTCATTAATTGCTATGCCAATTATTAAATTATCTAGAGTACTAAAAATACATTCAGCATTTATATAGTAGTTTTATATAGTAGTTTTCAGAAAAAGTTGAGCTTTCAACATATGTTTACTAAAGTTTTTTTTACTAAGTATTGTATGTACTATCTACCATATAAATGCTGAATGATTTTTTTGAGCACCCTGTATATTGCGTGAAATGTAGTATTCTTTTTTGAAACAATCTTTTCAAACTCTGGGTAATTTTGGAAGGGACGATAATTTGGTGAACCCATTCATGTAATCATGGCCCGGTAAGACGATAAAGAATACATTGAGCAAAAATTACATGATGCGGAGAAGAATGTTGCTAGTAGCTAATGGGACATAAAAAGATCAAAAGGAGCTATAGCCTATTCAAGAATAAGATATCAGCTTTACGTGTGAATACTTTTGAATAAGCGCGCAATCATGCCGCGAGCAAGGTGGCGACTTTACTATGTAAGTGAAGACTTCTACTAAGCGGAAATAATGACTAAAATTTTCATAATACAGTATTGTACAAATTGTTCGGAAATTTGTATTATCTTGTACATTATTTTTACATTTTTAATCGTCATTAAGATTTTTATCTTTATAACAATAAATAATATTTACGCAATATTTTTATATATAATGCTCATAAAAAAAGCATTCGATACAAAATTAATCAATCATGCCGCATATAATGACGATAAGTTATTTACATAAACATACATCCATCCTGCATTTTTAAATCGAATGGTTTGCTAATTATAATGAGCACATTGTATAGTTACAATTTATATTATCGGAATAGAATAAAGATCGATCATTAATCATACTGTCATTCGTATACTATTCAAAATAATATTCGTCCTCTGCGTTTTAATGGAGTTTGTAAACGGAATATCATTAACGCGCTTCAAAGTTACGTGATTCGTTGTAATTCAGCCATCGCTGCATCTGATGACATGGAGCGAAGACGCTGATTGGCTGACAGTCTGTCGAAGCACGCAATTAATTGCGAGCAAAAAGTGGTCAGCAGAGATCCCAACGATAATTTCGCGTGTATCCCCTCAAGAAATTTAATTAACACACACACACGAATATAAGATCTCCTTCTCTTTTTCATCTCTCATTTTCTGACACTCAACAACGAGAACGAAAGAGAAGTGTAAGAAAGAAAGAGGAAGCTGGAAGAGGAAAGAGGAGAAAGAGGAGGAGGAAAAGGAGGGAAAGAAGGAGAGGGAGGGAGGATACGAGGTGGCTTCTCTACAACGAGCCAGCTGCTACTCGCGGTAATCGTAATAATTATGCAAAGACCGAACGCAACGGTGCATCTCGAGCAAAAGAGAAGAGAAAGAGGACGCTGTGGGACGGGGCATACAAAAGGAGCAAGCCGAACTGAGATGGTGGTGGAGATGGCATGCAAAGGAGGCTCGGCATAGGTAAGAGAACCAAGCCGGTTGTAAGGCGACACCTCGCGGCTCCGTACATCTTTCTCCGTCTCCCTCGTTTCCCCTATCCGAGGGGAAATAAACGACGAACTTTCCCTTTCTTGTTGCTCTTCGTTTCCACACCGAGGGTTTCCATTCCTCGAAGTCCTATCCGAATCGTCATTGTTGTTTCCTCGTGCGAAAATCTTGCCGAAGAGAAACGATAGTTTACGATTTGACATTTTTTCCATTGTTCCACCATGTTTATTTTGGATGTTACAATGGTACTATCTTGCCAATGAATTTACGATTTTCCTACGACGTTTTTTTACCTTTGACTATGAGACAGACGCTTGGTAAAGTATCCTTTTGAGCATAAATAATCACCAAAGAGAGCGAGAGTCCAAAAAAAAAAAATATTTCGAATACAAGAAGTGGAGAGACCAATACAGGTGAGTAATGTCGCGACACCTTCTAATGAAATGGATCGTCTGTCTTACTTACATCGCCTCGCATCTGTAACTCACACGCCAGGTAACACGCACACAAAGTAGATGCGTGTACGTATCCGCCATTGTAAGAAGAAGGGGGACATGGTTACCAGCGGGCAACCGACCCACGAACCATCCACATATATCTGCGTCCTAAAAGGAATTCAAGAATATATTTTACATATGCTTTATTGCCGCCTTATTTCCAACTCTACGGCCATGGCCCTCGAAGAGATCGCAGTGGGTGCGTGCGGATGCATTCTATCTCCATGAAAAGCCGCGTGGATTACGTGAATTAACGTATCAAGTTTCGCGAATTTTGTCGTGTAACTCTAAATGCGAATCTTCCTTTCGGAGTATCGGATGCATTATTATTAGCCCGTAAACGAAGTGGCAACGATTAAAGCTAATTAGCAGTTTCTGCAGATACCTCGAACGCGTTTGTTTGATTAATTGCGAGGAATGTCTTTTATTAATGAAACTTTCCGAGATATCCAATGTTATAATTATAGATCTAGAGGAACGGCAGGGAGCAATGTAAATCTCCAACGTGTTCCCTTATGGTTACGTGTCTTAGGGTAATGACTTAACTTATACGCATTAATAAGTATCGGACTAGATGATTTGATAATTTGCAAGCGGGCTACGGATTGCCGACAAACCTTTTACATTCTTTTGCAGTATGTTCCTTTCAGAGCGGAGCAAGACATAGAGGGCAGGTTTCCCGTTCTTGTGATTCGACGAAGCCCCAGGGGGCCTACCGGTACGTCCAGGCATAGCCTGAAGAGGAGGAGAGAGAGAGCCGGTTCTGACGAATAAGACGCCATCGCGTGTTTAACCTGTAAGAAACTATGATTACCGTCCGGTTGAACTGCACTTTGAATTTGGATTTTCGAAAACGATACGTTAGATAACATCGCAATTACTAATGATTGCTACGGACAGGTTTGGAATTTCATAAGGGGGGAGCAAATTATACTTGACGCGTCCAACAACGTTAAAACGTGGCGCGCGATAATGATGGAGCGATATTGCTCGCATTTAAAGAGTCGTAAAAAGACAATCTTGTGCTGTCGCATATCTCTGCGAACTCTCGTAGTTTTAGAAATGCAAAATGATGACATAGCGGAATCAAATATAATTATTAAGATTACGCGAACTTTTTAAGATGTGAACGCTACTGTAACCTGCAATATTTTTCTCCTCTTTATCGCAATTGTGTCTCTAAGTTTCTAACGAATATTCGGTACAAAATGCAGAGTTATAGCGAAGAAAAAAATTTGCTCCATTATTCAACGTATTCCAGTTTTCATTTCTCGTAGACCAATGAAAAGAAGAGAGGTTTACAGACAGAAATGCGAAAGAGGCAAGAAGTGCGATTATTCCGTAGCGCGAAAATAATAATGAACTCGCGTAAATCAAGAAAGTTAGGGGCGAACTACTCGCGGAATACTACTCCATTCAAGCATATCTGCAATACGCGAAAGTAAGCTGCCAAAAATGTTCCCAGCGCAGCAACCTTTCTGGCATATTAAAAAGTCTATACCATGTGCGGTTCACTGAATCCAGACGTAACGAATGCTTCGTGAAAAAGTTTAGAAGCAAGATGTATCGAGTTATCGTGCGACGCGTAATGAGCCTCGCTCTATCGTTCCTGTCCAGGAACTTCGACCGAATCCCCGGACACAATATGGATTATCTAGATTCCGCGATTCCGCGCAAAAGGGTGAAAAAACGGAAAGAGCTAGTCCGGTTGGCGAACGGTTAGCTGTTGCAGGTTGGCGGTTAAGATGGACGAGGCGGCACGCTACGAGATCTTATCCAAGCGCAGCAGCGGCCACTGAATCATCCGCTTTGAATAGGGCTTCACTCCCTATATTATATCTATAGATACTAACCTCATACCTACATCCACATCCATGAGACAATATATCCTCTTTCGTATATTAGAAAAAAAGAGAGTAAGAGTGTCACAGAGGGAGAAGAAAAAACAGCAAGATCAATCAAATATGAAGTTAAAAAATATCTTAAATTCAAATAATTTTTTTTCAAAAACATTATTAGCCTTTCTCTTAAAATATCAATTGGCTTAAAAATATTAAATAGTAAGTATGAATTTATTTGAAAAAAGTGTAACTATATGTGTACAAATAATTATAAAATAGTATACAAAATTTATATATATATATATATATATATATATATGACATATATAATATATACATATTATTTCTTTTTATTTCACAAATAATTAAAATAAATAAAAAATAATTATTTTGCAAATGAGAATAATTAAATTTTTTTCCATATCAATTTAGAGACATAAGCTGTATTTCTATAAGTTTCATATTTTTTTAGACGGTTTTATAATTGGTTCTTATATGTTTAAGATTGTTTTAAGTACAGTTTTAAGATGTGATAAACTAATCACAGAGCTATATTAGTATCTTAAGACATTACTTGGACGATTTTAAAATGAGAATCGATTATAAATCAGTACTTAATTTTTTGTACCTTCAATACAAAAAGTATTATATGTAGTAAATTATTGTGTGATATTTTACCATACTATTACTACAATTTGCTACTTTAAATTTTGCAAAAGATTTTGTCCTCTGTAATCTTATAATTTATTAATCTTCAATAATATTCGCGCTGGAATATTAATCAGTATAAATCATAGTTTACTGCTCTGACTATTTTAAGTCCTCAACAAATTCTTGAAAATTGATGACGAAGAAATTCTTCGAAAAGACAAGTTACAAGAAGATTATAATAAATCAAGAAAAAGAAATATGCACATAGTATGAGAAATGAGAAATGTATTACACGATGAAGCAAAACTTTATTTCATTGTAATGACGTATTAGCTAATTATCTTTCTGCAACTTTCATAGAAAATATATTGCCGTAACGTGTATTATATAAATTAGAAATATTTATTACAGGGAAGATACACGATAGCCAATCCGTGCAAAGAGTAGATATTAATATTAATTATGTAGGTTCTTATCGTGTCTTGCACGAACATGAATCATTTTAGTACGCTCAATGACTTAACGCGGTGCATTACTCCTCCTGAGATCGCTAATTAGTGATAAATTCATTAACTCAATGAAATATAACATAAGAGATAGGACAATCTACAGATATCTTAAGTCTCTCGGCAGAGGAAGTCAGCAGAGGGGGAATAACCCGGACTGCGTTCGAAAAAGAGATTCGTGCCGTAATTGTAAACATTGGATTAATGCAAATGCGCGCTTAAAAGCTTAATTGCTTTGATAAAGCATGGCGGTGCATTAAATTCAAATGCATGTAAATTAATTCAAATTTATGAGAAATAGGTGGACGCGGAGCACTTACTGGAAAACAGGGAAAATAAAAATTAGTCCCCGCGGGGCCAGCCCTTGCGATGAGACTCTTTTTTCGTCCTACCCCCTTTCTGCCTCCCTCCCTCTCGCGCTACCCTATGCCCTCCTACCAATTCCCTCTACCGCGCCCCTCTGTTTCGCCAACACGCCATGTTGCCAACCAGATTGGCTGCGGTGCAAGTATTGCCAATAAATTTCGTCTTCGGCTCTCGTCTGATAAATGTCGAATTTTAACACATCGATCGATTGCATAGGTAATTAACAAACGCGAACTTCTTCACTCGGCCGCTTGAATTATTTAAAATCAAAAACTAATATATATTAAAATTAAAAATAAATATAAGTTCTATGACTAATTGTTAATAATTATTATAAACGCGACTAACTGTTAAATTATATGACAATTGCAATTTCTTCAGTAAATATTAAATAATATTTTTCATGTCAAATGTTTAATAACATAATTATCAATTATAATTTATATCCTTTTAAATTCTATTTATAATATATTGTTATAATATAATATATAATATATTGTTATAATATAATATTGTCATAAATTTCTAATAATTATTATAAATATAAAACTAATTTTTAATTTCAAATTGAACAATTTCTTGATATATTCTAAACAATTTATTTGCCGTAAAGAAGCGAGACTCTCTGAGAACTTGTCAAAGTTCCAATTACGATAGAAAAATTCTTTTTGTTGATATTATATTTCTATATTAATAATTGCGCATTCCATAATGCAATAATGATTCATCAATTTTTTTACAATCTTGCTCTAGATAAACACATTTTATAAGAACTCGATTCGTGTTATCGAAAACCAACCAATCATTGACGCCGTGGCAACTTTATCGTTGTTACTCACTCTCGTGCCGCGGTTACTCTCTGGAGGGATTACATAAATTATACTGGAATATTATCCCTGTCTATACAACGGATTGATTAATGATAATGTGTTAAAACGACGTTTAAATTAGTATCGTAGCATGATTCCTGGACTTTTACAACGTGATATGTGATAAAAGTTTAATGGAATGATTTTATAATAAGACTAATAGTAATTGACAAAAATGTATTAAAATTTATAGCATGTATAAATATTAAGAGAAAAATTATTTTAAAACTGAATTGTCCTTGAAATTTTGGACACTATTTTTATTTTTTTGTTTTTTTAAAAGAGTGTACATGTATACATGTATAATTATCATAATTATTAAAAAAATTTTTTCAACAACTTTGAAGAAAGATGTAGAAAGAATGTATGCATAAAGAATTACTGTGCACACTGGTATCATTACAATATCGTTACTAAATCGTTATGAAAAAATGCAAATCACTACTAAGTATAAGCGTAATGTCCATAAGACTTCATGTCTTACAGACATTAATGAACTGTCGACAATCAATTTTATTAATGCTAGAGGTAACTTGATTCAATCGATACATAGTTAAGCGTTAATAAAATTACTACTATAAGCTGCTGTAATCATAAGCCCTACGATAAGCTGCTTGTATCACGCTACTTGCTATGATCATCGGTAGTCTCGTTAATATTATGGTACACACGTAATATTACTAAACCATTATTTTAACTCAGAATAATTTAGAATACATTTTTTTGAATTTTAAGATAAAATCACTAATAGATTTAAAACTATCAAAATTTTTATCAAAATAAAATGTGATTAACGCTGCAAACTTTAATCTCTTTAAACATCTTGATATTTTCAAGAAACACAGTTTGATGTTTAAAACTTTATTATACAAGAACTTAAGAAAAAAAAAATGTTTAAATATAAGATAGAATATATTCGATCACCACAAATTAAACATAAATTAAACATAATATCACGCATGAGTTATCAAGATATCAATGATAAATTATCAAGATATAGAGTTCAAATATAGCTAATCATTAAATCGATACTCAATAGTTTCAAGTTGTTATAAGGATTTCTTCACCCTTTTCTTCTTATCGATCTCATTTTTTAACACATTCAGTATCACCATTATTATCGCATACTCTTTCTTTTATTTTATAGTAAATGAGACCATTTATCCAGTTTTATTTGTTTTTCATAACGCAATTCTTCGCCCCATTACTTGCGGCTTTACCCTTTGCCTTTATGGTTATCATTTGCGGAAAACAGTAATTACATCTTCTTTTTACAGGAGAAAAAGAACGAATATAACTAAAATGTGACATGTATCTGCATCCTTTTAAATAACAGCATCCTTTATTTACCGACACTCAATTTTACATAAACACTATTGCATTACAAAATCTTCGTAAATCGTGCAAGAGCGAAGCTTCTCCTACAATAATTATTCTCGTTCCAACCAGTCAAGCGCGGTTCGCACCATTCCTTCGTTACTCTTCACCGTCTTCGCTTCCACCTCTTCCCTTTCCGCAATTTCATTCTCCCGGTCTCTCATGTAAGTATGGCTACACGAGTTGCCTAACTAAAAGTTCTTTTCACAAATTGCTGGTTATTACGCATGTTATATCCACGTAGTTGTTACGTTCATCGATGCGGTTACTTTATGTTACTTCATATATTAAACTCTGTTTAGACAGATTACGATCCATTTTCTTCAATATTCTTGTTCCTTTTTGTTTCAATTACTAATTGATGAATTGTAACGCAAGTAAAATTTAATAAAAAATAGGAAATATCTGCAATGTTTAGATTGCCGTTTTAACGATTATTTTTACAAAATCGATAATAAAAAATAGCATTTTAATATTTGTACATATTATATAATATCGAGAGCAAATATAATCTTTGATCACACGCATTATCTTGTAATATAAAAAATATGAGTTTTAGTTGATACTCCAATAGTTAAGTGCCATTCGAAACACGACGCGCAGAATAGAAGTCTACCTGACATAGCGAACAGCAAAGAACATAGAGCATGAAAAAAAGGGATAAAGAAGGATAGAGAGATAATAAAGAAGGACGTCTAAAACAAAGAGTGAGAAAGAGGAATGAACGACAAAGTTAAGAAAGGCCAACTACGGAGATGATGGAGAGAGAAGGGAAGACCAAAAGGCTTCGTGAGAAGAAAGAGTGAAGCACATGTACGAAGAAGAAACGAGGGGACAGGAGACAAGAAGGGGGGATATCAAGAGCGGACCTCCCAAGTTGCGGCGAAATGGCGGATCATCATCGTCGCATCATCCGTGAGCCGAATACTCTGTAGGTACCTCGGTTATTAAACTGTCTGATACATTGCGTATTCTGCTCGTCGCCGTGTTAAAAAATTACTGAGCCAAGTACCTGAAATTCCCACTTATAGCACAAACGGGTTTTATGCTGCTATATTCCTTGCAATCACCGATCGCATGTTTTGTAGATTTTGTAAATGATTGGATTTTAAAATTTGTGGTACCATCGAATTTTTAAAAATACATATGTATAATTTTACATGATTATTATATTTTATATGGTTATGTAAATAACTTTATAGTTAATACTATTAAACTGTTAGATTATTATATCATATTAATATTTACGTATAAAATCATTTTTAAATTTAAGAAACAAATGTTAATTCATATATCAAATAAAGAATATGTTTGAAGTATTCGATAAATTTGATATTCGTATAATTTTCTTTTATTTTGACGAAAGTAATAATAAAAATAAATAGTAATAATATAAATAAATTGATATAATCTATGCGAAGTAAATTTCAGCTTTTAGCAACAATCTATAATGTTTATGTAATAGTTTTTTAATGTATCCTAGAAATATGTCTGAATGAAGTTGTCAACGATATTATGTAATTTCTTACATTTCACCGCTATTAAGTCGCAAACGAAGCTACCATGGATACAAGTGGTCGACAGATGATATTGAACCAACAGATATTAATTTTAGGGATGTACGAAATATTTCCAGACGGGGGATTCTGATCCCCAGGCGTGTAAGGGAAAGATAAGGCACGGTGTGCCTAACTCATAATCAATGGCTGTCGAGCAAAGTTATAACATGGATGTCAAATAAATTTTCCCGAAGTTACGTCTGCGTAATGTTTCTTATACAATCATGCATCACTACGGGTTATTAACACACTGCAGGATTCTTGTTGATATTGAAAATATTATAGCATATAAAAGAAACATATTACAAATTTCTTATGTATTTAAGAATATATATAAACAAATATATATGTATAAAACAATAAAATATAAAGCCTTTAAGGACCACTGGATGTTTATGTTAATAGAAATTTATTATATAAACAAAAGATGTGTATATATATTGTATATATTTTTTTTGTTCATGTAATAAACTATATAGAGATTCAGGTTCGACTCTCGGCCGAAGTAATATTTTTTGCAATAAATTTATTTACAGTTTTTTTTTTATTTATAGCACATTAACATCTTTCTAATAGGATGCCTGAATGAGCAAATTATTAAATTGCTTGTCAATTTGATTTGTGATATTACTACAGTAATTTAATTGCGTTTATAAATCTGAAAAACCAATTCAGGGCGCAATGACTATATATTTGGTATATAAATTCACATGAAAATTATTTAAGCATCTAAGATCCAACTCAGACTGCTATAGGCAAAAGAATTAATTTCGCATTACAAATAATATTTGAAAAATATATAAAAATATGAGTTATAAAGAAAATGTTATATAAGCTATATATAAAGGATATTCCTTACAATGCAGATGCACAAATCTGTCACAATCGACTTTATGAGTTTTCCGAATAAATTGGTGATTGTAACTCGATGGAGGATGGACTGATCAAGGAAATTGTTACGAATGTGAACGCTACTGACACGTGGAACAACTGTAATATGATACGTGGTACCACGTGTGTCTCTAAGGATGCAACCATAACGATTGGGGAGGGCCAAAACTCCCCATAAGCTACGTTTCTGGAATGTCGATGCCTCCATCTGCCACATATCCAGAGACGCGGATAGTGTCTCGCGCCGATTTACGCACATGCACACGAGACCATCCCATGTTTCTATACACTGAACACTGTAGAATAAGAAAGTATATCAGCTATTTTATTTTCAAAATTCCTTTATTCGCATTTCAAATTTAATCAACTTAAATCTCGTTGAACATTATAATACGAAAATGGATCGATAAGAATAAATCTAACGAAATTAAATCTCGTTATTATACTTATTGCTAATATTTCTTTTAAAAACATTTATAAAAAAATTTAATATAAAAAAATTCTAAATCTTTCGTAATCCAATATGTCGCATCTGTGATTTTTGATTAAAGCTTTCGTCCTTTCTCACAGCTGAGATATGGATTTTATGAGATAATCATTATGAACAAAATTCGAAAATCCCTACGGATGTTCGAGTAGAATGGCGTCATCGTACACCATATGCTGCCCATTTTGGTGATATTCGTCGTCCGCTATGGTGACCAGACGGCGAATAAATCTTATGATACCCTCTCAAAGGGGCGGTCTGATCGGAAAAAGATCGAAACTTTGAATGCGAGGAAATTATGGCCGCTGATTTCTATTTTAAAATAAAAAAAACATAGCTTACTTCACGAGTTGTATATGATTGAAATTAAAAATTAATTATGGGACAAATATAATTGGTGTTTATATAATTATATTAAAAGACTTAGTGAAATTATAAAAATAAAATATATCTTCTAGAATTGTATCAGCTTTCAATTAGCATTATATACACAATTATTACATATATCTAATTTTCTGTTTAAGTATTTTTGACACACAAAGGTATATCTGGAGACATGACAGTGTCTCGGTTTATTTTGATATAAACAACATTCTTCTGACTTCCTATGAATAAGCAATAAGTACTTTCCTTTTTTGCTCTCATCTTTTATTCTTAAACGTTATTCCTGTCGTGACCGAGCATTCTATTCCCAAGCGTTATTCCCGACTTGGATTGCCTTTACCCTCACGGCATATCTAGATACACTTGCCAGTCAATATTAATGTCTTTATTAACAACGGTATACTTCTCTCTCGACTTTACGCATTGCTAATCGTGATGATACGAGGAGAGGATACGAGGAGAAAATGCAAAGTAGAAATCATTATTATACGTACGTACGTTCAAAATTCCGATAATAATTGAGTAACGTTATCTAAAAGAACAACCGTATTATGCAAATACGCGTGTATACTCTGCCTCTGATAGAATCGCTTAATTAAGTAGCCTTGGTGTATGTCATACACCGTATATTATCTCATACACCGCGTCATTGTCGTTGACATATATACATATATAGTATGATACAGATTACTGTCATTTTAATGTGCAAGTGTGAGCTTGTCCCTTCATGTTAATAAAATATATATTATATAAATTAAATTTGTCATAATTTAACTGTTACTATGTTGATGAGTTCTTCAGCTGTCTGCCTTTTACTTTGCTCCGCCTTTGTTTCTTAACCATAAAGAAATACACGTGTTCAAGAGCTGTGAAAACAGTACAGTAAGAACGCAGCATATAAATACACGGACGCACCACGTATGATCATATTGCGCCCATTAACATGGCGAAAAGTTGCTGCTGCTATCCGGAAAGCAAGGGAGCAGCAACCACGAAGCCTTTAAGCCACGGCGCACGGAAGTTTCCCCACTGATCCTCGGTGCTAGGCGAGTTTAAGCCCTGGGATTCTGGAGTTACTGCCATCATGGCACACCATGCACCACTGCCTATAGATATAAGTATAGCTTCTAGTGTGCGAGCACAGAGTGTACTTGTAGCCCGAGCGTCTAGCGTTTCATTCGATCTCTTTTTCTCTCTCGTTGCCTCCGCTTTCACCCATCCCCTGTTGCAAACCCCTTCTACAACTGTTCCCTCCCGCACCGATGCTCCCCCTATGGCCCTTCTTCTTTCTCTGTCTCTTTGTCGCGCTCTAACTTCGACTACCTCCCTTTCAGAGTGCGCTTCCATTGCTGAGTCGTGCAACCACGATCTAGTGCATCCCTATCGCGACAACGATCGTTCTCCGGACCACGGTAGCTGATATTTATGGCTTTTGCGGCGCGATGTTGAAGTAGTTAAATTGCTGATATTAAATGAGAAATCCGCGAGAAATTGTTCGCCCAGGATAACGCCGCACCCGCAAGGATTTGCGGGATTTTGGATGAGCATCTCGATAGATATTCGATAGATATATAACGTCATTCTATCATCGGATTATGTTAATACCAAACGCTGATATTTCCTATATTTGGTGTTACTTCAATTACGAGAGAGAAACTAGAGTTAAATAAATAAAATTAAAAACAAAACTGAAAATGTTTTTAGGACCTAATTATATTATTTCATTTTTTCTATAATTTATTATTAATTTAATAGATTGTTAAAAATTTATTATTATATACATAATAATATTAATAATAATAACAATTAAATATAATTCTTTAAAACTTTTTTGTCAGTAAAAAATATTATTATTTATTATATAAAATTAAAATTTTTCCTTCAGAAAAGGGAAGAAGTCAAACTTGAAAATGGAATGCCATTACGGGGATCAAATAGGATTAGTTCGCAATTAGGCCTCATTGGAATTTTATAACAGTTGCTTTTCATGAATGTATCCCACAATTTTCGACTAAGAGAGTGAAACAAAGTATTTAAATATTTAGTACATTGAAATCACTTAATAAAAGATCAAGAATACGGTGTGAATATAATATTAATCGTATAGCATTAATGATACATATTTAATATTAAATAAGTACATAATTGCAGAAAATAATTACATTAATTTTCCATAACAAATATGGTGCTAATACGATAAATGAAAAAAGCAAAGGACTTTCTTTAAAAAAAAAACTGCACGATGAAGAGCAAGCGAGACAAAAAATCAGTTAAAGAGCTACGTTGGTGTCGCGATGTCTAGGTTGAATTCGAGATCGAAGTTTCCCTTTCTCTTTCTCTTTCTTCTTCCTCATTGCCTCTATTGCCAAGAAAAAGAAAGAAGAGACAAGAAACCAACCGTACGTCGTGAAACGAATTCCCGGCAGAAGCAGCCCCTTCTAAGCTTCATGCAAGGCAAATCAACTTCCAGAAAGAAAGACGATACTCCTGGATTGTGCCAGTAAAGCCTTTTACTTATATTTAAATTCGCGCATGGAGTGAGTAAACGTGTTTTACCGAAGCATCTAGAAAATGCTCAGTGTATACACACAAGTGCGCGCGCGCGTATATAAATTTTAAAACGCGCCTTTTCTTAATCAAAGTAACTATCTAATTCTCGGCCAATTTATAGCACACTTAAAGAAATTGGACCCAGAGAATTAATCATCAGACATTATAAGATTGGCTATGTCGCGCAGAAATTTTCGTCCAGTACAACTTACGTAAACGCTGGAGAGAAGGATTAGAAATACAATATATTATTCGATGTGCTTTAAACAAAGCTTTGAATGCGGTCGCTCAATCGAAATGGAATCGGAATACACTTAAACGAATTGCGTTCAGTAGATAAATCAAATTGGAAACCATAGGATTGATTTGCATATCCGATGGAATATTACAGTATATATAGTGCTTCAGTCTGCGATGAAGGGGTGAGTGAAAGAGAAGGAGGGGTTCTAAAGTCAGGGATGAGCATTCTCGAGATTGGCTATATTTCACAGTAACCAAAATACAGGCATTGATTGAATGTACATGAGTGTCATAGAAGCGAAGGGAGTTTTAGTTTATTGTATGTAATTTGTATATTAGCACTATTCACGCGCTTATTTCACTCACAAGATTCCCTCAGTGATGTAAATAAAGATTAATTTAGGAGATTAAGGAGTTAATGTGATATTCTACAATAGAATGCAAAGATTAACTGATACATTATAAGAATTGTTTATAACACTTCTGAAAATAACCGCATCATAAATTGTTCAGATTTCAAGATGTTTTCTTTTACGATTTGACAGTCCTAAAAAACTTTTTTTTTTGCTTCGTATCGTTCTATATCGATTAATCAAAACAAATTTAATAAATATTGCAAACATAGACAAAAATATATAGAAAGAAACATTATGTAATTTAATTTATCAAAAAAGATTAAAGGTACTAAAGTAAAATTGATCGAAAAATTTTGCGCGTATTTTTATAAAACAATATAGTTGTTATTTGTAAATTACATACAACAGAATATGTATCGCATAAAAAATGTTGATAAACATTGATTAATATAAAATAAAATTAAAGGAAGAAAGACTAATACAGAGGGGAATCAGAATACGAGAATACTCTTGGGTAACCCCGTAAAACGTGAACCAATAAACTAACATGGAATCTAATGGACTAAATGTCTAAGAGATCGATGCTATTAGATGCTTATTGGATTACCTATGGTCCGGCGTACGTGTTCTTCGACAAGAAACATCCAAGATACTAATCCAATTATAATAGTTACCGCAAAGATATTACTTGATATTAAGCATTGCATATGAATTACGCTAAATATATTTAGGAAATTATTTCAAATGTAATAAAAAATATCAGCAATCACTTTGAAATAAGGTATAATTAAAAATATAAAACAATATAAAACGCATTGTCGATTATTATATTGTTTAATGACATTTCTTTGTGGATTTTTTTATTAAAAATAAGATATTAATACAATTAAATTAAGCTTCATGTTATTAAATTTTAAATAAGTTTGTAAGTTATATTTTAAAATTTGAAAGGATGACTCGGCTTGTGACGACCCTAAGAAATATATATGGAAATAAAGATTACGAACGCGGAAACTGTTTCGTATGAATGTTCATAAAAACATGTCTTTTGTAGTCTATTTTTTTGTTCCACTTTTTTAGATGTGTCTAGTTTAAAATCGCGTGACACTGTATCGCAAATATGAGTGAAAGTTACGAAACAATATAAGGAAAGTTTCTCAAACTCTAAATGAGAAAGATTAGGGAAGAAAAAAAAGTGATTAAAAAGATAAAATTGAATACGTAATGATAAATAAGCAGAGAAACAAATAAATATTATTAAATGGCACATATATATGTTTGAAAACATAGAACTGTTAAAAAATAATTCAATCATTCGTGTAAATAATTTTACAATACAGTTCAAAAAATATTTTCCAAAATATTCTATTCTGTACACAAAAAAATTGATTTTTATTAAAGAAAAATATAATAACTAAACACTTAAAATCATTTTAATAGTCTCAACAAAAAGTATTGTGACATTTTCGAATATGTCTAGTGAAATTTTTCCAGAATTGTGAATCATACATATAAAAGATATGTTATTTCAAATAAACAACACTTTATGCTTATATTAATTTGAATAATTCTAGACTCTTACAATTCCTTTCAAAAAAGTAACTAGTTATATATAATAAGTTTCTTAAAAAGCTTATTGTTATTGCTTACAGTTATTATACTTTTTATTAATATTCTATTCTTTTTTATTAATATTCTATTGATTTTTCCCGTCTAGTTACTAATGCACAATAACCGATAAAAAACCGATTAGAGCGGCCGAATGAAAAAGATGAACTTTTAAGATCCTATTGACTCTTGGGTATAGTCCAAGTATAGTGGACGTATATCATAGAGCACTGAGGAGAGGTTCAAGAACAGAAGACCAGTCCTTTAGCCTCGGGAATTCATTATATAGCGAGTACCGTGGCGCCATTATTCACGCATCTCCATTTGCGTGGGCTACTGTCAGACGTGGTGAATTACGAGGACGCTGCGACATACAAAACTGTTAACACTCGTTAATCGTGGAAACTTTCATAAAGTCCAGAATAGAAGAAACACAATTCACATACATAAGTCATATTTGATAGCAAAGTCATTAATCATGAATGAGTATATTGTACATCATCATTGATCAAATTATGATATTACAAATCATTTTTTCAAATGCAATCCACAAGGGAAGTTCTATAAAAGCAACTGAAATTTTTGTAATAAATATGTCGCATTTAATAATAATGACGAAGAAGAGATAAACGTCAGCAGTAATAAAAATTTTAATAATGTACACGTACAAGCTAAACGTATTCAGTAGACAATGCATTTCTTACAAAAGAACGAAATTCGATAAATAATCGAAGAAGTAAAAGCCGGCTGCTCCCAAAAGAGTCGGACAGGTATCACCCTCCGACGAAACCCAATTAAGAAATGTTTTGTCCAAGCAGCGAAGAGGTAGTGGATATCGGGACAAGAAGAAGAAGAAGAGCGCGACGCGAGCCGAATAAGAGCACGAGAAGGAATGGAGAAGGCCATGCGATCGAATATCCCAGCGTGAGTCCAAGGGGAATCGAATCCTCGATCGAGAATTCGAAGCATATATACTTGCTGTAGAAACTGAGGGTTTCGCATAGGCGGCAGAACGGCAGCTGTTTGAGCCCAGCAAATTAGTAGCCGGCACGTGATTGGTCTGTTGCCGCCCCGTCTATATTGCAATACCATCGTCGCCACACTGCTATACTGCCACGATAGTGAGGGCAAGGCAAATGCTCGGTAATGCCTCCTGTACGTGTGCGTTCACCTTTATCTCCTTTTCGTCTTTTCCTCTAACCCTCTCCGTCGCGCCTCTTAGCACCTCGAAACCCTTCCGCGGCAATTTAGTTGCGATATCTTTATGCCGGGATTTACGAGCAGATAATCATCGGAGGGATGTTCCGGCATTTTTCGGTCAAATTATTATTATTTATATTGCATTGCCCCGCGGACAGCGATCTAATGCCTCGCTAGACATTAATTAACTCGGGACCGGCGGTCAATATGCCAGAGAAAATGACTCTATTACCTCGGCACTCGTTCAAATTACCGGTGTCTGCCAAAGATGACAATCCAAGAATGATTCAGTATTCAAAATAGTCATCGGATACATCGAGTTTATTTGCATCCACCTAAAGCTCAAATATTCAAATTTTGTATTATGGTACATCAAGTATCTTGAGAAAAAAACGTCTAATTGTAATCTAATTGAAATTGTGAATAAAATTTATAAATTTATACATTTTACACTATAGTGAATAAAATCAATTACAATTCGATTAATATTAATAAAGGTAATTTAGTTAACACAAATTTTGTGTAAAATATCATAATTATTATGCGCGATTTATCATAAACTTTATATCTTCAGTATACACTTTCTTGTAAAATTGCTTTATCTACAAAGATATATTTTAATTCGTTAATATATCCCAGCCGCGTCTGAGCTGCATATTACAGAAAAGCAAAAGATTATTCGGTGTTGCATAGAATTAAATTACTGGAATGCTTTATGGTTCCCCACTGTCCCAACTACTTTTCCTCGTTTTGCTCCGGGTATATCTACTATCTTCCTTCTCTCATCCCTGTCCTTCGGCTAACTTTGTGTATGTGCTTCTTTTTCCCTTCCCACCTGCCCGTTATCCCTTCGCCATGGTGCGCGATACTTCCCGGAATTGAGTGAAAATAAAACTCTAAGGAGTATAGCACGGAGAGAAAGAGAGATAAAGAGGAAGAGGAGGATTGTAAAGGGAATGAGGACGGAGGGAGCGATCGTCACGGAACTCATGCAGCGTGAGTCGACTTAAGGCACGATCGCTGTTACTGCTGATGCTGCCGTTGCTGGTGCATTGCGAGCAATGACGGGGTGGTATCTACCTATCTTGATGCGATACAAGCCACCTTCTATGCGATATAATCCCATTGCCGATGGGATCCGATGTGTTCAACGAAACCGTGCTAAGATAGAGGCAGCCGTAAATCCTCACTAGCTACCGTAGTCCTAACACCAACAAGCTAGGTTTCTTTGCCCTTATAAAGTCTAGACTACTGTCTTGATTTCGTGACGTTTCTCTCGATGAACTACATTGAGGGAAAAGTTTATTCAATCATGTTACAATTGATTTGATTCAAAGAAAATTCGAAATTGTTTAATAAAAAATATTTTATATTTTTATGTAATAAATACGAAAACAATTATTCTCATTTTTTATAAGTATTATTATTTTAAAAATACTTCAATCATCAAATTTTGTATGTCTAGTAAATTATAAAATCAAATTAAACTTTTTATAGCATACATTTTGTTTCTTCCGTATGTCTTATTTCATAAAATAAATATATAAAAATATTAATATTTACTTACTCATGTGGCTGCATATCGACTAAATTGTGTGAATGAATTTAATGCTTACCTGCAACAATGCAAAACAAATTTTTTGTAAGAAATACGTGTAAAATTGTGTTTATGTAATAGATAAAAATTATAATTTATATTAAAATTCAATAAAAGATAAGATATCAAGATATCCAAAAACGTTCATTATGTTCATTAAATCTTTTAATCTACTTATGTTATTTAAGCGATCATTAAAATTAATGAGACGTGTATAAAGCAGAATAAATTATCCATTCTGATCACAGATACACTCGTTACGCGTACAGCGCATAGCTTCATCGCATAGCTTCAGTAGCTTGGTTACGCATCGTTAACGAAGAGATAAAAGATGAAAACCGCACGAGTCACCGCAAATCATTTCTATTTCTATTTGTTATTATTCATTTTTTTATGTTATATTTGCGTTTAAAATAAAATTGCGTCAAATATATTTATCTGTGAAAATATAATAATATATATATAATCATGAAATTTTTATATAAACATACGTATAAAAATTTTTCGGAGTAATACAATATTTGGTGTTTTAGTTATCACTCATTTTCTTCTTATGTATATCGTGACGTAATGATGCAACTGTTGCTGCACCATTAAACAAAATGAATAATATTAAGTAAAATTGACCGTCTCAATTTCAGGAAAACCCATTTCAGATTGATCGATATCGAGTAATTTCGAGGAGGGAACTTTGGATCGCGCAGAATAATGTTGCGCAAAAGGGAGGAGAAAAGGGTGGAATACGGCCTTTCGAAAACCAGGTATTCTGGTCCCTTGCTGGAAAAAGTGGTAGGTTGGGCCTGTTTGGTCGCCATCTCCGCCAGCGTCACATCACGTACCGAGGCTTCCAATGGCGGGCCCAGTATAACGAATCGTCATCGTGTCAGTGAGAAAAAGTTGGACGATGCTTCTCGCGTACCATCGTACCGCCGATTCTAGCTCACGGGAACGAAGGGCCAGAAGAAAAGCGGAGAACAAATAGAATGAAGAGCGAGAGCATATACGTTGGTAAGTAATTGCAGGAGCAAAAGAGTAAAAGTAGAAACCAAACCTTCATTGGAGCGGCTTTCAACTTTCGTTCCTGACCGCATTCACCTAAGAGGAGGCCCCAAGTCGGGCTAATGGGACGCAATTAAATGATTCGTATCAAAGAGGACCGCCGATCGCGCTCACGGGAATGTCGCGAACTAGATGGTGACAGGAGCATGCTTGAGGATCCAGTTGATTCGCTGACCAGGGATGAGTCTAGAAAAATCTCGGCCACGTCCAATTCTATCTCATTAGTGAAGACGACCGCTGATTCTTGTCTCTCTTGTGGTCTTAGCGCAAGAAAAGGAAGCCTTCGGAAGCCATGTATGGAACCGGTCTCCCTTCTGTCTCCCTATCTATACACCTCTATATATTCTGCGATAATATACCGGGTGTCGCTTGTATACCATGTATTTCTTCTCGCAATACGAATAGCTGTGAAAATCTAACATTCTTGAACTGCACTAGAATTGCACTAGAATACGAAGTAAAGGGTAGAAAGACATTGAACTAAGCTGCTCTGCATTAAAATTCTAGAATGATACCACATTTTCTATTCTCCTCTGCTACTAAAAGAGTAAATCTCTATCTCTAGCTACTAATTTAATTGTATTGCTTACTTTATGGGTCAGCTTTTGTTTCGGTCACTGACCGATTCTTCAAAGAGATAAACATCGCTAATCTTTAATATTTTAATTTTCAGAATAGTTGCTATAGAACTTAACGATTCTAATGCTATTCACGATTTTTGTTCAATACTTAGAATATTGGATAAAGATATTCAAGTCTATTCTTTAAACAGAACACCCCATATGTCTGGCCACGCTTATATTCCGTATGCGCATATATTGTATACCTATACATATATTGTAGCGATGTAGTCCATACTTACATGCACCATGCACATGCATGCGCTGCAAAACAAAGCAAGCTCGTTAAAAGGTACATTGCAACGACTGCACTCTTTGCTCTTCGGTACATTCTCCTGCCGGGTCGATCTGTGGTTCCGATTTGCTCAACTAGTCTAGCTTGCTTATTCAAATGTTTTTCACAAATAAATATAAAATTATATTTAAACACGTTTAGACTCCGTTCATTTAATTATAGGAATTATTTGGAAAAAAATTGTCTCAAATTCCTAATCATTGTTTGAAAAAGTTCTCTTTTCCCTTTTTTCCATTGTAAAATTGCGTACCACACAGGAATGTTAGTTTACAAAATAAATAACAAATTTACAAAAAGATTGATAAATATTCGTTTAGAATGTTTAGACTTTCTAAATAGAAATACAGGATCTATAGAAATTAATTTTTAAATCATATTATACCTAATCACATCTACTTTTAATAAAGTTAATAAAAAAATAAATAAATCAAAAAATGATAAGGTCTGTGAGAGCCGAACACTGGATTTACGTGTAATAAATTTATTCAATCAATCATATACAATAGAAGTTTCGATCCTACTACGGATTTTTCTTAATATCGCAAAACAATCATTAAAATATAATTAAAAAATTATTGATTATACACTTAAAAATTGAAATTAAAAAATCGAATATGCAACATGTATAGTAATCGCAAGCGCATTTTTATTATAAAAAAAAGAATAATACATATGATTTCAAGGTATTTACATTTCTCGAGTAAGGAGCAATTAGAATCCATTATTCTTTAATGGAAAAAATGAATGAAATTTTTCATCTATATCGATGCACAAAAATATTAAAAGATAAGAGACCGGTAGTCTTAAGGTCGAGATAAAATCCAAACGTTGAAATATTGCCTTATTAATGCCGACTACTTTATTAACGTCAAGTGTTCACGCGTGCACGGTTGATCAAGGTGGTAATCAGTATCCTCCAATAAAATTATTTTCGCCCCACGAAACGTTGGCAGAGACCGCTTTACTTGTCGATAAAGAGCGGATTCTTCATAAGCCCACCTAACCACATAACTTTCGTGCTGGCAGACAAGCAGAATAAAAGAAAATATAGAAGGTGATCGGCCTTTCCTCGAGGTGGAGTCATGCGAGCTTGTAGACCTGGTTGTGAAGAAAAAGAGGAGAAGGGCAGCAGAGAGAAAGAGAAAAGGATCAAACAGGCTTAAGGTAAAGAGTGTGTAAGAAAGAGAAGAAACAGATCGAGAGAGAAAACAGAAAGAGAAAGAGAGAAAGCTTTGAGAGGGAAGAACCAACCGGGCAGACATAGCTCTCGAGTTTGCACGACGAGTTTATGCGATTTTTACACTCGATCTGATTTTTTGGCGGCGCCCCTCGCTCTCGTAAGACAGATATATATCCCATGGCTATACAAGAGCCGCGCGTATAAAGACATCGAAGCGAAGCCAACGAGAATTTCTCATCCCATTCCCTTCGCGTTTCTCTTCTCCCCGTGTCATCCTCCTTCTCGATTCTCGTTGCCCCATCCCGTTTGCCACCATACTTGGTATACCCTTCTTTTCTACCAACCGCTTCCTTTCACCTCCTCCTTTTTCACCTCCTTCTACTTCGGGCCCAAGATGGGATACAAGAAGACGAAAAATCGAAGGGCCTCGCCCATAACCGGTTCAGTCTTTCTCTCGTCATCGTGCTTTCTGACTCTTTCTCGACTAACCACTGTTCTAACAACATGCTGACCTGCTCTATATTATAGACTATAGATAATCTGTTTCTCGGTCAATAGCATTATTGTACATTTACTTAAAATATGTGTAACACACACGAAAAATAAGAATCAGTTGTTTTATTATATCTATTCAATTTATGAATATTCTGAATGTTAGAAGAAATCGTAATCTGTATATGCATTAAATTGCAATTAATATAATGAAAGAATAATTATACAAATTAAATAAATTTTTAATTAGCTTTCCATTACTATATAAGAATAAAAATATACGAACGAGAAATAATTATTAATTAATTGCGGAAAAACAGCAAATGTACAAAAATATTTATATATAATTTTCTAGTTCTACATAATTTAATTTCTAAAGATGTTGCGTAAAGATTATTTTAAACAAAAATAAACGGGATTTTCAATTATATTTTAACAGTCTTCTTTATTTTTTATTTTTCTTATTTTCAATTATATTTTATATCATCGTGCGCATATCTTCAAGAGATGCTATTAATCTAGCCTTCAAACTGTTGCCTGTTCAAATCAATTAGAACTAAATTAGTTTATACGTTTCACATTAAAATTAATATTTTATAGAACTGTATTTGAGTATGGTATATATTTGACAAATTTTCGTTAATTCATATAACATCTAAAAAATTTAATTTTATAATCTTTGATCAATAAATGAAAAGAAGTACAATTGTTAATATTGTTCAAACCAAGAAGAAAGACCCATACAAGCCGACATAGTAGGGCACAAGTATGCAGGAATAAGTACAACGCGTATGGACCAACCTTCCTGCATACATAACTAACGACGGGCAAGAGTGTAAAAGCGAGACCAAAGAGTTAAAAAGAAAAAGCACATAGAACAGCATCCACTCATCACGCGGCGTGTAGCCGGCTTTTACATAAGTGACCATGCCGCTTGGCGGTGAGAGCGAACGAACGCTTTTACAACTCAATGTTAGGTACTGAAGACTTCTCGCGGGTCTCTCTCTCTCTCTCTCTCTCTCTCATTTCTTTTCTCTCTCCTCTCTCCCTTTCTTTATCTTCATGTCTTATACCTTGTTCTAACTTAACCCTCAACTACAGTGTGAGTCATTTGGACCCGGGTGAAAATTTTAGGGGGCTATTTTTGCACGGTTAATATTGCAGAGTTGAAGTGAAGAGATAAAAAAATTTTCTGTATCAATCGCCGTGATGCAATTGTTTCATTGTTGTCTTAATTGTAATACAATAAAAGTTTGGCTTGGGCAACTTGAACCCGTCAAATATAAATTCGATTTTTGCCGAAAGTAAAAATTCATTTTTAGTAAGTATATGTTTATTAGTGCTGTATTCAAGTATATGTGTTATTTTCTTATAATTAAAACATAGATTCATTATCAAAAAAAGCATTTTTATGAAAGAGGCGTCTTGGCAAAACGGTTGCTTTATTTTCTCAAAGTTATAAAATCGTGAATAAATAATGTCTAAATCATTATACATTTATATAAAATATAAAATATTTTCATTGCATTTTTTTTAAGAAGAAAATATCTGATTTCCGATATTATTTTTCCGAACATGTATAAAAATGCTCCTATCTCATTCGTGCAAATAATTATACTTTTTAGAATGAATCAATAACGTTTATTTTCTTAAATTCACATTTTCCTCTTTTTAAAATACTACTTATTTTTATTTGTATCTTTTTTATCATAAAATACGATTTTTTTAAAAAAAAATTGATTATTACTTTTATTTCACAAATTCTTCAATATCTTTCGGCATAACTTTTTCAATTATTATCAAAACTTTTTTAGGTTTTAATATTTCGATTCTATATATTTTGACATTTA
>Ga0157363_1000468_pt1 | contig 30993 bp, 23 predicted proteins | sample AttsexASBM1_FD_111477 | JGI IMG/M metagenome (GOLD analysis project Ga0157363, IMG submission 111477) | Fungus gardens microbial communities from leaf cutter ant in Ribeirão Preto, State of São Paulo, Brazil - Atta sexdens ASBM1 | ecosystem: Host-associated > Fungi > Mycelium > Unclassified ... | reverse complement strand
CGCCACAGCTTTGATGGCGCCGTTACTCCAATTATTTCTCGTTTTAAAAATAGCTTAATATTATCGTATTAATATTAGTAATAGACAATAATTATCATAATAACGACAATATTGAATGATGATGCATCACATTGCAATGACGATCATTTCATAATCGGTTCCACGTTTATATTGGAATTTGTGAAACTTAAATTGTCTCTGATAAGAGGAATATTTCAAACGTGTTTTTGCATTAATCCTCCAACGCAATCAATTGCAGGAATGTTAGTTTAATGTTTTGAGTCGTTCGTTATCAAGGCATTATTATATGCTATCAGCTTACTAGCCGATACTATCATTGGTTGTCAATGCGACCTCCCAATTGCCGATAACTTTCGCGCTCGTGCCCGAGCCTCCGTACGAATATTTGTGTACTCGAACCACAAGACATTAGGGATCAGCGTTGTATCACGCAGCAATAAAAACTCTGATATTCGCCTGAAGAATAGAAGAATAGCAAAGATTAGAATAATATGAATGATATTATTAAGTAGCAGTCATCAGAGAAAGCAGCTTTGCAACTGTTGTAAAACTCTTTAATATTATTGATTTATACATTTAAATCTAATGAGGAACTATGGACAAGGCCAATATCATACTAAAGAATTTTAGAACAGTTGCAAAACTTTTCTCTGCTGAATGCAACCATTATCGCTATTACGCCATTTTCCGATACTTACCACGAAACTACTATAGGAAAAAACGGTGTCAGGATCGTGTGCATGATTATGAACCACGCTAATCCCAGTATAATTCCAATTAATGTACCCCAAATTACTTGGGTGTTGGAGTGGTACAACAGATACACTCTGCTGTAAGTTACCAATAAAGCTGTGACGATGCATCCTATCGCTACTATTGTCCGCCAAACTCTCTCAGTTACCGTACAGTTGTAATTTAACCTGGAAGAAAAGTAACACATGAATGAGTTGACAAGAGCGAGTGATATGTGAAATTATTTGTGATGTTTCATTACCTAAAGTATATAAAAAGTGTTGCGTATGCAGCAAAAAACCACATAAATTGTGCATGTGTAGACGGCATGCCATATTCGGCGTACGAGCTATCTCTCTTCATCGGCCTTGCTTGACGAATCATGTGTTTTAATACATAATTTATACATTCATTGATACTGACTCCGATAAAAAGTACAATCTATAATTAAATAAAGTTACATTTGCGAGTCATAAATTAAATCTATATGAGTTATTACAATTGATCTATATGTATTATTACAATTAACTTACGGTATGTAAATCCCTCCTAAAAAGTATCAATGTAATGATGCCAGTTATAATGGCAAAGGGCATCAAACTTATTACAGCCAAAAACTGTCCAAAGATATCCCCTGAAAATTTATGAACGTACATTATTGTTAAAAACAGATATTTTTTTATAATTTCAAATACACAGTCTTTTCTTAAATTTCATCAAAAGATTGAATATCCAAAGCTTAGTAGTATAAATTAAATAGTTTGATAAGCATATTTTTGAAAAACTTTTAAAGGTGGCTCAAAGATACAAAATATAAATAATAAGGAGCTACAATGCAAGATGTCTTAAGTGAAAGTCATCATATATTTAAAAATTTTTAATATAATAAAGTAGACATTTCAAAAAATATAAAACAATGTTATAAACATTAAAAAGAATATTAACAATTATTATATTTTTCACACGAAGTCTCACAAAGTTTCAAGTAATCTATATCGCAATAAAATTTTGTTTCATAAGCGAAATTTGTCATCTTCAATTCTGAACTTAAAATATTGTCAATTCGTTTCATAAGCAAATGTAAATTTATCATCATTAATTCTGGACTAGCGAATAATTGTTAATATTCTTTTTAATGTTTGTAAACACACACATCGTTTTATATTTTATTGTACTGATAATGATCAAGACTTGACCGAAATATCTATTTTATTATATTAAAAATTTTTTAATATATGATTTTCGCTTAAAATCTTGCATTAAGATATCTTGCATTACGGCTATATGCTCCTTATTATTTATATTTTGAATAAGAATATGTTGACAACTTTTTATCCAAAACGATTTCACAAATTCTTCAGTATTTCAATACATAACAAGAATTTCTATAACTTCTATAAACATTGGCATATAATTAAATATTATGATGAATAAATGCGCCTGGCTAAGTTTTATCTACATGATCATGGCAGTGTGTAAAACAATCGGTAACGAAGAGGTGAAAACTCGAGATACTGACAATAAGAAACGCCGTGCTTTCGTACTGACCTTGCGGATACTCTACCAATGTCAGCGATAATGGGATCCATTCGGTCTCGTCACCGGCATGTGTGAAATGTGATTTAATCCCGTCGAGCGACTTGTCGGGCGATGCCATCGTTATCGTGGTCTTGGAGGATGTGACATGTCTCGCACGGCGTCTCACGGTGAACGGACGTCGGACGCGCACCGGCTGGACGATAGAAGAAGATGAGCTGGAGGAGAGAGAGAAAAGGAATCTCGTATTTACACCTGTGACTACGAGATTGTAGCCATCGCGTTGTCATCCACGATCGCCATTGCTCGTTCCATCACTCTTGTCGCCGTCGCTGGCATTGACCTCGCTATAGAGTATTAATTATAATTGTAGCACGATTCGATCACAATGTTGATGAGGCCAAAGACGCGTGGACAGAACAGTCGACAGTCGACAGAACTAGACAAGGCCACCAAACGGATCGTAGTGAAAGCTGGTGAAAGCAGGAGTTCGATGTCCCCTCCCCCTCCCTTCCTCTCATTTCGAACTCGATCGGTTAGTGATATGGCAATATTTCATAATTTTATTTATATAGCTATATCATATATTTCATAATTTAATAAAGAATTCTGGCGAAAATTTTTCTCATAATTTTTATTCGAATTGGAACATTTTTCAGAAATACTCAGAAATATTCGGAAAATTTATATCTTTTCTCAGAATTTTTCGTACAAGTGAATTTTTAAATATTCTGAAATTTCTCATTCCTTAATTTTTAAAAAACATTTTTTAATTTTTTAGATTTATAATATTTCATCAGAAATTAAACTTATAAAAAATCTTAGAAATCTTACAATATTTTATAATTAACACATATAAAAAATGTGAGTTATAAAATTATATAGAAATTCTGAAAAATTATATAAAAATTTATCTTAAAAATTATATGAAAAATTCTGAAAAAAATTTTCACCAGGGAACAATTTTTGTGTAATACATCTAACGGTAGACTTACATACTCCTTTGATTCTTAAAAAGGCACTTTCATAAAAAAATTTAATTTTTTATAACTGTTTCAAAAACTTCTGTTTTAGTTTTATACTTAGTATGCTAAGGCCACTAATTGTAAGTCTGGATTCAGACATTGTTGAACGCAACCATGCCTTAATTCGCCATAAAGTGCTGAATGATCTTTCTATTGTTATTGCTGCGACAATGATAGCACAGCTTGAATTTTGGATACAAATTTAGCAGCAGTAAGCATGTCGTCCAGTGTAGATATCATGTCCTGTATTTTTTATTTTGTGCCATACAATACCTTCATTAAATAAGTCACTACTCTTATCAATCTCTAACAACTGATTACGTTGCTCACGAGTTTTGAATGTGGAAGGATATAAATGAAAATAGTTGAAAACATTTGTATTTTCTTCAGAAAATCTAATGCTCAAAGAATTTATAAGCGAATCTATATACGGAAAAATAAACTTAATTTGCAGTATTCTTTGGGATCTTCTGTAGAATTGTATGTTCTTCTTTTAATTTGTTTTGCAACAGTTCGCGATATTTGAATCTCAAGAGCCGAATTTACTTCATCGAAGGAATAGTGGCCATCTTGTCCAGAAGAAGTAATTAGCGCCTCTACAAACGATTCTAGGAATGGCAGATTAAAAAATTGAAGAAATGAGAATCTTTATCATTCAAATCGAATTATTTTCTTTTAATAATATTAAACTTCATGCAACAATTTAAATAGCTATATAGCAAGATGTCTCAAAATTCGTGCTTTCGGAGTACAGAACATAACACTTTATGCTAAAACAATTTTTTCCTTTAGCAAAATTGTGATAATCCGATAATTGCGTTTATTTGTTAACTTCAATTTGTTAACTTCAACCTGCTCTTCCGCAAAAACTTATCGGGCGCAATTTTACTAAAGGGAAAAGTTGTTTTTTTGTGCTAAAACAAATGATTTTTTCCGGTAAAATTACATTCAATTAAATAATTTTTGCCTTTATTCGTGTAACTTCACCTATTCTTCTACAAAAACTACTTGTTAGATGCAATTTTGCAAAAGGAAAAAGTTGTTTTAATACAAATAAGTATCATGTCCTGTACTCTAAATGCGCGAATTTTGGGACATCCTGTAGAAATTTCAGAAATCGAATCGATTGAAAATCCGCTTAAAAATCCGCTTTCGATCATTTGAAAGAAAAATAGGATGGAGAATTTAAGAATTTCGATGATTCGGTAAGAAGATGTAAATATAGATGGAAAAAATTAAGGACACTTAACATTTATGCAAACTTTCGTGAATACAGGTGCTTTTGCATATCTAAGGAACAATAAGATTTTATTTTAAACAGGAAATTAATCTGTCAACTCATTGTGATTCGTTATAAATATTAGCATGTACAAAAGATGACGAGAAAAAAGGCTGCAAAGACATAATGCTCGCATTTATAAACTATGCTTTCATTTCACATTACATAGTTCTCTTATAGTTAGTCTTGATTAGAGACCCAATATTCTAATCTGGTCACAAGCAATTTTGTCAAAACTATATGAAAGAAAGATATATACAATTTCTTCTTTATATATATATATATATATATATATATATATATATATATATATATATACTATCTCACTCTATAATCATAATTAAAGTTATAGAGTGAAACAATATAAGTTAGAGTGAAATAGTACATAATACATACATATAAGAAGAAATGATATCTACTCTCTACTATTCTTTGGAGTGGAATTTCACTCTAAAGAGTGAAAATTGAGCCAATCTTGAAAGAGTGATATTCACTCTAAAAGTTTTAGAGAGTACTTTTCTGTCTCGGAGGATTTTGACAAAATCGCTCGTGATCAGACTATGTTATAGGATCTCTAGTTTTGATGAAATTAAGTGGACAGACAGATTACATCGGTCTGCCCATGCCACGTCCCATTGGAGGTTGCGGGCCATCTTGGCTGCTCTTAGGATTCCTGATAGTTTCGTCGACAGAAAGGATGAGACAGGCGGCTTCCGTAGCGGCAGTCAATGCGTTGATCTTCACTATTGCCGGTTCCCAGACGAAGTACTGCATGTTATCCGTGATATTTTCTGAATTTATATCAACGCCGTACCACTGCAAACCTTTATGATGCTTCTGGCGCAATTTATTCAAGATATTCGTCGCGTCAAATCCAGCGTTATCGCATAATTGCCTGAAATCGATACTTTTCATTAATTACTACATCTTGTAAACATTTGTGTATATACAATATACAATATATTTGAAGCACTAAACGAGCAGTCGTCTATCAAGTGAAAAATTTTTCAATTTTTGCTCCTCTAACATTATATAAAAGTTGTATTATACAAAAAGTTTATAGTGAAAAATTTTTATTTCCATTTTAGATACTTTTTTCATTGTGAAAAAAAAAGAATAAAAATTCCGAAGGTAACAGAATAAATAAATGGCGCTGTCCTTAAAGGATTTAAAATTTAAAGAATAAAAACACAATATATACTTAAAAATTTTTAGAATGAATCTCTCTCTAAAAAGTGAAATTTCTGTCTTAAGGATAACGTATTGAATGTTACCTTAAAGCAAACATACCTCGGAATAACTTCGAGAGCTCTCGCTATTGCTCCTATCAAAAGTTGCTCTTTTCCAGCAATAGTACGCGAATAATCGCGTAAAGTCTTGGAGAGTTCCATTTCGATGGCACCACCACCAGCAACCACTGCATCATTTTTTATCAAGCGTCTAACGACCATGATCGCGTCATGAAGGGATCTCTCCGTCTCTTCTAGAAATTGATCCGCGCCTCCACGCAGGATAAATGTGCACGTCTTCGCTCGCGAACATTCATAGAAGAAGTTGAATCTAAAGATACAATTATAAATCATGTCAGATCGACTTACAATTGATATTGTTGAATGATGGATCATTTAATTTACCTTTCGCCACCGATCTGCTTTTCCTCGAAAGTCTGACAACTTCCAAGATCAGAGTCCTTTATGTCGTGCACCGTTGTTAAGATTGCACCACCGCATGCCTTCATCGTTCTCTTGAGATCTTCGTCAGGTACTCTACCGGCACAGAACATGTCCCTGTCTGCAAAATATTGCGTTGCGACATCACCGATCGGCAACGAGGACAATACTACTTTCGCACCGCTCTTGTGAATCTGATCGAGCTTATCATAGAGAATCTGCCACTCCGCATCTACAATTTTCTGATACTCTGACACATTGTCCACACGCACTTCGGCATTGTCCCGTTCGGCCTTCAATTCCAGCTCAATGTTCAGTAATGCAATCTTGCATTGCTCATATTTTTTCGGTTGCATTTCGAATCCGGCATATGAAAAGGTCTTTTTGAAGGCCACTCCTTCAATTAGTTCCGAATCCTCCAGCGCACCTCCAGAAACCTAAATATGTTACACTCAAAAATTAATTACACCAGCATATTAAAATCTTTCATAAAATATAATTTGTTTCTATGTGTGATCCCGATGGTGGTCAAGTGCCTACCTTTTTAATACCAATCATATTCAGAGGAAGTAATTCATCTAGCTTCATAACAGCCTTGACAACTAATTCGCTGAAATGATTCTTTTGTTGATATATCAACTTGGAATTCATAGCTGTGGCTGCGCATGTCTCCAGAAGCTCAATCTGTTCGTCCATGTCGCGTCTGTCTAATTTGACGCTTAGTTCATTAATTTTATCTTTAGCTATTTGAAGCGCGCGACGAAGAGCTTTGATTATTATACGTGAATGTACGCCCTCTTCTATAAATGGTTTCATTTGTTTCAAAAACTCCCCTGCCAACAAAACTACACTGGTTGTACCATCTCCAACCTATTAAATAATAGAATTCAATCAATAATTTCTTTTTTCTTTATTGACCCTATTTTATCTTCATAAAATTATTTTGTTTGAACGCTTGTGAAACAATCACAAATCTTTAAGAAATTGTCAGTCTATACGTTCTAGATTTGATATTCTCTGAATTCTTGTCAGTATAACGTTATTCTTATTGCGTTATTCCAAGTCGATGTGTTATAAAAAAACACGTCGGCCTAAATATTGCCATTGTTTTCAGAGAGTGCAATATTAATAAGTACAAAATAATTGTTACCTCAGCGTCTTGTGATTTTGCAATATCCACAAGAGTCTTAGCAGCAGGATGAATGATGTCTAATAATTTCAGAATGGTAGCACCATCATTGGATATAGTGCTCTTTCCATTTTGATCGACTATGAGCTTGTCCATACCGCGAGGACCTAGAGTGGTCCTAACGGCATCCACAACTATCTGGCATGCATTTATATTGGATATAACTTGTTGCTTTCCCTGAGACGTATCCGTACCTTCCTTCAGTAGGATTATTTGAGGTTGCTATTTAATCAATAAGAGAAAAATTCAATGATAGATACATTTACATCATTTCAACTTAAGTACCTAGATATCCTCGCGTATTTTCCTATTAAAGATAAATTGTAAAGTAATTGAAGCAAAGTTATTGAACGATAAGAAAAACAATAAGATCAGAATCTTCGTCATTCGAAGATCTACATTCTACATCATGCATTAATGTCCATTTCTATCAATATAGATTAACTTTAATGGTTTTCATGGTTTAACTTATTTTTTCTCTCTCTTTCTAGTTTTAAGAATTGAGAAAAGATGAGGAATAAAATTAATTAAAAATGAAAGTTGTCTGGCAGAAATGGATATAAGACTGTTGGAATCAATAAACAAGAATAACTTCAAATAACATCAAAACGTCTTATATCTTTTACACAATTCTTAAAAAAGTATCTTTAGGACATCCTATTTTCCGAATTTTAGCTTTTTGTTCAAATTCTTCTGGGGAGGATTCAGCGTGAAATAAGTTTCCATATAAGGTTATAAAATCGGACCAGAGAGCCGACTACATGATGATTGCGACGAGTCGCAAAAACTGCGAGATATCTGAATAATCTCTTTAATTTGGTGAGGTATTCCTTGCCATGAGAGAACATGACGTTAAATAAAAGCAGTGAGTGATCATAAAAAGCGAAGAACAAATGTTAAATATAAAAGCGAGGCACGAGATAATGCAAGAGGCGTCTCGAGAGTCAGTTTCGTGAAGATGAGATGAATATGATGAATCGACATGAATAAAGTTTATAATGACACTTAATGACGATTAATGACACTTTCGCGTTTCTCGCATTAAAGCTTACCATCTTGGAATCTTTCTTCTTTCAACCAAAAAGTTCTTATCACACGCGTTATCCGCGAATTAATTTTTTAATGCTTCGCGACTGCCGACAGGATGACGATGGCATCAAGCAAAAAACATGCGTTCTCGAGAGGTTAGAGCATCGTATAAAATTGCGATAGTGCTCCTCCCCGCACTTACTAACAGTTTTGTCCAATTTTCATCTCAGATAGCCAATCAAAGGTGCGTTCCAAAACTTGATTTTGTCAATTGTGTATCTTAAAGCGAAGTCAAAATTATAAATTTACAAGATAATGACCAATGAAATCATAAATGTTTCTATTAAATTTGCATATTTGTGTAATTTTCACTTCATTTCAAAGTATACAAGATACACTCTGACAAAATGAAAGATGAAAAGGTATTTTTTCAAGCTGACACTCAACATTCACTTTCAGTGTCAAAATAAATCACGTAATCAAAATTGACTCTTGATGTTCATCAATTTCTATCACGTGATCTGTTTTGAAATATTTGCTGACGTGCGAAGGAACAGACGTAAGTATGGTTGTGTTCCAAAATTTATTGCCAGTGCTAAAAATATATAATACACACGACGTAAACTATAGATTTTTAGCGCTAGCAGTGAATTTTGGAACACAGACTTTATATAATTTTTCGCCCGCCTCACAATTTGCATCGCGATGTTTTCAGGAAATGACTCATTTTCAGGAAGCAGCTCATATCCTTGAAATATAGATACTTGACAATTATCCTCTCAAAAACTGATCTTGTCTAGCGTTCGATTACGCTATGTGGGAGATTGTGGAGATTGTGTCTAAAAAGTTGTAATATTTGCATCGATATGATATACAACACCCACAATTAGTCGCACCCAGGAAGTGAAGTACTTAAACGAACGATTTTTTTCGTAATTTATATTTTACAATCTCTTACATGAGAAATATATGTTAACTTTTCTCATTCGCCTTGCTCGAATCGCATTAATTAACATGACGACAATTTTCATTTGCATAATTCTAGGAATCATGTAACGCGAAGGCTCATTCTAATATTTCGGTTACGTAAATTGCGATCCAGAATATAAGTTATAGCTTTCGTAACACAGACGGGATCCTCATACATTCGCCACAGGTTTATTTTTAAGCGTTACTATATTTGTATAGGTCTGTCTTCTATGATATTGTGTAATACGCAGCTCTATTATCACGTAATCTCGGAAAACGACTTGATCGAGCCAAATGCTCTTCAGTCATTCCCGCGCTCTTCTATCGCGCTCATACATTTCTACGTTGAACTCTACATCTCCGACAATCGATACGCAAACGGGTTTACCGAGAAGCTTCAAGGTCGTCGCCAGTTTATTTTCTCTTCCTCGAACCAGAATCTAACGGAGACGAGGAGTGAGTTAAATCGTACTCGAAATCGGCCGATATTGCTAAAACTATCATCGTTTGTGTCAGAATATTTCTTACAAGTGTTCGAAATCAGTTTTTGTAATTTAACCTGTTCTCCAACCTCTTTCCATTTAAATTAGAAAACAAGCTTATGAGAATAGCTTTCACAAAGTTCGTGATTCAATGTGTTCATTTTATTTAGTAACACCAAAAATAAATCGAGAGAATATGCGATTTCTCATTTCTTTTCTTTTTCTATTTCTTTTTATACTTGGCCCGTAAGACATTTGGAGAAAGTTCAAGGTGATGAGATACCGGAAATGTCAACGAGCTTTTCTGAAGACGCAGGCGCGTCTCGTGGGGGACAATTATGCGAGAAATCGATACGCGTTTGAAATTTTACTCGGGGTTCACATTGTTTAGGATGTCAAAAGATCTTTTGAATTTTTAATATGCACAAGAAATTAAAAAAATTCTTTAAATGTAAATGAATGTAGTTAAACAAATAATAATTAAACAAGTAAAATACAAATATAAAACATACGATGAATATAAAAAAGGAAAATATGTATATAGGGTTCAATAAAATCATTCAAATGCTGAATGGTTTTTTTTAACATATAATGATGAATATAAAAAAAATGAATTTATCAGTCATTTATGTATAATATATATTATATGTGAAAAAATAAAATTGAAAAATCTGTAAAGTTATTTAAAAAAGTATTTGAAATTACATTTGAGCGAGTCTACAATTTTAATTGAAATTATATATATTGCATATATCTTCTAGTTTTTTTCCTTTGGATTTTCAAGGAAACTTAAATAGTCACCATTTTTAGTTTAGTGTTTGCTGTGGAGAGAGGAAAATTATACAGGGAAGATGAAAACAATTTGGATAATTGGTGGGCCGGGATGCGGCAAAGGAACGCAATGTGACCGTATGATTGAAAAATATGGATTTCTTCACTTGAGCAGTGGTGATTTACTGAGAGCAGAAGTTGCTAGTGGCAGCGAAAGAGGTGCAACACTTCAGGATCTGATGTCCAAGGGATTATTTGTGCCAACGGTATGTAATATGCAAATTTCCATTAATTGGTTTTATCATTCAAGAACTAATTAACTTGCATTTACATTAATTTTTTAATTATATAAATAATATAAATTTTGTAATAAACAAATATAAATATGATTATTAAAAATATAAGACTGAAAATCGAAATTGTGTATGCGCCGAAAGAATGAAACAAAAAATAAAAAGAGAAATATATATTGCGTATCTTACGCGACAAACCCAGTTTTTCTCAGTGTGAAGATCATGTGGTTCCGCTAGGACATTGTGCTGAAGCTCATAAAGGAACAGATGGATAAAGTTCATGAGGAAGGAACCACAAAGACTGGCTTTCTTATCGATGGCTACCCTCGTGAGAAGGATCAGGGAATTCTCTTCGAGGAAAAGGTAAGCCCTTTTTTCTTTACTATTATATATATCTCTTCTGCTTTAAATTATCATTATGTTGCTGCACAGGTTTGCCCTGTCGACTTAATTCTCTTCTTCGATGTAGCGAATGATACTATGAAAGAGAGACTCCTTGGACGTGCTGCTGTGCAGCACAGGGCAGATGATACTGAGGAAACAATACAAAAAAGAATCGAGATATTTAATGTAAAAAACAACGAGCTTGTCGAATATTACAAAGACAAAGTCATGAGAGTAAGTTCAGATATGTAATATTTTTTTCATTTATTCTCAACCGTTGTGTATCCTACAAATTATAAACTAATTATTTCCTTTCAGATTAATGCAGAAGGCACAGTCGATGAAATATTCGCCGAGGTATCGAAAACACTGGATACTTTATTCTTGGCAGACCTAATTCAGTGTTGCCAGTAAAGGAAGTGTAGTATTAACCCATAGAAATATTAGTATTTATGTCGTACCACCATAACAAAACAGCAATACAAATAGTCATACACATTTAGTTTTTTTTTACTGATTGGTAAAAAGGCAGCAAGCTGGCTCCAGCTTACTATTTGAGCCGGTAAAAAAAGAAAGTTAAATATTTATTTAACGACTATTTGTCCTACTATTTTGTTATATAAAATGGCACGTTCAACAATATTTTGATCTTATAATGATTATGATAATGACGTCATGTTAATTTTTATTACATATCATTTATAAATAAAGATAATTTGGATAAAACAAAATGATGAGATTGCTTTAAAAATATTTGTAAAAATGGATGAAAACTATGCTTATCCTCCCTGACAGTCAATAAATAATAGTTATAAAAAGTGATGAAAGGCATGAAGTGCTTTTATTCAATACATAGCTTATTTTCACTTACACGTGCCTTTATCACTTACGATTATTTACTGACTGTCGGGGGGGGGGGGAGGGATAAACCAAGTTTTTGTCCATTTTTGCAAATGTTTTAAAGCAATCTCATCATTTTGTTTTATTCAAATTGTCTTTATTTATAAATGGCATGTAATAAAAATTAACATTATCATTTCTCGCTTCTGATGTCACGATTCAATATGGCTGTGGTGACTACTTAGAAGCTTTAAACAAATATTAATCGACATTCTGGTTCAATTATATTTTCGTCCCGTTCCTCTAACATTTATTAGCTTAGATAAATTGCGATGGAGACTTTTAAAGAATCGCAAGATTTGTTATTCTTTAAATACAAGTCGTTACCAAAGTTTACATTTTAAATGATGCTTACTCAAATGAAACAAATTAGGTATTGTTAATTGTTGAATAAAACTGACGTAGAACTACTTTAAGTCTGATGCAAGGGCATTTGCATTGTTTATTACAATTTGTTTTCTAAGCAAAATCTTTAAATTAACATTTTAATTACGATATGAAATAAGTTAAGATTAGATTAAAGAAGTATATATTAACTTTTACTAGTTTTGGCAAATTGCACAACCATAGGTTTATCTTTTAATATATATCCATTCGTTTCTTCGAGAGCCATTTTTGCCTGTACAGTATTTTGTAAAGTGATAAACGCTTGTCCTTTCATTCTGCCTTCTTGCATAAGACGTACATCATATCTAGAATACAGATGTCAATCAAGAAATTATAAGATAACATAAATTGTAAATAGCAACAATAATACTAGCAAAATACTCACTTATTTTCGGCATCTTTTAATCCAGCAATAACATATCTTTCATAAATATAATGTAGATCCTTCATTTCGACTTGCTTTGTAAGATTTTTTATGTAAAGGCGATTGGAAGGTTTGCCCGGGTGATAATTTTTGAACACTGGAAGCAATCTCTGATCGTTAGCAGAGATCTTATTAGTCGCCAATTCCTCTGAAGTTATAAATTTATTTTTTGGCATTTCTGCATTCTCTTCACTGTTTTTTGCATCTTCAGTAGTTTTATTAGCTGGGAATATTAAACCAAATCCACCATCTATGGTTACAGTACTGTCTCGATTACCAGATGTTGTTTCCAATGATTTGTCGAGAGTTTTTAACTCAATCTTGAGATTTTTAGTTTCTCCACGTTGAATAGATTCGAACATATCTTCTGGCTTGAGCATTTTTTGCGTTGATGAAGGTATCACAATATGTTTAGCAGGGTTCACAAACTTTGGAATTTTTATACGTTTTGTAGATTGTGGTCTTTTTCTTTTAACAGGGATAACTTCCAGAGGTCGAGTATTACCTTCTCCATCTGATTCTAATTCGGACTCTTCTTCCTCTGATCCCTCTTCATTCACTCGCTCAGGGAATATATCTAAACAGGAAGAATTTAATTTTTTCTGATCATTGCTCATTATTCTGGATGTGATTAAAGTCTCGTTATAAATGCTTTGTAGCATTGATTAATCAATCAGATGAGTTTTACTAATTGAGCAATCAAAAAATGCTTTCATTTAAAGCACAATTAATATTACATTGACTGTCAACTGTAGTTTCTGTTTTTAGATACCTTTGTATTTTTCCATATTATACACTTCCCTAAGCATAGGAAATTCCATTTCCAATTCTTCAAAAGGAGGAGGTAGATTCATTTTATTCATCAAGTGTAATACCTACAAATACATATACAGCTGCAATAATGCCAATTAAAGTTGTATAAAAATAAAATCTTGTAACAAAGATCTGACAATTTACCTGTGTATAAAAAGCTGGCTGAGTTAACAATTGTATAGCTATCCTTGCCACTGTACTTTTTGTCGGTGTCATATATTTATATCTTATATTTGGTGGAGGTGGTTGACTAAATTCATAATTCATTGTCCAATTGTTTAATTTCCGTAGGAATGCTTGAACATCAGACTTACTAACAGTTTCCATTTTCATATCACTGTTCACTGATATTTTATGTTGGATGCCTTGCTCCGAAAGTTCAGTGGGTATAGATTTCTTAGCATATTCAACCGATAGATATTGTCCTCTGACATTTAACTGATGCAGACGCAGCAATGCTTCTGCTGCAAATTGTTGGGACAGGAATTTGGCAAAAGTGATTGTGTACTTGCTGGATGGTCGTATCGTTTTGGTCTTGGTCGCACCATATCTCTGTAATAATGCATCGCGCCGGTCATCAGAAAGTTGCGGAGGCAAATGAAGGATTCTCAGAGTATCACACACCTAAAAAATTTATTCGCGATGTAGAAGTAGATTTTTATATAATAGGTTAGAAACACAATTCTACTCTATAAAATTAAAGTTTGATATTTTAATTAATTTAATAATGTCCTATAAAATATAATTACTGAAATCATTTTTTATAAAATTTTTTTGTTTCCATAAAAACAAGAGTAATCTTCACTCGAATTGTTGACACAACAATTTCTAACGAAATGTAAATAACCATGAATCGCGCAACATTAATGCTGCTGTCACGTTCGAAACCGGCTATTTTCCTATACCACGTTCCGATTGGTTCCGACCGCAGCCATTCATAGTGACTAGTATGTATGCATTTTTCCACTAAGTCAAAAATTAAAGTTGTATAAAAATAGAATCTTGTAACAAAGACCTGACAATTTACCTGTGTATAAAAAGCTGGCTGAGTTAACAATTGTATAGCTATCCTTGCCACTGTACTTTTTGTCGATGTCATATATTTATATCTTATATTTGGTGGAGGTGGTTGACTAAATTCATAATTCATTGTCCAATTGTTTAATTTCCGTAGGAATGCTTGAACATCAGTTCAAACTTACTAACAGTTTCCATTTTCATATCACTGTTCACTGATATTTTATGTTGGATGCCTTGTTCCGAAAATTCAGTGGGTATAGATTCATTTTTCAAAAATTCAGAAAGTTCAGTATTGAATTGGCTAACTGCCGACGTGACAATCGAGCAAGGGATCGATTCTGTATTTCCGAACAAAGTGAAAATTACAAAAGTGAGCAAATTTACTAGATGTTGACTAATGAAATTATTAGTATTCTAATAACCTCGTTTCAAGATACAGAATCGATCCTCAGATTAACTTTTTGTCCGATTTATGCCACTAATGTAGAATAATTTTAATCTCGGTTCAACTTACTCTTCGATTTTTTTTAGTTCTAAAGATTGGAAAAAAACGAAGAGTAAGGCCGGAATCAGGGGATCGATTGTGTGGATATGATCAACATGTTGAAACGATTTTTAATTGCCAGTTTGTAAAATTCTTTCTTCTAATTAGTTCATCAAACGCTTCAAAACATTTATAACGAGACTGACCACAGCCTGTATCTTCAAATGAAGTGAAAAAGTGAGCAAATTCATAGTGAGAGTATTCATAATTTAATTGATCAATACTTAATAATCTTTGTTTACTTTTGTAATTTTCACTTTCAAAATCCACAATCGATCTGACTATATACATTGACTATATACCTCTGACTATATACACTGAAGATTGAAATTGATGATTAAAGATTGAAATTTTTACCAATGAGAACAGAGGAATTTTAGCTTCTATTGTTTTGATTGGTTAAATTTCAATCTTTCAATCTTCAATCAGGCTGGGTTCACACCTTGACGGAAAAGCGGAAGCCAATCAGAACTCGCAATAGTAGGCGATACATTTCGCTTGTCTGTTCTGTCCACAAGTTCTGATTGGCTTCCGCTTTTTCCACTTTCTATTTTTTCATCAAGGTATGAACCCGACTTTAATCTTCAATGTCTGATTTCTAAGTTGAACCGAGATTAAAGTTAATCTACGTTGATGGAAATGAGCATTAATACTCGTATTCATAGTCAGGCTTTATATTTAAGGCTTCCTTAAATTTATCTTTAAACTCTGCGAATTATTTCATTGGCTGCTGAGCATCTAAAGATAAATTTAAAGATAAAGTCTGACTATGAATATGTATGTATCTATTGGTTGAATACTCCTCCATTATCCTGGATCTATAATAGATTTTTAAGCCTTAAGCGATAAGGAATGGAATCACAATCAATTAGTCTCTTCGCATTCGACTTGGTCAATTTCTTAAGGTTTAAGGTTTAAAACACCTATTGTAGATCCGGACTTATCGTCGAGGCTCGTGCATGCTAAGAGAGTGCTATTGCATAATGCGCCGTAGCAGAGAGGAAATTTGAGAAGGTACCTTTCTTTTTTGAATCCACGATATAGAAGGGAAAAAGAAGAAAAGAGGGCGCCAGCTTGGTCTTTTTCGTCAAAATCGCCCGTATACTACCGCCAGTATATTCATTTTCGAAATGGGTACTACATAACTTTATCCATTTTCACACTATCGGTAAAATTAACAGAGAGTTTGTCCAAAATATAAAAAATATTTATTAACATAAAATTTTTCTTTTGGTTGAATATAATTTTCAATAATTTACTTTAAAATCAATCAAATGTGATATTGCATACAAGTTACAAAAAATGCAACTTAATATTCTTATACAAATTTTACGCGACGATATTTTCGCACAAAAATAATACAGCTAGAGTCTTTGTGTAATTAATAATAATTTAATAAATTTCTCGTTTCAAGCATCTTTCGTGATATTGCGTATAAAAATTAAATTTTTTACGATTATTTTACCGGGAATGATAATACATTAGCCGATATTAGAAAGAATGTTTCTTTTTCTTATTAATCTGTGATCCATTTGATTGATATTTTACAATATTATATATAATAAATATTATATATAATATATATTTTACAGATAAATTAAAACAATAAATAATATAAGAGATTTATATATACACATATTCTTTCTATCTGCCCTAAATAATTATTTCGCAATAGTGACGAACTGACATAATGTAATCACCATTTTCATTTTTATAAGTGAATTGATTGTATAGTAATAAATAATTTTGTATATTTCAGATGATATTTTTCCTCCCACGGGTATGATCTTGACGAAATGGGAAGGCTCAGGTACTTTGAATATACATATACACGAAAAAAATGGTTTCTCCTAAGTTTAAAAATATCTAATGTGTGTAATTAAATTTTTAGATACTTGAACAAAATCATACTTTATGTGTAAAAATAATTTCCCAAGAGGGAAGCTATCCAGCAAATGAGAATGAATTGAAATAGATTCAGATTTTCAGAAATATTAATTCACGAATTTTAAATTAATGCTTTTCAATCCTGAATGCATTTTTATTCATTTATAGGAATTGCATAGAGCATATCTCTATGCCTTTCAATCTAAAAATAATATTAGCTTTTTCTGCATACAACACACAATTGTGAATATCATTTAATTCAAAATTTTGAATAGGAAATATAGTTTTTCAATCCAATTGCATCCAATTGAATCTAATTGAATCCAATTAAATCCAAAAAAAATATTCGCTATTTAAAATATGTATTCGGATAGAAAAAAATTTCAATCCATTTTAATCCATTCTCATTTGCTGGGTAGTGTTGTGCGATAGACTTTTATTAATAATAATTAACTATTATATTATATACTATATATTATTCGCGAGTGTTTTTCGCGAGTGTCCTGTGAGGAGATCTGAGTGAGACGTCGATCAGGCACTGGCGAAGCAATCTTGGGATAAGTATCATTTTCTGTCTATATATATATATATAGATATATATTTCTGTCTATATATATATATATATATATATATATATATATATATATAAAATTTTTTTTTATATATATATATATATATATATATATATATATATATAATATATCTCAAAGAAAATTTTTATATTTACAAGTAAATTTGTTTATTTATAAAAATAAAATTTTTCAGTATATCGATATTGCACGAGATTACAGCGATATTAATGTTGTATCATCCAATGGGAAAAGAAAAGAAGATTGACTATAATTGAATATAAAATACTGAATATAAACTTTTCAATGTGTTCAAATATTTTATTCTACACTTATACACTTTTGAAACATTTCAGAAAACTTGTTTTTTCTGCAAAAATTATTGTTATACAGGTAATTATCATATGTCTTCGCATAGAAGAATAACTGTCGTTGCATTTACCGATAAATTAAAAAAAATATAATTATATATAGATGTGATATAATATATTAGGTGTAGTAAAAAGAAATTCATTATTTTTGCATGAAATTGAATGGAAAAATAATGGATTTCTTTTTACTACACCTAATATATATAATATACATGTATATATGATACATATATATAAATATATTATATATTATAGAGATGAGTCGAAATCTCATTTTTCAATATTCTCAAAAGTCTGAAAATTTTGAATTATTATTGATTAAAAACAAAAGGGTAATTATAAAAGTCGTAAGATAATAAATAAAAAAAAATGTTGACATGATTTTTTTATTAAAATATTGATAAAATTGTTTTCTGCCAATGAAAACAATCACACAATCATAGTAAGAAAAGCGTCAATTATAGTCAAAGTTATATGTTGAAATAATATATATATATATATTTTTTTTTTAATATATTTATCTCACATATATAATTGTACATTTTTCAATACGTTATTATGATAAATATTATATGTCTCAATGATCAAATTGAGAGAATGCTCGCACAGAATTTGAAAGATCCAAATTCAAATCTCGGCTAAGGTAATATTTTTTACAATAAGTTCTTTACAGGTTTAAAGGTACTAGTAGCATTAAGTCGACGATCAAATTTAATTAAGATTGTTATTATTTTAAATTATTTTATTGTTATTATTTTCATTGTATTGCACATCCCAAAGTAATCGGCGAGCTCATATTTGAAATAAATATATATTTAAAATACATATAGAAATATTATTCCAATATCTAACTTTGATCATAATCAATTTTTTTCTTACTTAGTTGATGTATTCATGTAATGGTCCTGTTCTATCTTTTAATATAGAAAAATAATTATATTTATCTCAGTTTTAAAAAGGTCGATTTTTTTAGTGAAAAATGTAATTATATAAGAGCTCATTTTTAAAAGAAATATTTTTAGCCGAGTGCTACTGATATTAATTGATGAAAGAATATATTACTGAAGGAGATGATTATTCAAAATATGGCAATCTTATCAGACTTCTATATACCAATTAGATTACTGTACATTGCCGACTATTATCTCTTTCACACGCTGTATCCACATGCTGTTGCATCCCGAAACTAATATCTCTGCCTCAAGTTTTGAGTTTTGAAGTACAAAAATTGTACAGTTTCGTGTTCTGGGAACTTGAAACTTTTCAGAATTTTGTGATTTTCGAGTATCTCATCCCTAATGTATTATATATTATATAATATATATTATAATTGTGTGTGTGTGTGTGTGTGTATGTGTGTGTGTGTGTGTGTGTGTGTGTGTGTGTGTGTGTGTGTGTGTGTGTGTGTACACGCGCGCGCATGTATATGTATATATACATATAAAATGCATCTATAAATATGTACAGAAATATTCATGCATGTATAGATATTGATCACACAGAGATTTAATTTGTCCATTAAATGATTTTTATTATGATACATGACATCGTATGAATCAATGCACAACATGTATAACAATTCGTAACGATATCCAACTGCAACGCCGCTCACCCCGCATACATTTAGTACATATGTTTAAGAAAGATTTATTGCGTCCATTAGCATTACAAAATATCGTCGCATGTATTACGAATCATTTATGCTTATTTTTAAAACAATCCGCGCTAATTTTTAAGCAGTTATTTGTAGCAATATGTGGAGTAGAAAGGTTAATTCGTGTTCATGTAATCCCGTCATGGAACATTATTATGTTATCAATATCTTTTTTTTCTAAGGTTTTTCTTTTTTTTTTATAAGAATCAATAAAATGACTTCTCGAACTTGTGATTCCATTACAAATGTATCTTCATTCAGAATCATCTATTATCACCCGCACATATACAGAGTATATAAAGTATAGAGTACATTAATCTACAAGAAAAAATATACAATGTTTTTATACATTTATCTTTTAACAAAACATTTTATATTGTTACATATATAGCTATATCCATATATATATATACACATATATGGTTCTTTCGATATTATAAGATCTAATTTCGATACATAAATTAATTTCTAAAACAATAAGAAAGCCAAATTGAAAATATAATAATATTTATTTCATTAAGTTGTATGTTAGATACAATAATAGAATATATTGATACAATATCAATTATTTGTTTTTATTATATCGCTTTAATCGGTTTATTTAATCATCACTATATTACTCTGTACATTAATCTATTTATACATAAATCTTTTCATGTAAGGATCTATGATCTTCTCCTGTTTTCTATCTTGTAGATCAAAGAGAAGATCAGTGAACCTTAATTAACAACCATCATAATATTACGAGTGGTCAGATCTGTCACAACATTCCACGCTTATCCAACGTCGTATTTATGTAAACGTATATTAGTCCAATTAGAAAAAAAACCAAATTAACCTTTTTAAAAGTGCTAAAAAGCAGTTACGGATTTTTAGCTACGCGACATTTACAGAGTTATAAAATAAAACTTTATAAAAGAAATATCATTTTTCTCTGTACGTATTACATCTTCCACTTAAATCTTCCACAAACTTTTTTTATTTTCAAATGTTTATTATTATATGATCGACTACAGCGTATAGAAGAAGTCTATGTCGGTGACAACGAGATCCACATATGCAGTAATCAGTGCTATCAGGATTTCATCCAAGATATCAATACTGATATCTGATGCGATATCTTGAGGAAGTAGTAATACACATTATGAACATTACCTTTAATCGCTATTGTGTTGTTTCTATCATGAAACCGAAAGTTTCTAATGAAGAATACTGTGCTGAGTCAAAAGTCACTAGTTTTATTTCATATAATTATCCTCATAATATCAGGAAAGTAACGCTCTGAATCACTTTTTCTCCTTGTCCATCATTCCAGAATATAATACAAGTATCCATTCTGTTATTGTATTTCCTTCACGTATACGATAATCATATGTTCTGCTTAAAGTATCATTACTGCAATATTATGACAGCGAAGAAGTATTAAAGAGTGAGGGAAGATTCTTCATGCTTGAATTTCATCTTAAATCATTTGCAAAATGTATTACGAGTAATATAAAGTAAATCTCTTTTCTCGACGTGTGTCTGCGATGAAGCGAAAATCCATAGGATTCAATAAGGACAAATACTGACGCACCGTATATTCAGTATTTGACGTAGAAGTGATGATTTTCGCGATCTCAAGCACGTTCTATAATGTTGTTTTCTTTGTCATTGAACACCTTTACATACACATATTGCTATTGACTGCCATATATCCGCATGAACAATTATCGGTCGGCATACTTTTCTTTCCTTTTTTTTCTTGTGTATTTTAAGTGACGATGGCGAGATGAAATGTTATAAAAGTTTCCAACCTTAGTTGTGTACATAGGAAAAAGTAAGTCCATCTTCTTTCATGCGAAATATTCTTTGAGTAATATGTACAATGGAGTTTTTGTGTGTAATGTAAGAAAATAACGCCACGCTCAGCCGGTTCTAAATAAAGATCGCTATTGACGATCAACTTTGAAGGGATGAGCTTCTTTCTTCGTGTGTTGGATTGTAAAAAGTCTTCATATGCTTTAAGAGGTACCTCACATTGGGTTTCTCAGCACCGGTTTGGCATGTACAATAAATAAATAACGAACCGTTTAATGAAACGAGCGTCGCATCATTTCTACGAGGTAAATTGGTGAAACAGCTCAGACGCCTTCGCCATAATCGCGATCACCTACGTTAATACGATCGGGAGCAGCAGTTACGCTGAAGCCAAGGATCCTGTTATCTACTTTGAACATCTTTCCCTTCTTTGGTTTCTTGGATTTTCCCTTAAAAAAATAAAGATTTTTCAATAATCAATGTTTCATAGATGAAAAAAAAGATACTTGTACTTAATTTAATATTATAATATTTATAATAATGTAAATTGTATCAAGAGAACTATTTCTGATGAGAATATATAATTTACTTTAATAAATTTAATTAAATATTATATCTTATTATTATTATGTCAAGATGGTCTAATATTAACAAGAATATATCTTAAAACAAAGATAATATATGTAATTATAAACTTCTAATTATACCTTAACTTCTTGAAATTCTGCAGGTGCATTTGGATTAACAGCGGGTGCTGGCTTACACAAATCATCTGCTTGTGCCTGAGGACGTTGCGCTGATCGCCATTTGCTTCGTTTTTCAAGGAATTGCTTGGCGAATTCCGTGCTCTGCTTGGTATCTCCAAGATAAACGCGAACGTACTCCTTAACTTCATACGCCGATTCGATGTCTCGCAAAAATCCAACAAACGTAGGGACTGCAAATGCATATGCGTATAAGACAAAATTTTCATTCTCGTTCTCTCTTTTCTCTACCTCTCTCTCTCTCTCTCTCTCTCTCTCTTCTCTCTCTCTCTCTTTCTCTCTCTTTCTGAGAATATTCGACATAAAATACTTACTGTCCACAGACGCCTGTATACTACTCAATGCTTTATTACACCATTGCGTGAATTCGTCGGTCTTGGCAGTGTTCTGTTCAAACAATTTCTTCACTAGTTCTTCTTCTCTCTTATTCTTACTTTTGGACGCTTTGTTATTATTATTTTGCTGCTGTTGTTGGCTGGAGGCAGGTTTTGTAATTACAGTTTGTTTAGCGGGCTGCTTCATGGGGGTAGACGACTTAACAGGAGTAGGATCCCAGAAGCCGGTAGTACCGGAATTTGTGGACCACACTTGGCTGCTTGACGCATTCGAATTAGCCCAATTCAAGCACTGTGACGCTGTACCCCATATTCCGGAATTCTGCAGCATATTCGCAGATTCTTTTTGACTAGCTTTTTCTAGTCGTTCTCTTTCCTGCTAAGATATTTCAATTCTTCATTATATAAACTCTTTCAAAAATAATATTTCATGTTATTCGCATATTCAAGAGGCAATAAGTACCTTTACCTTAGCGACGCGCTCCTGCTCTTCTTGCTGAATCTGCGCGAGACTCTTCACTTGCAGAGGTTTACTAGCGGTAATAGCCTTTTCCGCCCATTTGAACTGCAATCGCTTTGAAGAGTCGATTACCGATGCTTCTTGTGCTGCTTCTACTGCCTTCTGCTGTGCCAATTGTTGTTGCATCAATAACTGAAGCCGTTGATCTTCCTGTAAGAAAGTAATAGACGCAGACATATAACACATGTTAATATATATATTGGGTTATCCGGAAAGTTCGTGCCGATGTTGAAGGAAAATTTAAACGCAGAAAATTTAAATTTTAGTATACATTTATTAAATTATATAGGTTAGTCGGCATGAACTTTCCGGAGAACCCAATATAAAATACATGTTAATATATAATATATATTTACCGCTTTCTTTTCTCTCTCGAGTCTCTGAATTTCAGCAAGCGAAGCAGTGTGAGTGGCGGGAGCCAATGTGCGTGGAGCTTGAGCCCACGGGGATTTAGTTCTTTCTTGAAGTTTACGCAATGCCTCGGCTTCTCTTCGTCGTTGTTCCGCACGACGCGCCTGCTCTTCTATTTCCGTTTGTCGGCGTATTTTGGCCTCTTTTCTATAAGTTTCATCATTGCAAATTTTATTTTGTCATTTTATTCTTTGTTAATAGCTAATATTAAACTTTGCATAATTTCATAGACATACCTGAGTCTCTCATCTTCTTGCCTTTTTTGCTCTTCTTCTATTTTTTTCTTTTTTTCCTCTTCTCTCTTTAGTTTTTCTTCTTGTTTTTTAAACTCTTCCCGCTTTCTCTTTTCCTCTTCCTGTCTCTTCTTAAAGTTTTCCTCTTCTTGCTTCCTTTTTTCCTCACGCTTTTTCTCTTCTTCTTTACGTTTTTTCTCTTCTTTCTTTTTTTGCTCTTCTTCCTGCTTACGTTTTTCTTCCTCTTTTCGTTTCTTTTCGTCTTCCTTTCTCTTTCTTTCCTCATCTTTACGTTTTGCTTCCTCAGCTTGTCTAGCTTGTTCTTCCTTTTGCTTTCTTTTTGCATTCTCCTCTTCCACTTGACGCTGCAATTGTTCTTGTTTTCGTAATTCTTCCTTTTTTCTGTCTTCTTGTAACTTAAGATTTTGTTCTTCCTAAAAAGAGAACATCAGATATTAATTATCTTATAACTATTATATATGAAAAACGATTCGAATAAAAGTCAATTTACCAATATTTGCTGCTCGGTTTTCATATCTTTAGCATGTAAATCCCAGAGAGAACCAGGTAATTGACCTGGTGGCATCGCGGGAATGGGTCCGACCTGGAAAACAAGATATTAATAGATAAATGAAATTACTAATAGATAAAAATCATCAAGCACTTAAATACTTAAATTTTTACGTAAATTAATTTATAACACACCTGCGCTAACCAATTCTGCGCATTAAATTGGGGAACCATTTGCGGCGGGGGCTGCGGCCAAACAGTATCCATATGGGTGGTTGCCTGAGGATGACCGTTTGTGTTGACATTAAGTTGACGTAACAAAGACTTTATTGGATTGTCTTCCTGCGTCGGTGTAGGTGTCGGAGCAATATTTGGTTGTTGCATAGTGGGCAAATTTTGTAAACCGCCCATCTGTTGAATAAGTTGCTGTATAGGATCCATTGCTGTTGGATGGGCCGACGCCGTTGTATGTGGATTCGTTGGTAAATGAGTCTCAGGTTGCGTTTTCGCCTGCATAACATCATGTATTATTATGATACAAAATAAATTGTCAGATTAGCGAAAATATACTAAGACATTACTTGTTGCATTTGAGTGAAAAGTTGCATAACAGGATTAGTCGCCTGAGACGTTAGGTGAGGCACAAACGGATTTGTCGCTATCGGCACTTCCGGAATTTCCTGCATTCCATCTTGTATGACGTATTGTAGAATCAATTGATTCTGCTCCACAGGAGTTAGTGTAGACCAGTGCTCTGATTGCGACAATTTCGCTATCGCTGATGTTCTCATTTGCCTGAACAGCATCTGATTGTGAAGCATCTGCATGTGTTGATATGTCATCAATAGTAATGGATCTTCTAATCCAGCCTTTGGAATAACACCAGGAGTTAATCCAGCCGGTACGGTATTAGGAACAGGTGGTGGAATCACTTGTTCTGCTAATTGCTAACAAATGAAAATATTCAATCTTACTAATATGAATATATTCAACAACAATTGAAAAGTTGAGAATGTAATAATAACGTATAACTTCATGAGCTTCATTTTCAAAATCTCTGAATTTCCCTTTACATGGTAAAACTTGAATATTTTAGATGACTATAAATAAAATTTTCCTTTTTTGCTTTCTTCTCTAATATTATTCAATTTTAAACTTCATATTTTTCTCAACATTATATAAACTGGTTACATTGATGTGTAATCTATATACAAGTTCTGAATTAGTAAAATACTATTAAAACACAATAAAAGTATGATAAATGTAATAAATATATAAATATATGTCATACCTTTAATGGAGGTATTGGTGGACCAGGCGTGAATGGTACTCTTCCAAACATCTTAATCAAATCACCAAGTGTGACGTACCTCTCATCGCAAGTTCTTCTCACAAATAATCCCGTAGTGAAGTAACCAGCTTTATACCATTCAGCCATTTCACTAGCTAAAAATGGTCCTTGAACTTCACCCTGCGGATCACGGTAAAACCATTTTTCCGGATTACCCGTGGAGGAAACTGTGGAAGATTGGTTACCAATTGCAGGCGGAACACTAGTAGCGGCTGTCTTCTCCTTGTGATTTTCTTCATCTGCCATTAATTTGGCTACCAAAGCGTCGGCTTCCTCCTTCATTCTATCTAGATCATCTTCTGTTCTCTGCCTGACATTAGCAGTTCCTGTATTATGTACGAGCTTCGGATGCTCTAAAGGAACTTGTCGATTGGTCACAGCAGCTATCTGCGGTTCCGTTTTAATCTCTGGTTGTACATTTTCCTTATTATGAGATCCGCTCGGAGGCTCGCTAGATTTCTCACCTAAAGTCTCAATTTTATCCATATTTGTAGATCCGATAGTCTTCTTCTGCAAGAGATCTGAGGACGATGCTAAAGTCTTTGTGGGAATGCTCTCAGTCGACGGCACAGTAGTCGACTTAACAGAAGGTGAGGTACATCTCCTCTCTTTCTGCATAGAATCATCCTTATCTTCAAGCGAATCCAATGGTTTTGATCGTTCCTTGCTTAATGTATTGGCTATTGTATTATTTGTATGGCGATTCAAGGATTGAACAGAACCTGTTCCAAAAGCTAATGATTTGCTATTAGATCTCACTACATTCGAAGCACTTCCTTCCGAGACGCGTCGAGTTCTGCCTTGTTGGGAAGCACCGGCTGCACCATCCTCATCATCATCCGAATACATTCCACCGTGAAATGCACCCGAAGCATCAAAACTGCCACTCTCGCTTGGATTTTCCGTTGCCCTATAATATAAAATTTAAAATATAAGATGAAAGAGATATACTCTCTACAGAAAGAAATTATTTAACATACCATTCAGGTAGATTGTCATGATTATCGTGATGATTAGATTCCCAAGTGCGAGCAGTGCGAGGTGGTGGATGATGACCAGAATCATGGGAAGGTCTATGGTTTCCCCGATGCTCCCATCTTCCCGGTCCACCTCTACCCTCCTCTCCATCACCCTCATTTCGATCCAATCTATCCCGATCCATACTGCCACCTTCGCGCCAATTATTTCTTCCTATATAAATATATTGTTTTATTATATAATTATATGCATATAACAATCATGAAAGAAATACAAAAAACAGGACGTGTCTTTACCCCATTTGCGCCAACTATCATCATCCTCTCCGCTTCCACGATGACGTCTCCAATTACTCTCCATAAGCGAACTATTACTAGTCCCGCGATTTATATCCTTTCTAGGACTAGTCGACCCGTTCCATTCTACCGGATCTGAAGCACCGTTTCTTTCTGACCAGCCGCGTTCGCTTTGAGATCTATCAAACGTCCTATTTCTTCCCTATAAATCAAATTTACGAGATTTCGCCACTTTGTGCTGAGCCTGTTACATTTGATCATCATAAAATACAAATTTTAGTAAAAGGACATAAATTTGTATATAAATTTGTATGTAAATTGTACATAAATTTTAAGATATATCTCAATAGTTCTCAAGTTTATATGATAAAAAAAGGATAAAAAGTATTTTAATTATTCGGATTTTAATTGGAATGGTAGTAAATATTAAGATTTATCAAAACTGTGTAAAAAAAATTGAAATAACTTGAAGATTCATCTAAATAGGACTATATAGCCAAAATAAAATTTGAGATTTTACAGAAACGTATATATTAAGCATAATTTATATATAATGGAAAATATAGAAAGAAAAGTATTATATTTAAAATAAATTAGTAAGAAGCACATTCATATCTTAAAAAAAATTCCATACTTGGAATGATTGGCTCTCGGTTCGTATCCCATCACCGGAATCATCAAAACCAACTCCGCGTGAATAATGAGACGAATACAAGCCTCCTCTTCCAGTTCTACCACGTCCACGATCCACACTGCTGCCTCTTCCACGGCTACTACCAATATTAGTTATCCCTCCATTCCACATACGCTGCAAAATTCAAATACATACATTTACATTACAAGGGACATTTCACAAAATAACTTATTCCAATTGTAATATAATTTTATAATAATAATCCTCGACAAAGCAGTCATATAAAAAATTATTTGAAAAAATACATTTGTTTCATAATATTGTTAAAAAGTATTTAAAAAAGCGAAAAATTTCAAAACTTCAAAATTACAATCAAGAACATTATTTCTGTCGTAAAAAGAAATCGTTTATTCAATTTATTTTGGATTAATGCTTCTTAATGTTTCTCACAATTAAAAATAAATATTTAATATAATACATTGTAACAATAAGAAGAAATTTAAAAAATATCAAAAAACTTAATTATAATTTATTTTAATATTATTATCAAAATGCAAACAAATACTTTTGATAGAAATATACGAGTGTATTCACAAATTTCTCATCCTAAAATTCCATTAACATTTCCTTGTGATTTTTACAAATTTCATAATTTCCCTAACATTTAATAAAATTTTGAAGTTTTTTGTCATCTAGATTGGAAATCGTTTTATATTTTATTGAAATCAATTTAACATAGAAATATAAATTACTATTAATGCTACTAACACACTTGCATTTTTAATTTTCAAGTTGGAAATATCCCAAAACTGTATCGATGTGATGAAAATACATTAAACTTCTTTAAAGCCAAGAATTATTTTCAAAAAAATTTTGCAAAATTCCCTGACTTTTCCCTGATCGTTTTCAATTTCCTTGATAAATCCTTATTTCCCAATTTTACGGTAACTCTGTAAAAACTATTGCAAGAAAACTGGAATTGTTAATTTTTAGATAATCTTTAATATAAGATGAAATAAGAATACAATAGTATTACAATTTCATAGTGTTTTCTTATTAGCAAAAATAAATTAAATTAGGCTTCACATAATGAATAAAACCATCAAAGAACAAAGTATTATAGTATTATTACATACACTTTTTATGTGATTAGTTACCGTTTCATCATCTGTCATGGTTGTGAGAGCCAATGGAAGTTGAGTTTTCTCCACATACAGTGTTGGAAAAGTTGTCAATGGCTCCGAAGGTTTACAGTTGCGATCGAACAAGGCCAGCATCTCTTCCCGGCCATATCTATGCTCTGCTAACTGATAACGAGGTGTACTCAGGGTTGTTGTCCCTCCACCACCACTACCAGTATTGCAACTGTCTCCTGACGAAACCTTGCGTAACCTATATACAATATATTAAATACAATTCAAAATATAACTAAATGTTCTAATGTTTCACCAGTGACATAAATCACATACCACTCTGGACCAAATTTCATGGAATCAGTCATGATGCACTATCTCCTAAAAAAAAGGAAAACAAGACAAATGAATCTACAGTTTATAACAAAAAAGCACAATATAATATAAAAGAACATAACATGTTATGCTATAAAGATAAGTCTTAGAAAGCATCTTACAAAAATCTTGAATACACAGGAAATCAGAATGTGTAATGTGACAGTTCCGAGGTGTTTTTTATCAAATGCTGAATGATATTCAACAATGATACAAAACAAATGTTTGCCGAACTATATGAAAATTAGTAAGAAATTGAAAGGCAACAGGATAACGCAACTTCCAGCAAGGAATAGCAGGTAAATGAAAAAATTTGCTCCTCGTCACGGCGGGAAATCCGTCATCTGTTACAACTTGAATGCGGACGTGTGATGCGTACGATACAAAAAAAATCTAACGCAACGATTCGCGCAGGAAGATGTACAAGCCGACAGGCTGTACCTGTTGCTCAAAGGTGTACCGGATCACCATCGGCGATCGCGCGCGCATATCTCGACGAACGTGACACGTAGAGCGACATAAGTTCGAAAAGAAACGAACGTGGAGGGTGGCACACAACAGAGCAGCAGCGCGAATCTCGTTAATCGCATGCATCTTCCCGGGGGACTCGCGTCTATGGCGTCGCGACACAGCCAACGGTAGCAGTGTCGAGCGTCACGGACGCGCGTTATCATGAGATAGCCGCGTATTTCATATGTATTCCATGACGTACTCTCATAAAGCGGAGGTGGTTACTCCGCGAGCCGAGGTGGCAACATTAACCAAACTTTTTTTGCTGGCGAACATCGGGGTGATTTGCATGCGCGATGGATCGCGAAAGGGACGGCGCGGCGACGGGGAAAACAATCAGTCGGCCGGATCCCGCACGACCGCGACGTAGAGCACGGCGATGGGCCTACGGGAAAAATACCTTTGCTGATCTTCGAAATTACTGAGGACAGCGATACAACACACCAATATGGCTGATGGTTTTTTTTTGGAATGAAGCGCATGCGAAACTCCGTCTGTGGTATGCTTAGGAGGAGGCGTGGAAAGTTACTAGGATTATCGCGCATGCGAACAAATAGGAAACTGATCGGAATAAGAAACGATTGGAAGACTACGAGTCCCTTAGTATAGGGACTCTAAAGGAAGACACGTGTCTTCTTTTTCTTTCCCTTCTTCTTGAATTTCTTTCAATGGAGAGGCTAAGGCTAACTTTAATTTTCTAATATTTGGAGAACGCGAAAGAGGCCGTTTGATGTTTGAGTACTTTGTTATTTTTCGAGAGAGATTTTTGGAACTAAATCTTCGAATTTTTGTAATCTCTTACCTAAAAATCTTCTTTCGAATTTATTTGTTCATTTTTGAATTTAAATTTTCTAGGAATTTTTTTGATAAAATATTGATAATTATTTACGATCGATAAAAGTAATACTGATTTTATCGGCCATACATAATTATCAATATTTGTAAATCATAAAAATATACAAATTTAAAAATCATCAAAGAAAAATATAATCGGATAAAAAAAACATTAACTAAAATTTCGAGAGTTACAATATAAAAATTTTAAATAAATAATAAAATTCAAATCGTTTAAAAATGAAAATATTAAAAAAATCCTTTATTTGACGATATTTCTCATCTAGCATATTCAATAATTATTTGTTGTCTGACATCTCAGCACAATTTTTGGAGCATACTTCCAGAAATTTATTCATT
>Ga0157363_1000467_pt1:0-30000 | contig 31042 bp, 13 predicted proteins | sample AttsexASBM1_FD_111477 | JGI IMG/M metagenome (GOLD analysis project Ga0157363, IMG submission 111477) | Fungus gardens microbial communities from leaf cutter ant in Ribeirão Preto, State of São Paulo, Brazil - Atta sexdens ASBM1 | ecosystem: Host-associated > Fungi > Mycelium >... | reverse complement strand
TAACTTTTATATCATGTAATACGAGACAGTATGACAAAACTAAAAATTTTGGACTTGTCTTACACGGTACATCATGTGTATTTGTAGCGGTAATATATATCTCGTGCGTTTCATAGCAACAATGAACTTTAGTACATTTTGTATACGTTCCCTGTAAAAAATACTGATTTTTCAATCAGATTCAGTGATTCATAAAATATTTCATTTCAATCTCAATATATATTTAAAAATTATATAGTTGATAATGTATATGCTCCAATAACTAAGGCAAAATTATGTACACGTGTATAAATATGCTCCGTAGATCAAGAATCTACAAATATATATAGATTTACTTATTTTATGTATAGATATATATATATATATATATGAATTTTCATATATATATATATTTTATATATATATATATACTTTTATATAATATATATAACACGATACAACGAATACTGTTAGGTGTATCTTAAGGCACTCGTGCGAATAAAATCTAAAACATTTGAAACAAATAAAGAAAAACAAAGTCTCTAACTTTAATAACAATTCATAAATGTACACACACCTAACTATATAGTATTTAGTTAAATTGGTCCAGAACTAGAACTGATGAAAAACACTTTCACTCTGTGTTAAACCCCCGTAAGGAAATAGCGTTAAACGATCGTCGAACACAATCGACCAACCCTGTATTAATAATAACGTTTTATTGTAGCCTCTTAACAATATTATTAAAACTCCGTCTAAAGCCAGGAACTAGTGCTTTAAGGAATTGTTTCATCCTTGACACGTTTTCACACTTTAATTAGAATGTACACTGCAAAGTTTTTCAATCTTCTGCATCATTTACTATCGATCAATATTTCTATTAGTGAATACACTTCAAATGTACTTTTAAAAATCAAGTGCGAAATAAAGTGAAAAGGGAGCATGAAACTATCACTGTAATATATAAAATCTGTGTTAACAGAGACTTTGGGGTTGATACATATGGGAGCATCACTATCCAGTGTCTGAACACTGCGCACTTTATGACATTTAACGCATATATTTAATTTAGCCCGTTTGCACGCAGAAATTATATCGTATTTTGAGATTGGCCTCGGCTCTTGCTTTAAATTCCTCTAATATTAATTATTAATATCACGAGTTTTGCTTCAATAGATCTTCTGTGTTATGGCAATATAGATAGGTACTCATCAATATTTAACACGCTGGATGCAGATTCTCCCCACAATCTTTTCTAACGCTTACCACAGCTTTTGCATTATTAACTACAATATTGAGCTATAAGACACTGTTTATTTTGCGTAATTTGTCACGTAATATTTTTAATAAATATAGCAATATATGTATGTATATGTATTGTATATATGACTATCGACCGTCATAATAAATGTTTCTTTTTATGAAGAATATATACAAATATATTATTGTCTTCGTATTTTACGATAGACAATTTAAAATCATTACTTTTAAAATAACATCGATAAAATCTATAAATATACAAATAAAATAACACTCAGATAAAATATTCTAAATAAAATTTTATAAACAGTGATAACTTTTAAACAAAAAATAAAATTTAGCCATTTCGAATGCATTTAACATCAACTCATGATGAGAATATATCGACAAATCGATATCGTTTATGTAGAACTCGCAAACAGATCTATTAAGTAAACTTTTCATTACGCAAGATAAGTTGTTTTTATATCTCATAGCTCAAGTTTTTCGATATATATCTATATGTATAATAGGAATGTTCCATTTTTTTCTTGTACGCCGCCTCTATTATCAGAGACAAAATTGTACCGTATTTCACATAATTTTAACCGTATACATCTCTTACAAACATAATATTGCCAGTGTACATATTTTTGCAAACTGGAATGATGAAATATATATATATATATATATATATATATATATATATATATATGTAATATATATATATCCATATGTACGCGTGTATGTATATATCTACCTATGTGTTTTATATATAAGTCTCTTCATAATATAAATAAAAATTCGCAATGTGAGCACATTCAGAAGTTGAACATCACTCGTAAAACTTTGTACAAATAAAAGACCGGAGTCTCTTTTCAAAGTGTAAATAATCGAACGCGTATTATTTAATTCTGTTAAAATCTTTGGCTAAAACATCTAATTGTAAGCTAGAAGTATCCCTTGGGTAACTCTTTGTTAATGATGACCCACATCGGTTGACTTAGCTAAAATCAGCAAACTTTTCAAAGCATTCATTATCTAGCAATTAAAATTTCGATGTCGACGCCATTAACAGTAGCAGCTGAATCGCTTGCGATCTAACTGCGATATAAAATATTCGATTTTTCGTTATCGTCGCGGATAACCTTCGTAAAAAGATTGCACTGTAAGCCATTATTATAATCACAGTAACTATAGATATAGGCTTGTAATGTAAATAACTTACTCGCAATTATTTATCAACATCATTTTTTTTCCTTGGACTTTGTTGTGTGCAGTCAAAACACTTTGTGACATCCTGAGGAAAAATTAACATATAATATTTACTATATTCAATATGATGAGTTGTTATTGCACCGTTATACATTGATCAGTAATACTAATAATGAATAACAAAAATATATGGTGCAATATATAACGTAAGAATCATTTATAAAGACAAACTTTACATATCTTTATTACTTATTCAGTAAAGAGAATACAACGTACCTGTACCGCAATTTGTAACGGCGTTAATTCACCTATAGAGCAATCACTTCGTACAATATTCGCCGGAACTAGCTTGGGACAAGGCTTGCCCGTGAAGAGCGTGAACAGTGCGTGAATGCTTCTACGTTGTGTCAATTCTATGTGACGGTGTTCGTATCCAGCCAAGTGCCGTTCATGCTGCGATGGATTATCGAACCATATTTCGCACAAATTGCAGTATCGTTTATCTTTTATCGTTGCCTGCGAAAATAAACGGGATGAGCAAAAAATACTTCGAATTCATGAGAGAAAAGAAAGTATTTCAAAGAAAGGATCTTCTTGCATAATAATTTAAATAAAATAATCTTTCTCTCACCTTTTCGTGATAAGCTAATTGAGTTATGAGATCGACGATAGACATTTCGCTCTTCTTAATGTCCTTTATATTGCTTTCAACTTTAATGTTTGATGTTATAACTTTATCGTCTATCAACTTTGACTCCGCTACACCGAGATCTTCGCTGTCCTGAATCGTGATGACCGGGGGCGATCTAGAACTCTCTCTATCTGAATTCGTATCGAAGTTTACATTGACCTCGGGCTCTAATATCGGCATGTTATCTTCTTTGGACTTGATTTCTTTTGCATTGTTTGTGTTATTCCCTTGATTGGTGGATCTCGATATCTTAGGAATTTTGTAGGATGACAACCGATTCTTCTCTTTCCTTTGCTGTGGATTCTCTTTCCTTTCCTGCGAACGAGGAACATCATCGCATTGATCAGTTACATTCTTTCTTTTCTCATTTAAATGTACAGTACGAGTTAGACTCTCATTTGACACAGCTTGCTCGACCTGTTTAGACGTTTTCAAGGATGTTATATTGCATTTGGATGTGTTCTTTATCGTGTCCTTGAAATCTGCTTCGTTTTTCTCAAATGACCTCGGTTTCTTCTTCATGAAGAAACTTTTGCTTGATTTGGAATGTTTCTTATCAGACTTCTCGGTATTAGATATTTTCTCAGTCTTGTTACATTTACTTGCCAGGGATATAGAGCCCTTCTGAGACGCAACGTCATTACGACAGCTTTGAGCATCACTCGAAGGCACCTCCGAAATTTGGTTGATATCAAAACTCGAACCCTGTTTCTTCTCTGCGGCTGTCTTCGGTCTCGTGTTACCTATCGCGTTGCCTACATCATATTTGGATTTCGAAAGGCACTTTTTCAAAGTCTCCTTGGCCGCTAAAACTTCTTTTATCAAGGAGTCATTACAGCAAAAGTTTTCTCTCGTCGTAGCGAAACTCATTACTCTGCAACAAGGGGCTTTCGAAGAAATCTCTTTGACAGAGTTAGCTGAGCTATTCTCCAATTCAGATCTATCATCGTTGTCAATTTCCACAAAACTTTTATCTTTCTCAAGCGAATTCTTGCCGTGAGAGGAAGCCTCAGATTTGTCGTAACGTCCTAATTTTGCAGTTTGATCATTAAACTCTTCGTAAGTAGAATTCACACGTGAATTGTAACAGGTAACAGGATCAAGTTTCGGCATAGATACATCTAGTAGATCGGTATTGCTATTATCCGCGATCTCTAACTCTAGCTCGAATTGAGTCGGAATCGCATCCTCCGAATATAATTGATCATCACCATCGTCCATTATATTCCTCTCCAGCTCGCTACGATTATCATCCGGTGAAGCAGGCAGGATCTCTATGGTCGACTGGCTCTCGTCCGAAGATTCAACTTTAATAACGGTGCTGTTATTCATTTCGAAATTATCTGATATACTTACAGAGTCGTTAAGCAAGTCCATGTCATCTTGCACAGTGCAATCGTTATCTATGTCGTTGAAATTACTCAGACGTTCGTTCTTTATCACAACTTTGTCGCTGTCCTTGCTCAAGAAATGATCGTCATCTTGCTCTTTTCTCTGCTCCTTGTCATTTCGTAAATTGACTTCTTCAGGCGATGTTTCACTCGGACCGGGCAATTTCATGAAACAAATTTCTGTCTTCATTCTGCCTTCAACTGTTGCCTTTAACTCCTTTAATGCGAGCTTGAAGCTTGAGCTGTTTAGATGTTTTTCGGGAGTATTCTTCTGGCCAAGTTTATTTGAAATTATATCTTCATTCGCTTTCAACGCTTGTTTGCTATTGGTATCAAAACTATCAGTCTTGTGTTTATCATATTGAGAGGTAGCTTTCTGTGAGTTGGTTCTTTCAGATGACTGATTGGTTTCTTTATCGGACGAAGTAACATCCACTTCCGATCGTGGATTATTATCACGAGATCTCGATCTACGTTTGTCCTTTCGATATTCGTTGGTTGATTTATGACCTCTGGATGAATACTTCTTCGGTATGATGCACGTCTTGATATCTGTTTTAAATGCAAAATTTACATCGACTCTTGACGTGTCATTAATTTTTCTACAGTCATAATCTGACATTCTTCTCTGCTTACATTTAACCGGAAATAGATCGGACGTTGAGTTCGATCTGGACAGTTTATATCCTTGCTTTTCCTGACGATGGCTATCCTTGCGACTTACAGACATTTTCTCGATAGCTCGTAACGTAATTGGGGACAAAGTTAATTTCAAATCCTTCACCATGCTGTCCAAGATACGGTATCTTTCCAACTTGACCTCCGGTTGCCACTTTGCACTCTTCGCAATGACATTCTTGTAGCCCTTGCTCAGCTCGCATTTGAATTCCGCGCTAGCCGATGTTCTCTTGATAATTACCTTAGGAATCTTCTCAGAAATGCATATCATGGAATTTTTCTTCGTTTCGCATTCTGACGCATTTGTTTGCATTGATTCGGAGGAGTTGCGGCGTTTCGTACGATGTTCTGTATCATCACGTTCCGATCTTCTGCACTTTTTGAGCGGCACTTCCGAATAATGGCTCGAGAATTGCCTCTTCCGTGTCACTTCTGGAGATGACGATCTGTTTCTTTCCTGTTTCTTCAATTTCAGTATAGGTATTTTTTCCTCATATCTTCCCGCATCTCTCGACTCTTGAGAAGTCATACTGTTGCAATCCAAATTGTCCGCCAGATCAGACCTTGAGCTATTCTTTATTTTAACCTTTGGTATGGTTTTCTTAACATTTTTGCGTTTGACACAAATCTCGTCATCATCATCGGCTCTCACTATCTTATTGGAGTGCTTCTCATCTAATTTAATCTTCATTTTGGGAATTTTATTCCTATAACTATTTGACTCGTGTAGAGAACTTTCGGAACTGCAAGTACATATATCATCAATCGTAAGCGAAGTTCGATTCATGATACTTGCAGGAATTTCTTCGTGAACCGCCTCGATAGACGGAGTCCCCGGGCGTGATCTCGCGTTCCTGATAATCATCTTTGGTATCTTCGGTTGACAAATTGACTTGTTAGATGTACTATCTTGTGTTACGGAAGAGGAACCCATCTTCGTAACGAACTTTGAGCTAGTCTCGCTTTTCTTGATAACGAGTTTAGGGATCATCTTTGTGTTAGCATTGCAATCTGTCGCGCGCAAATACGCTATCTTCTCATAGCTACTAGAAGAAATTTGATTCTGCTCTTTGCCTTCGTTGTTGCTTGATGTTGCTTTAGATTCCTCGATGGCTGCTTTAGATTCCTCGATCGTTGCTTTAGATTTCTCAATCACTGCTTTAGATTCCTCAATTACTGCTTCAGATGCCTCGACCGTTGATTCGTTGATCGCCTTGTTTTCAATTTCAGTAATTACTTCCATGTCTTGAGACTCTTTGGTAGCAGACATCCTCGAGAGAGACAGATGGTCTAACAGCGAATTATCCTGGAGTGAATTAACCGCGCCAAAATCGATCGATTCATTGATGTTGCATAAACGATTGACAGCATCTTCCTGAATTTGGCTCGTCTCCCACACCATCGGTACCATACTGTCTTCCTCCGTGAAATCATGCTCGGGCATTTGCAACGTACATCTATCCTCCGCGTAAATTCCGCAATCAGAAGAATCTATGCACAGTAACTTGGAATCGATTATGCTATCATAATTCTTGGGAATTTCATTCATCTCAGGTTCTTGACATTGCTTCTTATCGCTTTTAATGATATTCTTGATGACGGTGAACTCTGATATGTTTTGTTCGTGTCTCTCGCTTGCGAATAAGTCGCATATGTTCTTTTCCGTTCGTAGGTTCAAAGCGGTGGACGTAGATATTATAGAACAAGTATCCACTTCGTCATTTCCTCGATTCTTCAATGAAACTTCAGCTTTTTGTCGATCAATCTCCGAAATTTCTGATTGTTGCTCGTTGCCTTCCTCTGCAAGCGTTTGTTCGATGAATGCAACGTTAGATGAATTTTGCAAGGCACTCGGTTTGTCTTCTTTAGATATAATAGTATCTCCTTTATCACACATATCTTGCTTATCTGCTTGATCGAAAGTAATCTCAGTCGAAACAGTCGATTCCGTAAGCGTAGTCTTTTCCTTATCTTTGTGATCGATCGAAGCTGATAAAACTGGTTGATATATAGTTTCCTGATTCACGGCAGAGTCTGAATCATTTTTCACTGAATCATTAATTTCATTATCTCGTTCACTCAAAGCAAGCGTGGATTCTTTTACATTTTCCATATTTTTTGGTTCGTCAAGTGAATCCTTAGATTCGACATTTAATTTAGAAGGACTTGCGACTTTGGCAGAATCTTCATCCGAAATTTCTTTCGTATTTGCAACTTCAGCATCGAGTTTATCTTCCTTTGGAGAGACAGAACGATTGCAACAAAGATATGAATTGTCTTCCACTGGCTGTTTCGTCGAGGCTTTCTCGTAGTTCGTAGAACTTTGATCTTCTTCTGGATCGTGTATTTTCTCATCCATCAATTTAGGAGAATCACACAATTGTGCCTTTTCAGTGACTCCGATTGCACTGGATTCATCTCCATCAATCTGAGATTCTTGCTTTTTTGTATGTTCATCGTTACTTTGCATACTCAACGATGCATTAATATTAAATATGCTTACCGATTTATCAATAACATCTGTTGACGCAATCTTCTGATTATTACATTCATTTTCTTGTTCATTGCATAAAGCAGCGTTCGATGATTCATGTCGCAAATCTTCATCCTGAATCGAACGTAGATCGTCGATGTAATTGCACGTTGTGTGATGCAACGTTGGCTCATTCATCACATCGCAATTCGCTTTATGAATGCCGTTGTCGGAAGAATCTTGCTCCATAGGTAGAAATGGGAAAGTATCCAATCGTTTCTGCGCGGCGAATATATCACTAAAATTCAGTTCTTTAACATTACTGCTGTTTCTTCTATCGACGTGAGAAGAATACGATTTAATTGACTCCATAGTCTCTTCCCAACATGAGGTCCTTGGTTCCAAAAATAAATTCGATTCGAACACGGAGCTTTCGTTGTATCTTTTCTCATACTCGAGATTGTCCGCGAATACTTTCGTCTTACAATGTTTATTGATGCTGGATGTAATATTGGCTGGAGGTTCGATACTATCCAAGTTGTACTGTTTTTCGAGGAAATCCAAATCTATGATATTTTTCTTATTATTAGCTTCTTTGCTCTCTTGATCGTTCTTGTTTGCATACAACTTGTTAGCGTCATCATTGAAGAATTCTAAATGTGTACCTCGAGTTTTCGCGCAATTAGCGTTTTTGTGGACAGTATTTTTATTTGAATAATCAACATGCATCGCTGTAGATTTAGCGTCGATAAGATCAATCTCTTTTTTCTTACCGGCGGTGGTAACATCGCGGTTTCTCTTGAATACCTTCCGCAACTTGGAGCAATTGTAATAATCGTACGACGGAGATTTCGCAAAATACGGTTCGCGAAAGTTACCATAATCCTTTGTGCGAGCTTCTATAAGTAGCTCGCGATACGTGAATCGAGGATTAGGACTATAAGTTATCTTTCCGTCTTTGGTGGTGTATACAGGAACTACGTTTAAATTCTCCAGTTCGTCTGCGCTGAAGAAGGTCGGGTTTACGTAACCACTGGTAGTTTCATATAGATCGAAGTTGCCGAATTTACTGTCTTTCTTTGGCCTTTTCCATCTGTCGGCACGCTTGTCATCGATATCCGTATTCTCGTTCGGCGCAACGTCAAAATGATTGTAATCAAAATGCACGAGATTATTGTAACTGACATCTTCTATGCTGGGTTCTATCGTACTTGAAGAAGTCGACGGAATCGCGTTTAATTTCGACGTAGCATCATCTTGAAAATTTTTTGCGCTCCTGCATGGAGAAGCGACGGCTATTTGCTGATGTTCCTTCTTCTGCACATTGACAGTCTTCAATCCTAAGTATGGTGAATTGTCCGAAGAGGCTTTCAGTTCCTCGCTACCGAAGTTGGTAGTAGCGATCTTCCTTTCTGCATCTTGATGTATGCTTCTCCTGTTCGTCGCGTGTTCTGATCTTGAAGTTTTCAGAGCGCTCGATGTCAGCTCAGATTCGATATTAACGGTGCCTGAAAGAGTATCATCTCGTAAAATTACATTGCAACTAGTCGATTCCGTACAAGTATTCGAAAACATACCGCTATCTTCGTATACGTCATTGATCAATTCTTGTGCCGATGAATTTCGTCTCTTCTTCAAAAGTGTCTCGTTGTTCATATCTTCCTCGCATGCGACCACTGATTTGACTGTGTTGTTGTGATCTTCGTGAGCTTCGTTAGATACTTCTGTTATAGCGGATGGTGATCGATTGCATTTCTCATAATCTTGGCGATCCGCTTTATCACAAATCATTTTCTTATCCGTTATATTCGTTGAATTTGAGATCGTATTAGTCAAATGGCCGATCGTCTCGGCGACGGCATTCTTGATATTCTCATGCAGCAATTTCTCTGTTGTGTTCCGTTCCGTGCATGACACGTTTATCTCAATCTTGATCCCATCAAGAGAACCGCTGCTCTTCGTCTCCTCCCTCGAATGCTGAGATCCTTTCTGATGATCGTCATCTTTGAGTTTCAGATTGACGTTCGTAACTTGAATAGCAAAGTCAGGATTTTTATTCTTAGCTACGAAAGTCTTCAAGATGTTCGCATGTTTTTCTTCCTGTTCCTCGGACGACTTAGATCTCGCTATGTCCTTCTGGTATAGCTGATTATCGCATGGTGACTGTGACTCAGATCGTTCGTCAGGATTCGACAAACGATGACACGTCTTACTCGTCGCATAATCAGAGGCCTCCTGTGTATCCTTTCCCTTATCGTGAACTTTACTAACGCTGTGTGATTTATACTTTATTCTTCTGTATTCCTTTAGAAGCCGCATCCTTTCCCCGCTATCGGTAATGCTAACGTTCTCGATCACTCTCGGTTTATTATGCGAATTATCAAATCCTTTGGAATTTTCAACAGTACAAGATTTGTCCTTATGCGTTGCTATTTCTTGAGTATGTTTATTGTGATGTACAATGGTTTCGCCGCACCTATCCTCTGTATTTTCCGACAAACATCTCTTTTTGTGAGAAATTGTCTGGTCGCCCGAGACCGACTTCTTGCGATCCGCGAATTTTACATGCTGAGAATTCTTCGGGTCCGTTGCGTTGATTTTTGCTGATTTATTACTGTTGGCGCTCTTTTCCGAAGAATCCTCGTTCGTGAACAATGCCTCGGCCTTCCTCAATTTATCGTTACTCAATGTCAACTGTTTCGCGCTATGTGATATAGGTGAATTACTTTTAACAATCTGCATCATATCTTCTGCCCTGGAATTTCTCGGAGCGGTGTCGTTTGTCAGTGATGAACTTACCCTGCTCATTGCCGTTTGACGGGTCATTTCGGTCAAGGCGTGTCTTCTTCCGGAATAATCATCCTGACCGCCGTCTAACGTAACAGGGTCAGGATTATTCGTGACATTCTTTGTCGTATTGTCTCCATTCGTCGAATCGTTATACGCGACTTTTGCATTCGTTTCTGCCTGTGATTTTTTATGAGCATCCGGACTCGTCGCTTGAGATTCATTAGCACGGCGCTCGTTTAAATTTTTATGAATCTGCATTGATTTATTTTGCATTCCAGTTGACACGATCTTTAATTCATACTCGCCGGAGGTCAAAGTCATACGCATGCTAGTGGCCTCCACAGTTTCCGTTTCATTGTCGAGCGCAAATATCTTCTCGCTGTTATTTGCCGAAGCGGAAGTTCCATTCAGATTCGCGTGCTCTTTACTGTTTTTTGTAAATGCAGATCCATTCTTATCAGTATTCGTGGAAAATTCAAATGTATCAAGAATAGCATCATGACCGAGCATGTTGTTATCACCGTTGTTGTTTTTGAAATGATTCTCCGTCTGATATTCACTTTCTAATGAATCGGCCGGTTTATTCTTGACGGTTTCCTCGCTATTCAGATGATCGTAGGGCTCTCTCTTCGTCGGCGACTGCGTGAAACTAATCATGGGACTGTTCTGTATAATCTCGATTGGATTTGTCGATATTGTGAGATCCTCGACACGCTCCGACGATTCCTCATTGTCAGAGTGGATCGGCGTGTTCAGCGTAGTAGAGATCGGAGTGCACTCTGACGTAGGCAAGTCTGGCAAACTTATATCGTCCGGATTATGAGATTCCTCGCTCGCGAAACTATTCTGTTTCTTCAAATTCGTGTCTCGGGCGGAATCCTTCGCGGACGTAGGCAGAGCGGTGATCGCCCGGTCACTTACTCGCGACATTTGGGTGCTCTCCATCGCTTTAGGCGGAGAGGGACTTTCGACGACGTATTGCTCCTTGCAGCAATCCTTCAGATTTCCAAGATCAGCGTTGAACTCGGTCGTAACTGATTCGGTTGTGTTGCTGTCGGTCTTTTTGAACTTATCGGCGGCCTCGAGAGTTATCGCTGCTGCCGCGACTTCCGTTCCTTCTTGGAAGAACGACACTGTGTCTTGCCTTTCCAAAGTCTCGGTAACTTGACCGTTTGTGACCTGTAAAATGCTACCTATCTCTAAATTGTCAACTATGTGTATCGTTGGTACCTCGTCAGGCCCATTGCTTATGCACTGTATAATGTGGCTTCCCGATCGTACAATAGTTTCCTTCGTGATATCCTTACACGTTGGATCCTTCGCAATCTCAACGTTCTCCGCGGATGAGTACGATATGGTCAGACAGTCCTGCGCTGGTACCACACCAATGTCGTTCTTCTCCTGATTTTCGAACGTTATAACATTCGGGGTGATCTTTTCCGGTTTGGAGACCTCTAGACCCTCCAACGTCTTCGCCGAGAGATTCACGTTCTCGTAGCCCACGACTACTACTGGTGTCGAATCGCTCAGAACAGCGCTCGGCAAATTGGTACTCGCGCCATCTTCGTCCTCCGATTCATCCCAGTTGGCGAGAAACTGTCGTACGTCAAGCTCCGGCTTGTCGGCGAACTCTTTGGACATTTTCTGTTGTATAACCGCGTCATTCGCGTTCCCAGTCAGATTGTTGAAGCTCTCGCTTCCGGTTTTTTGAATTTCGAACTGATTCTGCTCGAGGCTCTTTTGCGCTGGGTATCGATCTTGCTTTTGCATGCTTTCCGCGCACAGCGCGGTCGCATGACCGTCGTGTTGTTCCGGCTTCTGGACGTTGCGATTCGTCATTTCGGGGACGCCATTGCCATCCTGCTTACTCTGCTTGTCCACCGGGTCCGGCGCCTGAGAATTCACTGCTTGTTGTACTCTAGGGAAAGCTTCGGGCATGTAATTAGAATTGATTAAAACGCCATTTTGATCGAACTGCAAGTTTATAGGCGGGATAGCAGAGGTATTAACTGTCGACGTGGTAGTGGTGACGCATGGAGTCTGCTGCATTTGTCCCTGATATGTGACATGAGACTGCTGTAATTTCAATATTTCTCTATATCTATGAACACATTCCTTATACTTGGGATGCGACTGGTACCCGGGTATTTTCGCCAACTCCCTCAGATGATTCTCCATCGAGAATCTCTGCATCGCTATCTTCTGTTGATACATCGGATATCGTGAATGAGAGGGAGTATGCATAGTCGTAGATGTTTGCATTCTGTTTACCATGGATGCATTGTCGGTGGCCTCCTGACAGTCATGCGAAGCGTCTGTCGGTAGATTCCTCGGGTACTGCGAATTGAAATAAGTATTCTGAGCAGGTGGCATCATACTCAGGTTCGGAACACTCGTAGACGGCATGTTGGTTGATATCATAGCGCCGCCGGTTTGATACGGGACTTGTTTGTTGTTATACTTCTGCTGAGGCATCGCGAAACCTTGTTCCGGATGTTTAACCATCCCCTGATTCGGCACGTTCATGCCGCTCATCTTGGAGTACTCTTTGACATTGTAAGGATACTTCTGGTACTCTCCCGTGTAGTTGTAATTTTGCATGGGATAGTTCGGCAACATGCCCGAGGATGATGGATAGTTGCGGGAAATCAGGCGATCCTTGCGATATTTAAAATCAGAAAAGTTCCTCCGGTGATCAGCATTAGGCCCATTAGGCGGTGGCACCATAGGCGATAGAACCTCCTTGCCGTCAAAATTGTCCTTCCTAAAATTATAATCGTTTCCGAATCGTCGAGCGTCCGTTTGGTATCCGGTGGACGTACGAATATTCTCCCTATAAGTCGCATTGTTCGGATAAGAGCAGTACTGCTGGTAACTTATGTTAGGATCCGGATTGCAGCACAAACCCTTGCAAGGAACGAAGGATGGCGGAGGACCCGTTCTACTAGTGGCATGCGAATTCACGTTGGTGTTTCGTGATCCCATTGACGCATGCGGTGCATTCATATTCATCACGTTTGGTCCATTTAGATGCGAGATAGGTCCGTTTAAAGGCACCTGATTATTTCTATAACCTAGCTCTTCATTTATACCGCCTATCGCGGCATTCCTCGGATCCATAGAACCATTCAGATTGTCCACCATGGGATTTCTCGTATTCGAAGGCCCATAGTGGCCAATGCAATTCTGCATCTGCACCATCGACGCGAGGGGATTGTTGTCAGTGGCATTGTGACCATGTGAGATGTTGCTCGACAGATGCGGCTGAAAGTGCCTCGGATTAAAATTGGAATCGTTTTGGTGTTTCTCGAGTCCCTCCGAGCCGAGATTCAGGCCGTTCAACTGCGTCGGACTAATACTGGAGATAAACGATAAGTGTCCCGAATTGACATTTTGAGCGGTCGATGTTACATCGTTTATTCCTGATTGCGGAGGATTATACTGATGCCAATCTGGCATATTTCCATTGTAGTTCATTGTACATTGTTTTGCTATTATTTTGCTGTGATTACATCGTTCTCCTTGTTCATCGAGATCTGTCCAAGTATTAAGAGCAGGAGATTACCTAATAAGCAGAAAAGACTAAATGTTATTTGACACAATTTGTAACAGTTACACAGAAATTATAAATCTACTTTTTATGACTAAACTAATGTACACTTTTTATTACACTTAAAGTGAAATAAATATGTTTGATGTTTAGCTGAAGAAAGAAAATATTAGTGCAGTGTAACAATAAAAACATACTTTATATGTAACATTATTGGAATTGGTTTTAATAAATATAAACATCTCTCATCATATCTGTGCAATTGAATAAAATTATTTCTAAAATAAACATGTTCTTTTAACATCGCAGATTTTTAGTACTGGATCTATATTATAAAAATAATTATCCTCATTTGACGAGTAAATAAAACAGCTTGAATTCAGGACACAAAAATCTATAACAATGAATTTTTATTATTAATAAAAAGTCAAAGAATATATTTGTGACTATGATTATTGTAAGTACACGCTTTTTATTTGGAGAACTACAGTTATATCCATCTCGACGATCACAAAGAGATTATAATGCGTAACATAGATTTGATGAACTCTAAGATACAAGGAACACATTATCTCTTTATAGTCCAGATTATTTCTCACTAACCAAGCAAAGATCAAATATTTCATCCTCAATTTAATCTAATCCAAGTAACATATGACTATGACTGGTATTTATAGTTTCTCATTTTTAGATTTCTCATATTTAGATTATCTTACGCACAATATTAAGATATGAACTGCAATCAAACAGTTGCATTAATATCTTAAGATATTACTTAAGATAATCTTAAAATAAGAAACAACTATAAAAACCAGCTATGATTTTTATCAATCAGAACTTATTATAAGGTTGATATTTATTAATTGATTCTTCTATTTAAAATCATCTTAAATGCAATCTTCAAATACCATGAGCCAATCACAGACTGGCATTTACAATATATAGTCCATTTTTATTTTAAGACCATCTTAAGTAATGTCTTAAGATACTGATGTGACTCTCTGGTCAGTACTTATAATCGATTCTTTTAGACAATCTTAAGCCAAGGGTCCTATTAGCATATTAAGATAATTAATTAATATCTTAAAAGTAATCTTAAAATAAGAATGGACTATGAATACTATCTCTAATTGGTTCATAACATTTTAAGACTGTATTTAAGATAGTTATACACATAATGAGCTTTTTATGGACAATAAATCATTGGCACTGTGTTCAGCAAGAAAAGCAGCATTGCAACTGTTATAAAATTCTTAAATATGACTGGTTTATCTATTACAATCTAAGCTTTAAGTTTTAAGGTGCAAGAAACAGGACCAATCATAGATTATTCTTCTCACATTCGATTGTGATTAATTTCTTACAACTTAAGATTTAAAACTTATAGTAATAGTTTATTATAGAAAGCTCATAAGAATCGATTATGAGTATCAGCTTATGACATCTTAAGATTATACAGGTCATAAACATTACTTGAAATGGTCTCTGTAAAAGAACAGACTACGAATATCAAAGAACACAATATGCGATGAGTACACATTGCTTTATTTATTTGAAAAACAGCAGCATTGTTATATCCACCTCAACGATCGCAAAGAGTCTAGAACGCATAACACAGGTATATGCCTATGACCTAGATACTTCTTTGACATATTTGGCATATAAACCCCCGCACTTGCACGTACACGTATGCACGCACGCATAATCGCGAGCATGGGTCGTGTGTGCTCCGTCATCAGAATGTAAATGACGGAAATAAATATTCAACGGATAGTTCTGCTACGTAAAACTGGAGCGAAAGAACCGAGCTGTCAAGCCGCGGGTTGGAGCTTTGTCCGAGCATTTACGACCATGCTTCGTGCCTCGGCGCTGGAACGCGCACTAACAGGTGACACCATATTTACCGAGGTTGTAAGCCATTGTTGGTCACCCTACCCCCAAGCCCCGCGGCGCGGGTACGTGTTTACGTTCGCCTCGCGACATAACGCCTCGTCGTCGTGAAGCGCTGAGCGTGCTGTATGATATCTGCGATACGCGGATTTACATGCGAAGTTATTGCGAGAAACGCACCTTGCCACACGCGGGGCCTTGAAGGTACACAATTGACAAACACACCTGACAAACACACGCACGCACGCACACACATACGCATATGCACGCAGATCCCATCGTGACGAGCTGTCGCTCGTCGTCGCTCGCGTTCAACGCACATGATCACCGCGATGACGACGACGACGAGGACGAGGACGAGAGTGCGTGGGGTGGATCGTTGAGATCTGCCGCGGATGACGTCTCGCGAGGATGAAATTCACGCTCCAGAACTTACCTGCAAGTTAACATCGTTCACAACATACACGCCATATTGGACACGACTGCTTGCGCCAGTTGCGCCGTGCGGGAAAAAAAGAGACGATAAACACGCGCGCGCCCTTTGCAGTGGAGGTGCGCACTTTGCTCCGTTCGTTATTCGTGTGTAGGTTGTGTATGTGCACATGTATGCATGCGCGCGCGCGTCCACCTGTTTTCACACTTGGAACTGCATGCGTACAGCGGATACTCGTAAAAATATGATGCTAATCGCCTTATGCGCTTTACGCCTCGCTTAATATAACTACGCGAGTGCTGTTGATTCCTTGTGACTCGTCGCGACGAAGCCACAGGCGCAAAAACCTCGTATGAGGTACAAAGATAGAACGAGGTTTCTGCTGAAACCTGATTTTAACATACATACTAATGACTCGAATGTGTCTCCTGTGTGTATAGAAATTATCTCGCTTTCTGAATATTCGATAAAATTTTGATGTCTTTTTTATATTTGTATTCTCCAAACGATATACATAATATATAAGTTTCACAAGTTTTTGCGACTTATAGAACATGTATAAAATATTCGAACATTTTCTATACATTGGAAATGTCTAATTTTACACAAACCTAATTTATTAAAGGGATATACAGATAGGCCGTTTATGTAATAATTTATAATTTATATTAAAAGTATGTACAGTGTGTATTATTGCTTGTACTTAAACTTGGACTAAGTATCTATCCTTACTTTTAATTTACTATTATTGAGGCTATGAGTGGATTTTAAAACATTATTCGCATAAAAATAGGAAAATCTTGCCTATCCAAAGAGAATATATATATATACATGAATGCCTAAAATTTCTTACATTCTTATTTGATGAGTTCTAAGAGAGAAACAACTTTTTCTTATAAAAAAAAAGGTGCTTTAAGGATTAGCCATAAATAAATGAATTATAAAAGATATTTTATACATTAATAAGATCTATGCTTCGCAAAGTATGTATTTGCTATTTTCAAATATAGATTAATATATAGATTAGTGTAAAAAAAGAACATTTTTCTAATTACTAAACTTAATATTGTCTTTCATTCTTTTTTGATATTTTTTAAGGATTTAAATTTAATTTGACAGCTTCTTGTCGTATCACAGAGATGAGTTCTTGGTTTATTAAAAATGTGAACCTCAGTCCTGCAATCTGTAAAAAAAATGTATATAGTGTGATTAAAAACTTTTTAGTTAAAAAAAATAAGTTATTACTATTATTTAATAAAAATTATTTAAGAGAAAACTACTCCAATTAAGTATGTTATGCTTTATGCAATAATTATAATTACGTAAGAATTTATATAATAATTACCTCAATTACACTATTGTTATTCAATTTCATCTTATTACCAGCCAAAATTGGTCTGCTATCTACAAAAATAGGCCGTTTTCCCTCGGATGACAAAAAGAAGTCTCCATTATTCCTTAAACGGATAGTACCTTGTCGACGCGAAACTTTCCACGCTGGACCTTCTAAACCAAGATCCACGTCGACAGTATGATCTTTTGTAGAACGTCCTACACTTATCTGAACAAAGATAGAAGATATAATATGAGATATAAATCTTTTAAAATAAAGCAATAACTTATTATATATAAATAATTATAAAATATATATTTTATATGAATAAATATAAAATAATTATAATCCTATGCTTGCCTCTTACCTCTCTAGATCTCATAAGATATCGGACAAGTCTTCCCCTTAAAATGGCTAAGGTTTGATTATCAAATTCTGGAGGATTGATACCTGTTACGCTATCGACAAGTACCTGCCATCTACCAAGTTCATTTTCCAATACTTTAATTTCTTTCTTGTTTTTTCTATCCGCCGTTGCCAATTCAGTATCCACTAATTCATCTTTCGGTTCCATTAATTCGGTATCGTTAATCATATCTTCGGCATCGGAAAAACTTAACACGTGTTCACCTCGTGGTAAACTTTGCACTGTCTGATCTGGCAATAGGTGATATTGTTTCATCAATTGCCAATGACTGTGTAACGCTTTCGCAGTCCTAGCTGGATAAAACGTATGTGCATTTGCTTCAAGCAATTCTTGAAATACTTCCAATGTTGGTTGAGAAGTCTGAAGACATAAAATAAAAAAAATCACATACTCAATAATGCAGTTATTAAAAAAAAAGACTAACTCATTTCCATCAATATACATCACTTTAATCTTGATTTAATTTATTCTTCTTTTTTTTATTCTTCTAGAATTAGAAAAAGATAAAAAATAAGTTAAACTGAGATTAAAGTTAGTCTACATTGATAAAGATAAGCATCAGTAACCAACTCATATATGAGTTATATTTGTATTTTCTATGAAAACATTTATCAAGTTTGCGTGTTTTCCTGCTGGATAATTTGTGTTTTAGTGAATTACTAGAATTGCATTACACAGAACGTAAAATTCTTAGTAATTTACCAAGCATCATGTGCCACAAGAATTTAATACCCACCGATTTAATAGTGCCTAATAGATCCTCTTCTGCTTTGCTATATAAAGTTCTTGCTTGAATAGTGGCTATTAGTTCAGGATGCAAATTACGCATAGCCTGCACAGCTACACGCGAAACTGCGCTGTCATATAATAACGCATACCATCTTTGCTGTATTTCCTGCAGTGTGAAACGACAGGAAAATTTTGTACCTCGATGGACCTTAAAGAGGACATTAGAAATAGGACATTAGAAATATATTATATTTTTTCTTATCGATAGAAAACAATTGTGCCAGTAATTATGCAAGTAGTCTAAATAAAAAAATGAATTTATCTTGTATTTTGTATAATTACCATGGAATTAATTCATGTTTCGATTTTTTATTTAGATCACTTTCATACTGGCACAATTAAAAGCAAAAAGAAAATAAGGACAAATTAGATATATACCATCCTTAAATCATTTGTCTGTTGTACGCCAGTAATTAACGCCAAGTCATCAGCGGGTTTCCATCGACCAAGATCTTTGGTGGCATTGAACGAATGAGAATGATTTTTACTCTTCTTATTCTTTCGTCCGGGATTTGAACCGCTTGGTCTGCTGGGTCTACGATTGCATCTGTCCGACTGTACCAAGGTGGTCGGAATGGGTATCGGAGTTGGCAACGTCTGCGTTGGCAAGACGTCCATGGGGCCGGCGGTTACCGAAATCGTTCGTGATTTCGACGTTGACTTGGCGCTTGTAGGAGGTGGTTGTAGATTGAACGTTGTTTCCACGACTTCATCATCAAATTTCTTGCGTTTTATCGTGCGCGAGGAGCTTTAAGGAAAAGAAAATATAAGCGATAAAAATTGTTCAACTTAGCAATGATTTACAATTTATAGAATATATAAATTCAGTTATTTGCGTTACATTGAATTAGTGCACATTAAAAAGGCTGTTATATATAAAATATCTATAATATAAATGCAGGGGCACAATATAATCAACTTTGACGGTGATAACATGTATAGTCTATAATATATATATTCTGTTAAATAAAGTCATTATTAGATATTTAATTATATGCTTTTACATTTAACTTTGCTAACTTCATATATAGCAATTTTTATAATAGTTTACACTAATTACACAATCAATAATATTGATCAAGAAATATTTTTAAATTAGTAATACTAATTGATATTAATATTTTGACAATCTTACATGCATCAGCATTATTGACATGTTTCAGTTCAGTGAAGTTTTTGCATATATAATTGCGTAACTTTATTGACGTAACTTTATTAATTTATATGTGCTTTTTTTTACACATTCTTTACATGTTTTCCAGCAAGAGACACAGATAACACAATAAAGTTTTTGTTTGCCAATGTTAAACAAAGATGAAACGATATATTATACTGTATTGGAATGGGAACACAATTTTGCATAACACATAATGCATAAGAAAATGAACGAATCAAAATCCTTGATTTCTTTCTTTTTCAAAAATAAAGGTTCTAATTGGTTGATTTCCTTATGCGTTATGTATTATGCAAAATTGTGTTCCCATTCCAATATGAATAGAATATGTGCTGCTATCCTTACTTGTGGAAAACTATGTCGATATCAAATTAATTATAATGATCTCATACGGTTAATATTAATATATTGATATATAGAATATTAACAGTGATCTAGATTTCTTGGTCCTCAAGCATCTGTGATAAAGAAAAATCAAAGATAATTTTCTAATTAGATAGAGAAATAAATTAAATATAAAATACATCATTATTAGGTATTCTTTTTTAATAAATAATAGATTCAACAATGAAATGTTTAAGCAGACAGCGAATTAAATAGAAGTAAATTTTTCTTATGAAATTCGCTTTTGTCTATCTTAATGAACATCAATTTTCTTTCAAGGAAAATTTGATCAGCAGTTTAATGGGAAGATTATTAAGACAGATTGAATTAAGCTTTGGAAATATAAATTGCTAATACTATCCTCGATTAATTGAAAGTAACTTTATTTAATATTTTAATACTTCTGAGAAAAATTGGTATTTGTCCACAAAGTACATAAATTTAATTTAAAGTTTTTTAAGATTTTTTAAAATTTTATAAAATTTTAGAATATTTCTTTTTTTCTCTCTTCTTTTTTTTGTTCTCTCTAATTTTTTGCATTCTTTCTATTTTTGTACAAGAGATACTAAGTTACATATTGCATACTTAGATAATGATGTCATTACTTGTTTACTTTGATCACAAAAAATTATAACATAGCAACACAGATTTATAATCTCACTTTCAATGTGAATTAACAAGATTCAGTAAGTATACAGTCTCGAGCTCATTTAGATCATAGATAAAAGTTCAGTTGAAGTCTCACTAATCAGAATAAAAAAGAACATTCATTCAACTGAATTATAACATCATAAATAAAAATTATTTACATTTTGATATAAATAGAAAGCAACTACTGATGCTCAAATATCAAAATAGAGATCCAGATCATTGTCAATCTACTGTTGTTAATCCATCAATATTAATCACATATCAATCATATTGGCTATTTGCAGAAAAAATAACTTTGCAAGTAATCAATCAAATAAAGTAATATAATTAGTAATCAATATAATTAGTAATATAATTAGTAATCAATCAAGTAATATAATTAGTTCTTGCCCTTAATTCCTTGTTGGATCTAAATAACAAATCATACTAAAGAATCTTATAACAGTTGCAAAACTGCTTTTACTGCTAACAATCATTGTCAATATTTGTTTTTTATTGACAATATTATCGATCGTGTAATATATAACACAAGTGAAAATTCTCGATTAGTCCTAACTAAGCCAACTACTTGACGTCCTACCTTCTCCGTTTCGTCGATAGAGCGTCTAAAGCTGACGAACCGATAGGAATATTCAGAAACCCGTCCGTACTGTGCGTGAGTCCACTATGGTTAAGGTTAGTTGGAGTCGGTATATCCATCGTTTGTAGCAAAACAAATGATCTTCAAAACATAATACACGTCGCTTGCTCTCAATAGATTTTAGTCTGCGACTAGACTTTAGTGCGAATAAATCACTATTGTCCTAATCGCCTTGTGCAGCCTTATGTTAATTCCACGTTGTTATCTGAAAATGTCAACACAATCAACACAATCGGTAGTTTGACGCGAAGTGAGTCGTAGTAGAACAAAAATAGACGCAATCTAATGCAATCACACGAGACGCATGACGACACTCAACGAGTATCGATTCTCGAAAAGTCGATATCGAGAAAGACTGACGTCATCGATTACTCGCTGATTTCGACGTTCGCAGAATTTTTAAATGCGCTCTATCGTATGTGCATGTAAATAAATAAATTAATTAATTAATCGAATGACGCGCAAGATATTACGTTATTCATAATTTCCATATTAGAGATTACATCGCGCTGTTTAGCCGAAGGCTTTTATCGAATGCATAGCTTGTATATTTTAAAACGATGAAACTTTTTTTTTTTAAAGGGAGAGATATTATTGAGATACTTTGACGAGAAAAAAAATGGCATTGCGGGAGGGTGAAAAAATCTAACCTCGCGCTAACATGGGTCTCCCGTTCTCGCCGTTTGCTTGTCGACGACCAGCGTTTTTTGCAGAACGTTCGAAATAGACCGGAGAGATCGTGCCTGTGGATCTCTCGATCGGTCGCCACGCATGCGCAGCAAGTCTCGCTCGCGCGAGCGATCGGATCCAACGTTGGCACGCTGCTTCCTTCGTGCAGTATGGCACGCTCGATTCCGGTTGTGCTCGTTGTCACCACGTTTGTGCGGCAGGTTCTCTGTTCATCCGTAGGCACTACGCACGGCAAATAATCACCGGCAGCAATGGACGAGGAATGGGGTACGTAAGCGAATAAGAGACGCTAATCGCATCTCCCCCGCGAAACGCTCCTTGCGAACCGGAATGATTTCTTGCGAGGGTGAGGGACTGACTTTTTAACCTCCACCCCTTTGCTGTGCCTCTTGCAGATGTAGACAACGTCGAGGCGAAATTCGACCTCGCGATGAGATCGAACAAGTGGGAGGGCGAGGACGAGGAGGAGGATGTCAAGGTAATGCGATTCCACATCGTTAATGCTACGCGAGGACCTCCCGTCGCGTGCTGTTCCGCGAACCTAACCTATAATGAACACATGTTCTCCATACTGTGTTCCTCGTCGTGTCGATTACAGAATTCTTTCTTGTATTCTTGTTGGCATCTTTGATCAGAGCGATGTCTGTTGCTTTGTATATGGTCACAAAAAAGGGACAAATAATATTATAGTTGTATAAGGACATGAACCAAGGAATCCTGTGAATTTGTTCATATTTAATATTTATTTTCTTATCTATATAGCTAATAGAAGTATATACTTATTATTATATACTTCTCTTTGGAATCTTCTACTTTGGAATTAAATGTAAAGAATTGTATAGAAATGAATAAGTAAACATTATTTAAGGATTCCTTTGTTTCGTTATTACTCTCAGATTGTAATTCAGCATTTACTGTTGTTAAATATTTTGCATAAAGTATATTTATTTATTTAGACATATGTGAATCATTAAATATTAAATAATTAATTTATATTGAATAATTTATGAATAATAGTTGTTAATTTTATTTGAATTATTTCAATTATTGTATATTTTTACCAGATCTTTATTTAATGTTAAATGAATTATATTAAAATTCTTTTGTATTAAGATATTTATACATCGGGAGAAGGGGGGGAGGTTCTAATATATACTATCCAATTTTATTATATGATAATAAATGGTACAATATCATTTTGTATATATATATATATATATATATATATATATATATATAATAGATTGTTTTTTTAGCTGAATTTTTTGCATGATTTATTTTTTCTTTTTTTCTCTCCATACTGGAGAAAAAGAAGAAATGATGAACAGTGCAAAAAAGAACAGACTTGTTGATGATAAAATCCTATTTCATTTATATACACATTAAATAACCTAACAGGACAGCTGGGAAGATGTAGAAGAAGAAAAAAAGGATGTAGAAAAACCAGCAGAGATTCCAAAGGCAAAACCGAAACCTAAAAAAGCCCTGGCTGAAAGGATTGAGGAACGTGAGGTTTGTTCCTGCTTAAGCTACAATATTGTTTTTATCTTATATAATTTTACTTATATTTTTATATAATACATTTATATGAAAATTCAGAAAAAAGCACGGGAAGAAGCTGAGAGGAAAGCGAAAGAAAAGGAGGATGCACTTACACCTGAAGAAAGGCGAGCTGAACTGTTAAGGCGTCAGAGGTTGCAAGAAGAGGCAGACTTACGGCTGGCGATGGAAACTTTCGGTTTGTCGACTCTAGTAGATTTTAGTGATCGTAAAAAAGATAAAAGAGATAAGAAATGACTTTTTAACGAATGATCTGACTGTTTCATATTGTGAATTGATAGCTTCTTATTTCTAACATAGTAATTTTTATCTGACATCTAAAATAGACTTCTCTTTTTTTTTTATCAAAGTTATATTAAGCGTTAGATATATTATTTAACCAAAAATTTTTTATAAGATACGTCATTTTTTTATTACCTTATATATTGTAGGCGCACATTGTCATTGTAATGTTACTTAGCTGAAAGAGTACACTTTCTAATTATGCATGGGACGTATAAGCAGTTTTGCTTTGTAACAATAATAATAGCTATTATTTTTATATAAGTGTGACGTTTGACGAATTGAAAAAAATATTAATATTAAACTAACTATTTAAAAATTACGGTATACAAAGTGAATTGTTATCAGGAGACGGTAGTATCTCGGCGCTAAGCCAAGTGTAATGACACTACCTATATATTACATTAAATCGTACAGTATTATATACAAAAAGAAATATCTTTAAAAAATGCTAAATGCAACACACATACATACACACGCATAAAACATTATGTACATAATGTTCTTATGTATTATGTACATAATCTTTCTTAATATTTTTATTGATATTAATTTAAGAATGTGGCATAATAGCTTTACATTATTATAATTATTATAGCCACGTTATATCTACAATCGGTTTATCATAGGAACTGCAAACAGGGGCAGACAGACAGAAAGAGAATATACAAGCATTTAAACTTATTACAAGCTCTACATTTAAATTTACTGATGTTGTTGTATTTTAATAAAAGTTGCTATTCTATGCAATTTGTTGTGTTTGCATCAGTCTTTGTAACCTTATCTCATCTGTTATCTGTCTCCTGTACCGTTCCTGATTGATTCTTTTGATGCATATATTGTAACATGCAAAACTGTCAATTACGTGAGTCATATGTCAGATATATAAACCTTTATATCTCTTAAAAATAGTATACAAAATAGTATGCATTTCTTCAGAGGTGCATTTCTCTCTGCAGTTTTATAAAGTTCATTATTACATGCTCATGAGCAACTTATCAGTGAGTTTTCACAAAATATGCTTAGTAAATGTAATACATATTAGCTTGATATAAAAAATATTATGTTATATATTTAATAAGAAATATATTAATATTGTATATATGTACATTATTACATGACAATTTTGTGTTGTAGGAGTGACAGAAGTATCGCAAAACGAATCGCTCGATATTATGGTACCGGATACAAAAGAGGAATTTGAGCGATATGGTGCAGTACTGTCACAAAAAATTAATCAATTTAACAAACACGCAGAGTTTCCACCGTTTGCAGAAGAACTTATAAAGTCTATTGCTCTTAATTGTTAGTATATTTGTTAACGATCGATTCTTTCACAGGCATTTTATATTGAAAATATCTTTTTGTTCTAGTATCGTCAAATTACTTGAAAAAAGTGAAAACTATAGTTGACAACTTACTTATTGAAAAACAGAAGATGGAGAAGGGTGATAAGGCGAAAAAAAACAAGGGGAAAGGAAAGGCCAAGCTCAAAATCGAGGGTGACAACACCTTGTTGAGCGAATACGGTGATTATGTATATGATGAATATGACGATTTTATGTAGCGACTTTTCACATATTCATACATTCTAGTCGCCTAAATACACGCAGAGGAATATTAATTTGCAGAATTTATACAGAAACTTTATATTTGTAATTTCTGCATATTGAATTGTAACCAAAATGTACAACGGTTTAATCTATATCCATGATATCACACTTAACAAGATGAGAAACAAAAAAAAAGTAGAAGTGAAAGCTAGCATTACAATATTATCGGCGGAAATGCTTAACAAATGAACACTTTCCAACTGTAGTGATGTCACATTCACACGCAGTTATTCTGGACAGTTGGAGATTCTACGACTTACTGTTGAGTTTTATTGGATTTTTATCCGTGCGTCCGTCGTTATCAGATTTTCAATTTTGATGTTGATGTCAGTAACGATTTTAGCTTATAAACATTGAAGTTGTCGCGCAACGCGCGATTCTAACTTATTGATTGTGCATTAACATCGGGCAGTGAAGGATAGAACTATATTTAGTCCTTGAGTTGTAATCGCATCTTAATCTGTTAAAAGGAAAAAACTTTCCCATCTTTATATAGCTGCATCATTGCAGACTAAACTCATGTAATTATATTATGGAAGTTTTATATAACACACTTACATATTCATAATACCTACACACACGTACTTTTATTGAAGAATGATTAGAAGTTGATTTTGAAAAGAGTATATTCCTAAATAAAGGTTGATTATAAATTATCCGCCTCTATGATTCTTGCTCATAATTTATATAATTGATTATATATTTTACTGCAGAGAAAAAGTATCTTTTATATTTTCTCTTTCAACTGCGTTTCTCGATTTATAGATGGTATCTTTCGGCTGTTGATAAAAAATTGTCTAGATTGCTCAGCCTAGAAAAATTAAAGCGTGTGCATTGCAATGTACGCAGAAATGGACGATATGTATTTCGGGGATAGGGTATCGCAAAGATAATGTTCATAAAACATGTAAGGACGCAGCATTAAATATCTCGATATCAGGAAACTATTTTCTAGACCGAATCAACTACGTGAACAATTCCTGAGATCTCTCACAGGTATTTACTGCTGCGCAGAAATTGATATTGATTTAATAAATATCATTCATTTGATTCTCAATGTTAAGTCAACCCTGTCTTTACCTAATTCCTTTCATTTTGTATCATTCAATTTTGATTCATTTCTCAATTTAACTTTAGTTAAAAATCTAATCTCAGTTTAATTTACTTAGAATTAGAAAAAGATTCTTTTTAATTCTTAAAATTAGAAAGAATTTAAAAATTTTTAGAATCAAAAAGATTTTTTATAATTCCTTCTAATTTTTAATATAAAAAAAATGTTAAACAGAAAGTTGTACATTGATGAAACCAAGCCTTATTATTAAGATAAAAAAGAATCTTTGCATATAATTCGTTCTAAGTTTATCTGTAAACATATCAAAACAGCTAGATGAATAAAGTAACCAAACTCGCGTAGCGAACTTCTCTTTGCTTGTCTAAGAGTTAGGGTGAAAGTATGAAATCAGTAATTATATACATTTACTGGTGAGTTTATACGTGTATTAATTTCATCAATAAAATACAAGAATTGGAGATAATTGGTTTTATTAGCACGTGTATGCGCTTATTATACTAATTGGCAAACGACTTAACCTCAAAATGTCAAAGAATGCCCAATATTTTGCAATGTAAAAATATCATTAAGTCTGGCTTACAATACAATAAATAAAAACCATAATACTTAAATAAAATTTTACTATTTTCAATTTTATTTAATATATAATTAATTTTATAATTGAAATCAATTCAAAATAAAACATGATTTTACTACTAATTAGGATAGTTTTTATTTTTGTTTATTCTTCAATTTTAATTAAATAATAAAAGTGTTGAATTGTATATAATTACTAAATCTTACACTTTTTCTGTAAAATATTTAATTGTAAAAGAAATGAAGTCTTTTCTATTTGCGATCTGTGAAAAATATATAACCTTATATATAACCTTATAATACAAGTTGATTTGTGAAAAATAAAGAAGAATTATCAAAACAACTAATAATCTCAAATTTATGTAATCTTTTAATTATTTAATCAAAAGATTCCTCAATTTCCTCAAGATTCCTCAAAGGAAATGGCGATAACTATGCGTTTCCTATTCCGCAATATAAACAGAGCGTTTTATTGTTCGACTTCCAAACATAATATCAATTCCAATTCGGAGAAAACAATATCAAGTAATAACGCGATTAAGGATTGGAGAGTGGAGCTGTACGACACCATGAAAATTCTGCCGAACTTTATCAGCAAAAAAGAGGAAGATATCCTGATACAAGAGGTTGATCCCTATATGAAACGCCTGCGCTATGAATTTTCCCATTGGGACAATGTTGGTAAAATATCGAATATCATTGTACTTCTATATTTAGATTGTTTTGTCTTGAATTGTCAATATTTTAAATCTTTGCAGGCAATACATGGCTATAGAGAAACCGAATGGAAGACGTGGAGCAAAGATAGCTCTCAGATTCTTGACAGAGTCCGTAGAAAAGCATTCTCACCAGAAATGATACAGCTTTCGCTCGTACATATATTAGACTTAGCTCCTGAAGGCTGGATAAAGCCGCATATTGACAGTATTAGGGTAATGACCCATTATTTTCCTTCAAGAATTATTTTTACTATTCACTTTACTCTTTATACCTATTTTGTTAATTTGGATAAAAATCAATTTTTTATTATTTAAAGAAAAGATTATGAGAGAGAAATTGAAACAATTTCTACCAGTTAAATTAATTACTAATAGAATTCAGAAGTAGTTCTGATTGAAGTCACTTTCAACAAGATTTTACATATCTTTAACACGATTTGTTCAAATTCTTACAAATATATTACAAAATTTTACAGTTCTGCGGAGGTATTATTGCAGGATTGAGTTTGCTAAGTGACAGCGTAATGAGATTGGCGATGGAAGGACATGAAAAGGAATGTGTCGCGTGTTTTCTATTGCCAAGGAGATCGTTATACATCATGAGGTTCGATTTATTCATAATTTTTATCGTGGCTTTCCTTAATTATTATCGAGAGATTTCATAAATATCATTTTTAGTGGCGTTGCGAGGTACAAATACAATCACGAAATCCTCAAGTCTAAGGAATCGTACTTTGAGGGACGACATGTACCAAAAGGCAGACGCATTTCTATAATATGCAGAACCGAGGCTGATCCCGAAGTTACTTAATCTAATCGATTACGTCATCAATTCATTGCGTAATCTAGATATCATAGTGTATCAAAATATCTCTGTAAATATCTAAAGTTCAATTGCTATAGCAAGAACAAATAATTGTTTGAAATTGATTCGAGTTACACCGACATGCAAAATTAACATTAAAACGCATTATTTATATTTAAAGCAGATAATTATATTAAAGGCGGATGCATTTCTATAATATGTAAAAGCGAAACTGATCCCAAAGTTACTTAATTTAATCGATTACATAATCACGTAAATATATATTTAAATATATCAATATATCAAGATATCTCTGTAAATATCTAAAGTTCAATTGCTATAGCAGAATCAAATAATTATTAATAAAGTAATTAATGCTGTTTGAAATTATTTCGAGGCACCGACATGGAAAAGTGTCATTAGAATTCATTATTTACATTTATATTAACTCCACTTTGTATGTGCATTTATAATATCGAAATTCGCGTTCGATCTCGTCTTGAATTTCCCGCCAAGGTGGCTGGACACGTGATTTCGAGGAGATGGCGCCGCCGTCGGAGGCGCAGAGATTCAATCGGTGTGGCGGCCGTCTATGGGAACGTCGCTCGTCAATGGCGGGGCCGTCGTACGAAACATGGCGTCCGCGAGGTTATTGCTATGTGAGTGCTGCTCCGTTTTCTATTGTTAAATGCGGCATCGTCACACGGTCTCCGGTCTGACGCGGAGCGTCGTGTCCTCGGGGCCGGCGAGGGCGTCTGCTTGAATCCCGCTGCCATCCGGGTTTCGAGGACCGCTCGTAGACGCGGTTGAATCGAGCAGCGAGAGGAGATACATACAGGGCCCCCGTCAACACAGAGTGGGCGCCTGGGTATACACACCCTGACGCGCGGGACCAGCCTGGGGCCGAGTTCCGCCACGCGATTTTCATCGTCCCGGCGGAGACGGGTTCATCATTC
>Ga0157363_1000466_pt1 | contig 31045 bp, 25 predicted proteins | sample AttsexASBM1_FD_111477 | JGI IMG/M metagenome (GOLD analysis project Ga0157363, IMG submission 111477) | Fungus gardens microbial communities from leaf cutter ant in Ribeirão Preto, State of São Paulo, Brazil - Atta sexdens ASBM1 | ecosystem: Host-associated > Fungi > Mycelium > Unclassified ... | reverse complement strand
TGTGTGTGTGGTGTGTGTGTGTGTGTGTGTGTGTGTGTGTGTGTGTGTGTGTGTGTGTGTGTGTGTGTGTGTGTGTGTGTGTGTGTGTGTGTGTGTGTGTGTGTGTGTGTGTACATTCTAAATACACATTCTAAACACACATTATATACATAAATACACTTTACATCAAGTGATAAAGCACAACAAATAAACAAAATAGTAATATCTCAAGTACTTTTATTTACAACTTCGACCATATCTATGAATATTTCAGTACGTAGTGTATATCGTTAATAATTAAGCTTTTTTTCTACACTATTCTATAGGATCACATGATGACGGAATGTCTGTCTAGGTTACAAATATTACAGAATGTCTTACGAATCGCCCAGCCAGTCGTGAAATCTGATCGTGCCCATCTGGGTGTCCGCTGTGAAGTCTGGAAACACTTCGCCTAGTAAGACCATAGTGTCATGGAATGTATAATTTTACGATAAAACAAATAAAAGTATGTCACTGATGCTTCGTTAAGAAGCGCACGTCCAACTCTCAATTATCGTCAACTATATCCGTCTTCGTCGTCTATATCGAACTATAACAAATCAGGAAACAGGGAGGAGGAGGACTTTCAGTGATGTATTTAGATTCGCAAAATAAATGACCATTGTTGGACGTATTCAGAGATTCCCACTCGAATAAGTATTCCTCAGATATCATTACTATTATTTTATTTCTGTTTAATGAATATTCGGTGAACAACAAGAATTAAATAATCTAAGTGGCATTCAGATGGGAAAAGTATCCATAAAAAAAGAAACATCCGAAACTTTGATTAAACTTCGATTAAATTAGTCTAATTAGCGATTATTTTATTAGACAATATTTATTAGACAATATTTGTGTCGGTTTGTTCATCCAAACAGAATAATTAATTTTTTATTGTTTAATGGAAAGAAAAATTAGATCAGCGATAACAAATTACATAATTAAAAATTTTACAACATGCAATCCTGCCTAAATTAATCGCCTATTAATTTAACCGCTTTAAGTCGCCATAATACGTCCATTAATATATTCTATTAATGTAGATTAAATTTAATCTCGATTTAATTTATTTTTTATCTTTTTGTCATTTTTATGAATGAAGAAAGATAAAAAATTAAGTTAAACCAAGATAATTAATCTACATTAGTAAAAAGGAGCATAAAAGGTAATTGTGACGCCCCAAAATACACCCCTGCCTTCTGATTCTAGATACGAGCCTTTGGAACGATCCATGTGTGAGTGAAAGTGCAGTTCGCGCCATCACGCATGCGCGAAATTTTTCTCGCTAGAAAAGTGCGATAAGGAGTGATACCGGCAAATGGCGGTTGTTATAGCGACCCGTAATATGCAGTAATGTTAAAGAATTGAATTTGCATGCAAATTGCGCATTATAGGCAATATAGGCTTTTTTAATCAATCTGGCGCATCTGACGCATACGTAATATCTATTTGTACATACATGAGAATAAAAAGTGAAATATGCATATATTCATATTTACGACATCAAACATATGTGTATGCATGTGTATTTATAATCACATATTTCATTCTAACTGGATTGATGATTTACGTACACCATTAAACAAATTGATATAATAGTAGATTTGAATGTCAAGCATATCATAAGAATCTGTGATAAATATTGTATGCGTGTGTGTATGTCTACTTTTATGTCTACTCTTTCCTGTGATCTCTGAGGCCAAATATGAGTCTTCTTCATATCAGTGAAGAAGGCTGGATTATCTCTCACTTAGAGTATCTCAATGAGATATACAAGAAAGTTCAAAATGAAGATGGATTTTGCACTTTAGGCTTCAACAAAATGATATTCGAGATTAATTCTCAATATTTGAGGCCAAATCAAATAGTTCAGACCGTCCAGGAGTCCCAAAATAGTACTATAATACACAATAGAAAAAAGAGGAAGCGCTCACAACAATTGCCGGAAAAAGATTTGGAGGAAGTAGGTTCAAAAATTTAATATTCATATTTTAAAATATGACTTTTAAAATACTAATGAATAAGAATTACATTTTATTTCCTGTAGTATTTTAAAATCATTTTCATACAACAGGTCGATCGTGTTAAACAAGCATTTATTGCATTGATGTCTGCTGCAAGAGACAAAGGACTTTTTTGTCAGAATAACTTTCTTGATAACAATGAAGTAGCACGTTTGGCATCCATGAAATTTTATCAGGATACTTACTCTCTCAAAAATGAGAACCTTTATGGATCCAATGATACTGATGACGCTATTGTATCTATGGCTCATAATAAAAAATATGTATTCCCCAAAAAATGTACATTTTATTGCTATGATGTAAGAGATATAGAAAAAAAAATGGAACTGAGCAATCAATATGATTTCATATTGCTAGATCCACCTTGGTGGAACAAGTCAATCAGAAGAAAAAAGATGAAATATGCAGAAGCTTGGTAATCTAATAACATGATTCTTTACATAAACGAAATCTTAATATGTTTAGAGAAAATATAATAAATTTATAAATTTTTATGTCTAAATTTAAATAAAATTTTGTCTCCAAAAATGAATCAAATGCACATAAATAAATTGTTTAGATATTTAGGGAGACACGATTATATATCTTTACAGTTACAAAATGATGTACAATGAGGAATTGGTCAAAATACCAATAAGAAAACTATTACATTCAAACGGTATTGTAGCTGTATGGTGCACTAATTCATCCAACCATTTGAATAGTATTTTTAACGAAATGTTTCCATCTTGGGGTATTACTTATAGAGCTAAGTGGTATTGGCTCAAGGTAAGTAATATCTCAATAAAGTCAAAAATCAATGTGATAAGTATTAAATAATAACTGCTACTATAGGTGACACAAGCAGGTGACACAATATGTAATTTTAACTCAGCACCTGGAAAGCAACCTTATGAATTACTGATATTAGGGTCTGCACTGGAAAAAGATCACAAAGTAAATATCCCTGATAGCAGATTGATGATCAGTGTACCTAGTGCGGTACATTCACACAAACCACCACTCACAGGTGCGAATATAAAATTTAAATATGAGATACGTTCCACAAAATATTTGATATATTACAATAAAATTTGTTCATGTCCTTAGAAATCATAAAGGAATATCTGCCGGACGAACCAAAATGTCTAGAAATTTTTGCAAGATACTTATTACCTAGATGGACAAGTTGGGGTCTAGAAATTTTGAAATTTCAACATTTATCGCTCTATGAAATTCTGAATGAATGTAAGAAAGATGAAAGTAATGTCGACAATATAAGAAGCGAAAATGAGAGTAAAGAAGAATCATAAAATGTAAGATAAATCTATAGACATACGTAAATTATGAGACAATATGCATCGATCCTTTATTATAAATTTGCAAAATTTTCTCGATACAATTTGTTGTTACGATGTATTGTTCAGGTGTTCAATAGTTCCGTTTTTTAATGAAGTTCGATAACCATGTGGATTCATCGTTTGCCACGTCCAGAAGTCCTGACCTGTATTCAACATTTTATCGTTTTAGACATGATTATTTGAGATTATTCAAACTCACGTTCAACTCACGAAATATATTACTTACACATTTGCTCAACGTTGTATTTTGCTGTCCAGCCTAATTCTTTTTTTGCCAAATCTGTATTAGCGTACATGGACACGATGTCGCCCTCTCTTCTCTCCTTTATAATATATGGCACAGTAGTACCAGTGACTTTCTCAAACGTTTTTATTAATTCCAATACAGTCACACCATTGCCAGTGCCTAAGTTGTAAATCTTTAGCCTAAGGTGCTGTTTGTGCAAAGCATTTAATGCCGCCACGTGGCCGGCTGCCAAATCCATAACATGAATGTAATCACGGACACCTGGAAAAGTATAAATCGTGAGTATAGAACCAATGATCTAAATAAAGTTCGATGAACTTATCATTTGATATTAACATTATCATTTCTATACCTGTCCCATCATTTGTAGGATAATCACCACCGAATATGATCAACTCCGGCTTGTGTCTCAAAGCGACTTGAGCAATATACGGCATCAGATTTGTAAATGGCTTTGTCGGATCTTCCCCGATTAGTCCTGATCGGTGAGCACCCACCGGATTGAAATATCGTAAAGATATAATATTCCAACTCTGTTAAACGAAAGAAATCCTTAATAAAAAATGAAATAGTATGCATTAATTAGAATGTTAATAACATAATTACTTCTTCTAAAAGAGAAAGCTAAAAGTAAAAAATTTATTCTTATAATCTAGAATAAACTTATATATGAGTAAAAATGAGTACATTATTTTTACATAAAATTTCAATCATTAATCTGAAATTGAAATAATTTCATATCGAGATTTTCTATATCTTCGAACCTTTTCAGCTCTGGATATATCCTTGAGCATCTCTTCAATAAAATACTTTGTTCGGCCGTAAACATTGGTGATATTACCGGTTTCATGTTCTTCCGTGATGGGTAATTCTGTAGGTTCGCCATAAACCGTACAAGAACTACTGAATACAAGCTGAAAACAGCTGGCCGCTTTCATTACCTGTAAAAGAAAAAAGAATGACGCATTGAATTGTAGAAGTGATTCGAGGAGCGCACGCGAGTAATATAATCTTCTTACCTCAAGCAGATTAATAGCTCCTATCATATTATTACGATAATAATGAAGCGGAACTTGCATCGACTCGCCGACAGCTTTAATAGCCGCGAAATGTATCACGCAATCTATTTTGTGCTGTAAGTTACAAATTACTCTTCATGTGCCCAGAAAAACAAACGGTTCTCTAACTCTCTTCAATTTAACATCATATAATTACAATGGAGTAGTCATATAATTACAATGGAGTCCTTTATAAATGGAATGTATAATATGTAATATAATAGTGAACATAATACCTGGTTAAAAACGGTCTCGAGCTTCTCTCTGTCGAGTAAATCGCAGTTATAAAACGTAACTTTCTTCCCTGTTATTTGCTCAACTCTTTTGAGCGCCGCGGACTCGCCGTCGGTTTCTGTTACGCTGTTTGCAAAGTTGTCTATAGCCACCACGTCGTAGCCGCACTCTAGAAGCTCGACGATACAATGACTGCCGATGTAACCAGCGCCTCCAGTTACGAAAATGGTTTTCCAGGCTCCCATCATCTTATCGACTAGGAATTCAATTTTTAATTTACATTCGTCGAGACTCCTTCAAACATTATACGAAAAAATATTGATATTTTTAATTAAAATAATATTATCATTTATACAATATAACGAATTTAATTTAAAGGTTTGTGTAAAAAAACAATGCATCTCTTTTATCTAGATTTATTTAAGAACCGAAATTTTGTTCTTATAATAGGAAGATTTTATTATAAGAACATTTATATAACCAATTGTTAAGTCACTATCTATGCTTGCTTATTCGTTTATTAGTCCGAGACAAACTCAATTTAAACTCTAGGTGCATGTGGATCAGACTTTTATTCATACGGACATACGTTTACAAGCTGAAGTGTGCAGGTGCTTAGGACATTCACCTTCGTTCAAGTGAGCAAACAGAGTTCAAGGTTGCCGAAACACGTGGTAAATCACTGCAGCGGGAACGCGGTATATTTGTACTTCGACGAAGTCAAAAAGAAGGAAAGAAGGAACGCATAAAGAACGTATAAAATAAGTATAAAAAAATATTTATATAAAATTAATGTAACAATAAAATTAATATAATTAATATTAATTTAAAATCAAAATTTAATTTAGAAGTTAAGAACTTTTAAATGGTTAAACTTTAAACATTTCAAATAATTATGTATATATCTAAAATCGAAACATGATTATATATAAAATGTATATAATCACGAGCGTAAATTCGTTTTCGAATACATTCGTGATTCGTATATGTTCAAGAATTTTTCCAATTCATTAAGCTCGAAGCCTAACTCGCGTGAAGTCATACTTAACGGTATTCGAAATCGCACTGTTGCTCGACACTCATTCGGTCTATAGAAGTATATTTCTAATACATATTCCCAAACAGATATTTATGTAAAATGTGTTTTTTTTTTATAGATTGTAAGGCTTATTATTTAAATGAATTTGTAAATAATTTTCCAAGGGAAATTGACCATAAATAAATCAAGATATCTTAATTTACTCATGCCTCATTAATCACCTATTGAACGTGTACTTGCAATGCGAGTTGAATACTTAAGAATCTCTTTCTACGAACCTTGGCCTTTCAGAGAAATTAATCGGCGTCCTTGAGAACCGATTTTTCTCATCAGATTACGAAAGATTGTTCTCGCTCGAAGAGATTTCCTATCATTCTAGTTTAGAATTAGAATAAAGCTTAGACTTAGCTGACGCATTGTCTTGGAATTCTTTATCATCCCAAAGAATTTTTAATTGCGATATATATAATTCGCTTTTGTTACAAGACTTAATATCGTATAAAGGAATAAAGAGATCATTACCTTAGATTAAGACTAAGTGCTAGATAATTCAACGAAGGACGCAACCAATTTCGATCCGAAGGACTACAAGGCACTTTCGCGCAATGACTGACTGCGACTCTGCCTTGAATAGTAACTGCAGAAGAGCGAAGGTAGTGTATCGTGGGACGCGCGAGACATCCCCTCCTTCACGATTCCATATCGACACACTATGCGGCAAGCCTCGTCTTGTTCTACTCCAGCCGCCCGTTCTACGATCCTCATCTAAAAAGTTCCTCCTTCTCCTTCTCCTTCTCCTTTCACATCTCATGTCGTACTTTTGTTACCACGATCGAGATCGACGCGAGAAGCGAAACAAATTCGCTACTGTCTTTCGTCAACTGCATTCGCCGCTTACAATACAATCATTACTGAATTAATAAAAGCATGTTGCTCATCTTCGGCGCCTCGATTGAGATACAGTTTAGCTATAGGAACCTGTTTCGAGGCGACTAATAACGTAATTGCGCGAAATGAAAGAAAAACAACTGGTCGAAGGGCATCTCTTACTCGTCCCTCAAGGAATGTGCCCTGATTTTCGATTTCGGTGGATCACGCGACGCGACATAAAGTTGCGAAAAATATCTCTGGTAAATGATAATCAGGAGAAAAATATTGTGCGCATAATTCGTAGCATTATTGTATATTTACTGCGTTGATACTACTTGTATTAATTTATGCAACAGTTCCTTTTGCTCTGTATCAAAATAAGGATATAATTCGCTCTCAAGTTCCAAGACTGCTTGATGATCATGAGACTGACACGCTAATACCAAGGATTGTAGCAATAATAATTCATCCTCGCTCATATTAAGACCTGTAAAAAGCAATTGATCTAATAATTTAAATGATTATGGAAAAACCAAAAAATTTCTGTACAATTGGAAGTCTGATATGTACCGTTGTTCACATTTTCTTCTGCCCAAGCATACTTTTCGAGGACCTGAGCAAGCGATGGTGTCAATCTCTGGGGTGACGGCTGAAGAATGAGCAGTAAAAGTACTCGCGTCACTTCGCACCTAATTATTAATTTTATTATATGTAATTTTAATTATTAAGTGTAATATAATAATTTAATACACAGTAACAAATTTTACAAATGATAATTATGAAACTAATCACAGAATAGAGCAACGCTTTCTTTAGAATTTTCTATTTATAAATTGATTGTCTTTGTTTCATTCGCTTATCTCTGTAGATTTTTTAAAATATTAATTTTTTGCATAGCTGATATACTATTGACTTTTTAAAATAAATCAGAACTCGCTTTAAACACTAAAAATGAGCACCCAATTTATTATTACAATATCTTCATATAAGATACCTATGTAGGATAGCGTTATAGTTTCCTCTGGCACCAGCCGCAACACAAGCTTCTACAAATTCTACAAATTCATTGAGTATCTGTAGCGCAGCTACATAATCTCCTGTGAGAATAAAATTACATGAAACACTATCTGTATTAAATCGTAAATCGTCAAATATTAATTATTCATGAGATTATTCATGAAATTGCAGATAAAAACGGATTCTGACCCTGATAAAAACGACCGTGATCAAATACTGACCCTGTCTTATATGAAACGACACTAAGGTATTGATAGCTTTTGACGTAGGAAAGATATCAATTGCTTTGCGCAATTGTTGGATACCAGCAGGACCTGGACCCAACGCTAATGCTAATTCTATTGATAAACCAGCAGAAATTGTATTGAATCCTGGTTGATTGCTACATCTAGCCATGGAATGACCAAAGCAACTTACAGCTGCCTGAAACATATATATGAATTATATTTAGTCCTTTCCTTTTATTTCCTTTTTTATTGCAAATTCATGTTGCACAAGAAACCTGTATATTTTCTTGACCTATGGAGGAACATCCTATATCATTATCTTTTTTCTCGGCTGTAAGGAATTGTCTTCCCGCTTTTACTAGAAGATTTATTTCCGAGGAGGTATTTTCCAATGTACCTTGGCATCTAGCAGCTGCCAACCAACATAAGCCTGCATATTGCCATAATTCCTTCTGTTCACATTCAGTAGCTAAGGCACCTAAAAAAAATTAAGCAATTTTATTTAATATTTTTCTTTTCTTAATAGAATTAAATTATTTTGTAGATTACATATAATTATACGAATCTTTCAAAAGTCAAACTTATTAATTTCATAAAATAAAATAGATCAAAAAAACAAATAATCATGTATTTTAATATTAAAATAAAAAAAAAACAAAATTGGTCAGTCAGCCCTATTAAAAAAAATCACAATATTACATAATGAAATCATATACATAATGTAATTAAACCATGTAAATTATAATAGATTATTCCAAATCAGTATGTGATTTTTTATAACGATGTAATTTGAGAAATCACATGATATTAGAAATAATTTCATTCATGTGATTTTATAGTCATCAAATTTTAAAGAATTGAATAATAGAAATAGAAGAAAAAAGAACATATCATCATGTGATTCTTCAAAATATGTAATTTTAACTGATTTGGAACAAATCGTTACATGTTTTAATTACATAATTTCATCATGCATCTGTGTAACGTGATTTTTTTCAGTAAGGAGACTTCTGAGAGATATGTTAATTTTATTATTTATTAATTTTATTAATTATATATTAAATTATAAACACTTACTAAATTGATCGCATGCCTCTGCGACGTTCGGCTTCCTCAGAAATCGTCTAAAAGATCAAAACGTAAGACAGAAAATCATTGATAGAATTTTCAATTACAAAAAGTGCTTTAAAGACTTACTTTTTCAGTTTATTCGAAATATTATGAAATTTCGTTAAAAAGTCCACAGTCTCTCCGATTCCTTGACCTTGATTGACATGGGACATTTTTTTAAACTAAAAATTATGTCAGCCACAAGTACGTGCGTATCTGCATATTGATGTTTTATTCATAGCGATTTGATAGACGTGTCATGTCATGATGCACATCAAAAAATTATTTACCGTTTATACAAATGAAATTCCATTTTTTGGAAATCTATCATGACGATGACAAGGAAAATGACATGAACTGACGTAACAGAGTACAGAACACTGTATTATCGACAATACTTGTAATTAGTCACAAACGTACGAAATAACTAGATGGGTTTTGAACGTGACAATGGAATGATTGGAGAAGGAAAAAATTAGTGAAGGCAAAGGATTCCATAGTATAAATACTGTAAAATATTCGTTATAATATATTCGTATTATAATATTCTTATATATATAATATTTCATGGTGTAAATATATTTTTACATCAAAGGTGTATTCCATTTGGCGTTCACACACTCGCGAACTTATTTATCCTTGTTTAACATTTAATAAGTAAGAATGAAACGATTCCATGAGCTTTGAGAGTGTCAAGTGGAACTCTGGAACACATTCCATAGCGGATTCCTTCATTTTAATTGATTTTGATTTTTCGAATTTCCAAGTGTATATTTAATCTTGTAAATTGTTTGTACGTTTCATTGTGCTCCGATCTGATCATCTGTCTAGCTGCCAGTTGTCAAATTTCTACGGTAAGACAAACGAGTTTTGTTTCTTTTAATGCGGCATTTTCTTTCTCTTTGTATTTTTCGAACACACGAATTTATATGCAATTAGTTGTGCTAATTATAGCATAATATGTGTCTTTTTTTATTTCAACTTCTTTTGATGATTTATATAGGCTCACTTAGGGAAAATTGGTGACAAATAAAGTGAATGTACAATTTTTCGAAATCTTATAACATAGGTTAAGTTTACATTTTAAAGTCATATGTCTATCTCACTTTAAGATTTAAAAGTATACTTCAGCTATAGAAACAGATCTTTTATAACATAAACAGCTCTGATTGCATTTTTCTGTCATATATAAATATTAATACAACTACATTTAATAATAAAAATATTTTTATTAATTCTTTGAATTGTTAAATTTAGAGAATTTCGTTGAGTTTTTTAACCGATCTATTAAATTGTAATTTAATTTGTTTTAATAAGCGAAGAATAAAAGGATGTTCTGGGAAAAAATGTTACGTATATAATTATATAAAAAATTAACATATTTTATATACAATTATATATAAAATATGTCCATTTATATAATATTTTTTTCTGCGTCCGTAAAAAAAATTGATCTTCCAAAAAAAAGGTCAATTTCAAACTTAAACATTTTTTTCTTGAGATTTCTACTTTTAAAACCAATTTATAATTCACTTCAGATTTTACAATTTTAGAAAAATTAAAATACACTAACTAAAATTTACAAAATATACATTATACATTCACACATATATATATATATATATATATATATTTTATATTTTGTATATTTTATAGTTATGTGTATTTTAATTTTTCAAATTTTTTTATATTGCATAAAATTATAATAATTCTATTTTAAATTAGAACAAATACAAACAAAAGGAATTATAAATATTTAAAATAGGGATTTTAAACTTTATAATTCTATAAATAAATAAAGAATAAAATATATATTTAAATATAGTATCTTTGTGAATAAAAATAATTGTCTTAATATTATATTTATACGTATTGAGTATATACTTTCATATACTTTAAACTAGTATTTGTATATATTTAAATGTTCTATAATATTGTCATACAACTTGCAGAGATGCCAGTTGCACAAAATGAAGTCAAGTCTAGCTGGGCTGATGAAGTTGAAGAAGAGGGAGGAGCATTACCTCCGCCTTCAGAAGTCTATGAGAATGGTTTCAAAATTTTCACCGAGTACAAATACAATCAAGATAATAAAAAAGTCAAAGTTGTCCGTGCTTATAAGATAGAACGACGTATAGTGTCGAAAACGATTGCGGCGCGTAAGAATTGGGCAAAATTCGGCGATTCTGTTGATGATAGACCGGGACCTAATCCAGCTACCACTGTCGGTGGTGAGGATGTCTTTATGCAATTTATATCCAGCAAAGAGGAAGAGAACAAAGTAGAGGAAGATTCGCTGGACAAATTGAAAAGCATGGGTGACAAGGGAGTTGTCAAATGCCGTAACTGTAATGGCGATCACTGGACGTCTAAATGTCCATACAAAGACACTGTTCTTGCTGGTGGTAGGTTTATTGTCAGAAATCAATTGATACATAAATATGAAATAAAATTTCATTATATCTTATATGAAAAATATTAATTTAAACTCTGGCTGAAATAATATTTTATTTAATTTAATAAACTACTTACTGAGTTTTTAAAGTGCTTCTTAGCGTTATTATTAATACTGACAATCTAATTTGAGATTAAAATACAAATAAAAATTTTATTTATATTTTAATTATATAAATAATTTAAATTTCATCCAGTAAACGAGGATTAAAATGGATTGAAATTTTTTTCTATTCGAATGCAGTATTTTAAATAGCGAATACTTTTTTTGGATTATTTTTAATTGGATTCAATTAGATTCAATTCAATTGAATGCAATTGAATTGAAAAACTGCATTTCCTAGTCAAAATTTTGAATTGAACAGTATTCACAATATATGTATTGTGCATAGAAAAAGCTAATATTATTTTTAGATTGAAAATAGAGATATACTCCATGCAATTTCTATAAAAATAAAAATGCATTCAGGATGAAAAGCATTCATTTTAACATTCGTGAATCAATATTTCTAAAAACCTGAATCCATTTCAATTCATTTCAATTCATTTCCATTTGTTGGGCAGTTATATAAATGAATATGTCAAATATATTTTTGTACAATTATAATTGTTAAAATTCTATATTTTAGGAAAAGTACCAGACGACAAGAAACCTCTCGTTAATACTGCAGTACCTGGTGCAATGGCTGAACTTAAGCCACAGGGTGGCAAGTATGTGCCACCTGGTATGCGCGACGGCGGCAACAAACGCGGCGACTCGATGCAGATGCAGAGACGTGACGACACGACTGCTATACGTATTTCCAATCTCTCACAAAGCACGACTGATGCAGATCTGGATGAGCTTGTGAAACCATTCGGTTCCGTAGTGAAGCAGTTTCTCGCCAAAGAGAAGCTTTCCAATCTCTGCAAAGGTTTTGCATATGTACATTTCAAGCATAGGGCCGATGCAGCGAGAGCAATCGCCACGCTGGATGGTTACGGTTATGATCATCTAATTCTGAGCGTAGAATGGTCAAAGCCACAAGCTCAGAATAATTAAAGTGATGCAAAAGGTACGACAGTTGCGAATAGGAAAGTACTTAAAATGAGAGAGGTCTTCATAACAAACGAATTGTATTTATCTATGTATGTTCTTATGATATGAAATTGAAAGATAATAGAAAAATTTGTAAACTTTTTTCTGTACAAATTCATTTGTTAGAGATAAATATTTCGAGACAAGTAAACAGAAAGATAGTAATAATTAGTTAAAAACATGCAAAACACACAGTCATACACATTCTCTCTAATAGAGGTTAGATAGATTAAATAAAAATTATATTTATCTTTCTTTTTCAATGGTAAGCATTCTTTCAATCTTCAAATTTTCCAAGCAATTTTTATCAGCGAGAAACTATAGATTTTCTTTCATAGCGTTTATAACTGCATTGTAGGAACAGTTACCGCTGATAAAATTTAAATGAGTTTCTTCAATTCGAAACTTTCAAGTATTTCTATATTACTGTAAAATCAAATTTTTTTAATTGATCATATTAAAAAAATGTATTTATTATGATGTCCATTGGTAATGGACTATTTTTACCAATATAGATTAATTTAATCTTGGCTCCACTTACTCTTCATCTTTTTCTTATCCTAAAAATTAAAAAAAAATGAAGAATAATTTGAACCGAGATTAAAGTTAATCTACATTGGTGGAAACGGGCATAAATGTAAAATTTTGCTATCAACAGTAAAATCAGTATTTTTTTCGCCTTTTTTAGTCCCACGATTTTGAAACTGAATTGCGTATCAAATAATATTTTTTGATGAAACATTAATCACAAAAAAATTTTTAATTGAGACTAGAAATGATTTAAGAGATATGATACCACATTTTATATAGTACTGTTTAGATACGAAGGCGCAGTGCTCTATATTTTTGCAGATTCAAGAAATCGCTATAAAATATTTTTTCCGTTATAAGAGATCACGCTTTTAAACTCGAAAATTATATTCAAATCTTATTTTGTTCGAAATTGTATCTTATCTTATATATTTATTTATATTATTATAATATAATATAATATTGTTATAATATTGTATTTAATAATTTCTGATTAAAAAATGAAAAATTTCTTTTAATATTAAATATAGCATGTGAATAGACTGCGAATCCTATCTTTATCTAAAAATTTAGGTATGTAAATGTGTAAGTACATAAATGTGTAAATGTATAATATACATATATTCATTATATATAGTATAATATATATAAATATTATTAAATATGTGTATTATATAAAAAATATATAACAAAATATATATAAAGATGATAAATCAATTTGTTCATTATAATTTTATTAAAATGTAAAATCTAATTGCTTTTGATATTGCAATGTATTTCATCTATTACTTCAAAGATACTTTATTTATTTGTGTGAAAAATAAAATTACATTAATAAATTAAAGTATACTTTGTTGTGAAAATCTTATCAATTGAAAAATATTGAAATACATTGTAAATTCTTATATGATGAATCGATTTCCTTAACTCTTATTCTTTTAATCACTGACTTATAAAGAAAAATTGGAAAATTAAATTATCGAGATGATTAATTTATTAATTTAATAAAAGTAGTAATATCAGAGATGATATTATATCAGACTTAAAACTTGGTTTAAATAAGTGATAAGTGTAAATCGCTAATATAGACTATGATTTTATTTTAATATAAAAAAACAACATGATGCCTTCTTGTGGATAAGGAAATTATATGTAAATCTATCGATAATGTCTATTAATCGCGTAAACATTAAAACAATTTAACTTATTAAATAAAATATTTAAATTGTATCAATTAAAATACTTATTTATATATTACATATTTTGCGACACATTCTGAAAAGGAATTTGATTGAATGATTTACTGTTGCGCAAGTGTGCGTTGGTCTGTTCGTTTCTGTTGAACTTCATAGGCCTGTTTTTTTTAATAACTGAACTTGTTGCACGATTTATCTTTTTTTTTTTCTCCAACGTGGAGAGAAAAGGAAGAAACATGAAGCGTGCAAGAACTTTAGCTAAAAAGAACAGACCTCTTGCACCGTTTATCTTTCCTCTTTTTCTCTTCACGTTCGAAAGAAAAGGAAGAAAGATGAACGGTGCAAGAAGTTCAGATGAAAATTGTGACACAAGCAATGACCAATCGCACCTCGTTTGGCCTTGTTCCGTGCGCATCAGCAGTCGATCGGTAAACAGTCGCAATGTACGTTCGCGTGATTTGATGTATTTGACAAGTTTCGAAGCACAGACTTTGGGAGCATTTTAGCTGTATGCGGAACGTTGATCGCGATCGAGATATCCTTTCCTCTAGGGAATAGTATCCTTTTTTTTTTAAATTTCTTCCACCATGGACACGGACAGGCCTCAACACGAGGAATGGAAAAAACGGGTATGTACGCTACAGGCTGTGTCACTTATTAGACGGAAATAATAGAGGAAGCCTTACGAGTATTTCACAATGCTGTTTGCATTCTTGAATATCTGGACAAATAAAATAAATCCGCATTTCATTTTTCTACGCAGTAGAAATGAAACAGGATATATCTCGATATGTTGATGTTTCAGCATTTAATTTACATGCTTAATAATTTTTGCTATGAGTCAGCCTAGCAGAAACCTTTCTCTTGTGTGAATTTCATTTAAAATGTATAATAATAGATACACATTCATATGAAATTTACAAAAATGTTTGCATTTAAAACAAGATAAATATATACTCAGACGTTGAAAAGAGAAAAAATGTAAAAAGCAACGATTTAATGTATCTAACAATGCTATATTATTGTCAAATTATTGAATCTTAATCCAATATATTTAGGCTTATGTGGGACCACTGCCAGATAGTTTCTTGAGAATAGAAGAGCGTAATGCACAGTTGCAGCAGGAGGCAGCAGATCAGCAAGCTGCTCTAGCTCTGCATCAGCAGATGCGGAATATGTCAGTGGCTCATGATCCACGAATTGGTAGACTTAGCATAACAATTTCTCAGGTAATTCTTAGGTATTCTTGTATGATTGACATTTCCAGTATTGTTATAAATTGAACCAACGACTTAACAATTTGTATCATCTTGTGCTATAAGAAACCACTTTTTTCTAGGCCAAATTAGTGAAAAATTATGGAATGACAAGGATGGATCCTTACGCGAGGATACGAGTGGGACACTCGGTTTTTGAGACACATACAGACTCAAATGGTGGAAAAAATCCACATTGGAACAAAGTAATCCATTGGTGAGAAAGTATATTTTGTTTATACACGTATGTAAATATATGTTGCAACATTGATTTTATTACAGTAATCTTCCACCTGGAGTTACCCAGATATATATAGAAATCTATGATGAATGTTCCTTTGTGATGGATGAATTGATTGCATGGGGTCATATAGAGATTCCACCACAGGTCATTCAGAAGGGAGAAACACACGAAGATTGGTATATGCTCAGTGGCAAGCAGGGAGATAATCAGGAAGGCATGATCAATTTAGTTTTCAGTTACACGGTAAAAATAATGATTATACTATATATTTGTCATTTATCACTAAGTTATACAGTATTTATAATATCAAGCAAACGAAGTAAATAGAGTCACTAAAATTCAAAATGCAATTGTGCATAACTTTTAATATTATTTTCCAGTTCTCTCTCTTTTCTCTAGTGAAAATTTTTCTTATAATTTTTATACGAATTGAAACATTATTCAGAAATACTCAGAAATATTTGAAAAGATTTACATCTTCTCTCAGAATTTTTCATATATGTAAATTCTGAAATATTCTGAAATTTCTCATTAATTAAAAAAATATATAATAATTAAATATAATTAAAAAAAAATATTTAATTTTTTAGATTTTATAACATTTCATCAGAAATTATAGTTACAAAAAATTTTAAAAATTTTATGATATTTTATAATTAATATATATAAAATTATTCTTATATATACGGAAAATTCTGAAAAAAGATTTAGATTTTTTGAGAAGTGTTCTAATTCATATAAAATGTGAGATGTTCTAATTCATATAAAATGTGAGAAAGTTATAAAATTATATAGATTCTGAAAAATTATATGAAAAATTCTGAGAAAAATTTTCACCAGGGTTATTATCAAGTTTCATCTTTTCGTTTCATTTGAACATATTTGCAATAGACCAACCATCCGTACATGGGTTCTTCGGTAATGATGGTTCCTTCTGCAGCCATGTTCGGCATGCCATATGCCCCGGTCAATGTTTATACAGCACCTCCGCCTATTGTTACACCAACGGTTACACCAAGTTCTTTGCCAAATGCTGAGGTCGAGTTGAAACAGGTATTTAGTATATGCTTCTATTCTAATTTTGTTTGATATTTTTTTCGTTATATACACATAATGCCTATATTTTACAGATCGCAGAAATGTTTCCGAATGTTGACAGAGAAGTTATCAAATCGGTATATGATGCCAATCACGGCAAAAAAGACGTTACAATTAATTCGTTGCTTCAAATGTGCGAATAAGTCCTAATTTTTTACACAGTTAGAAATGCCATACGTAACTTTATCGTATTCTTTATTATAATGGATATTTCTTTGAAAAGTAAGATGATGTACGAAAATCTAATTTGTAATACTTCCATACGTAATATATATTAAGGCCCAAGTATTCTTTGAATATGTGAAACGAAATATTTCTCTTCTGAAGAAACGTATTATATTTTAATGAATATAACATTGAATTATTTTTAGTCAATTTTGTTATATATGTTATTGTTATTTCAGAGTTTATCTTTTTCCTCGTAATTCCATATACATAAATATTTATTTTTTAATTACATTATATATTACGTGATACATGATTTATTTGTCTCTGTATATAATTTAAATACATGCGCGTTCTACAAAATTGTAAAAAGATATACGCTTGATTGATAAAATGTTGCACATAAAATTGTAATAAATATTAAATATAATAATATAATTTGTACAATTTCATTCATATCAAAGGAATAAATTAAACCGAAAATGTTAGGGAATATCGAAAATTTTATACATAAACAGCGATACGGCTATAATTGCAAAAATAATTAGTGTTGAATATCTATTTCTTATTGTTGAGTTGCAGGGCATAACATTGGCATTTTTAGATTTACAGGCACATACTTCAATAGTATATCCTTCAGTCTAAAAGCATATTTAAAAAAGTATCATTATAGTATCTTGTACTTTGTCATCAAATGCTCACATTGAATATAATTGTAAGGAAAAACGAAGTTAATTACGTGTTTATTATACATACATGTTTGAGATAACAGCCTGATGTGATCGGTGTAACTTGGTCTTCTGTGACTTTTCCATGGAAATAACTGATGTTCATAACTGCAAATAACATTTATGTTTATATCTATATAAATAATGTTCTGATAAATCAATTCTATTTTTTCATTATGAAGTATATTTACCTGCGCCATTGTACATAAATGTATAGCTTACGCAAACGTAACCAGGTAGCATTCGTTGTATGTATTGTATATTATTATTTTTATTTATATCCTCCCATAGTTTAGTTACATTTGGCTTTTTATCGTCTGTATAAATATATCAAATCTCATTTAACAATCAAATTTATTGCTGAAAATGAACGTTACGAACACTTACGAAAAATTAATGGCTTTATACAAGGAGTAAATGGATGTGCCTCACAGTTTAACTTGTTGACTTCTGCATGGGAAGGGCCTGGCCATGTGAAGTGAAAACAATATGCTTCGATATTTATCGCTATATAAAATACAAAAATAAGAAATTTTGAGAAAATATATATTAAAAACAGTTGATAAATTGTGAAGAGTCGATTGAAACAGAATGAAATCAACCGTAAATGTGTGAATTAAATCAGATTATCAAGTAGCTTTGTAGCATCATTTCTTTATATATATATTATATATATATATATATAAATATATATATATATATATATATATATATTTATATATATATATATATTTTATGATTTCTTATATATGTATTCTAGCTCGAAGAATCATCTCTCTCATTCACAATGTGATACAGACTAAGTCAAATCTATCCTCTGTATTTTTATATATAATTTACATGCTATGTGTACGTAATTATATACATATATGTACACAATAATTATACAATGCGAATTGTCTTAATGTTCTATATGTGCATGTATGTATGCAAATAGATGTTTCTTGCGATTTATTCTTATACCGGCTGAATATCGAATGAAAACTAATAAATAATGATTTAAACATTTTTGATCGGTTACTTCAACTTAAGTGAAAATATATTGCTAACATTAACGGCTTGGAAAGTTACGCGCTGTTATTTGGTATTTGTATTCTTAGCGTGCGACATTTATAAGACATTATCGAGGCGTGTAATGTTGTAAAAAGAAATAAATATACTTACCTAATACGTATGTGCAAATCGTTAAAAGCACAACCAAATATACCTCTTTCATTTTTACATATTTAAGAGTTAATTCACATATCGATATCGCGGATTATCACGTTGCTGGGACATTGGAGACTTATCTGATAAAATCGATCATGATCATACAATGCCAGTGTTCTAGATATGATAATCGTTATCAATGTACAGCATGATAGCATGGAAACGTAAAAATGATAAAAGATAATTAATCCTATTAATTTTTAAAATGTTTTGTAAAAATTTGCTTTTTGTGAATTATTTAAGCTTCTGTTTTGGCTATTAATATTCTTTACATTTCGCTTCGAACGGATTTAGTCAGAATTGACTATGGCACTTGTGCCTATTTATGTACTAGATTGACGCAACTAAGAAAAGTTAATGCTTCTCAAAATATATGGAGAAAACAATGAAGAATTAATACAATGATATAAAAAATTTATTATAACAACTAATCGAGATTTACAATTTTTGGCAGATATATTATAGCATATTTTATGCATCTCTCTCTATGATATCAATTATGTAAATACCACAATATATAAAAATCTATTTATTACAGTAAATATAGATATTCTTCTTCTTAGATAAACTATATCTTAAGTAAATTTAAGTATTATAAGTAATTTGTTCATTAGTGATTTCTTTCTTATGAGATTACGTCTCATTAAAATTCATCATGCCTCGCTAATGCCTCGCCGAAGTCCGTCGCCTGTGATCCGACAAAGATGTCATATTTCTCTAAAATTTCGCTTTTCGTTAGTTTATGATCCGCATCTGTGTCCGCTTCGTAGATCAAATGCCTCGATTCCGCCTCAGCATGATCAAATTCCGCAGGAATAATCCACGTTTTTACCTGTTTTAGATTGGAATTCGGACTTTATCGAAATCAGTTTTATCGGATTAATTCATCAAAAATGTAATCCTCTTCAATATTTTGAATATACATTTTTATTCAACAATGATATAAAGAACGATTAATTACCTCATCAGCGTTCAAGAATCCATCCCCATTTTTGTCTCTATACAAGGAGAATTGTTCTTTCTCGTTCTTTACCCATTCTGGTTCCTCTTCACCTTCCTCGCCTCTGTACATATCGCCTACGGACAAATTAAAAATTTAAGAACTGTTTAAACTACTTTCAGAACAATATTCTAGTGAAAATTCAATAATTATAAGTTTGATTTTAATAATTGATTTTGTTTATTATTAGCAAAAGATACCCAGCTCGAATAACTCATGTTTCATATTACTAGTAAAAATTGTTGAAAATCTACATATCTTTTCTAAAATTCTTCATATAAGTGAATTCTAAAATATTATAAGATTTTTAAATTTTTTATTCTATAACTTCTGATAAAATTTTATAAATCTGAAAAAATTGAAAGTATTTTTTTCAGAAATTATAGAATGAGAAATCTTAAAAATCTTAGAATGTTATAGAATTTATACATACATAAAAAATTAAAAAAGATACAAACTTTTTCAATATTTCTGAAAAATGTTCTAATTGATATAAAAAATTTTAGGAAAAATTTTCATCAGGGCAATGATAATTTCTCCTTACCAATATATTCTGCAAGAGATATCTTTCCATCTTGATCTTTATCAATATCCTCCATTGTTTCCAACACTATCACATCTTTCATATGCTCCGCATCTTCTGCATGAAGAAAGGCAGTGAATTCTTCTTTGGTCAGAGCATCATCACCATCCAGATCCGCAGTGGTCCATCTCCTGCGGTCCCTTTTGTACATTTGGACATACGAAAATGACTCGTCCGTTTTGTCGCTTTCTCGCTTTTCCGCCTCTTGTTCCTCCATATCACCATAAACCATGTCTTTGTATTCTGTCCAAGACAATTTCTCCTTCCCCATCGGATTGTGGGATACCCACTGACGCTCCACATCATCCCTGATGTAACGTTGCTGTGTGTACATTATCCAATCTTTAAGTTCCTCTTGCGTCACATAGCCATCGCTATCCTTGTCTATTTTATCAACAATTATCCCTAATCGCCTTGTACTTTCCTCAGGGGTCAGCTGATCAAAAGTTTTGGCTTCTTCTCCGAGGAAAGCTTCGTGGTCATAGGCTGGATTGTGTTGGGAGTGAACATAGTGATCTTTACTGCCTGCATCCTAGAATATAATGCACTTGATAAGTTTTTGAATTTTTTTTTATTCCTTATAACTAATTAATAAAAGTAATACAAGAAGAAATTTTTAATAAAGATAATATATTTTTGTGAATTAAAAAAGAAAGATTCCAGCAAATGAGAATGGATTTCATGAATTGAAATAGATTCAGATTTTCAAAAATATTGATTCATGAATGTTAAAATAAATGCTTTTCAATCCTGAATGCATTTTTATTCATTTATAGGAATTGCATGGAGCACATCTCTATGTCTTTCAATCTAAAAATAATATTAGCTTTTTCTGTGCACAACACACACATTGTGAATACTATTCAATTCAAAGTTTTGAATAGGAAATGCAGTTTTTCAATCCAATTAAATTCAATTAAATCCAAAAAAAGTATTCGCTATTTAAAATATGGATAGAAAAAAATTTCAATACATTTTAATCCATTCTCATTTGCTGGGATGGAATGTAGGTAAGATTTTATTCAATTTTATGAAGAAAATTGGAAAAATAATTTAGTAGCTGTTTTAAAATGTCTTGTGCTATCTATATAATACATCTTGAAGAAAAAAATTGAAAAGACATCAAAAAAAAAAGCAATGCAAATGTCAACGTACCAATAGAACTTCACTTTTCTGTCATAGAAAAAAAATGCTTCAAATATTAGGACTGACTTTTATTTGATCGATTATAGAATACGAGGACAATCAAAGAGAATTATCAAAAATAATACACAATTTCTCTAACCTTGTTTAAAATGCGATGCTCGCCGTCAGGGATCACCTGCTTCGGGATCGCTGTCGTCAGGATGGAGAAACCGATTAAGATTTGGAGGAACATGAGCGCTCGCATTCTACGGAGATCGTGCAATCGCGACGAAGAAAAAAAAAGGAAAGGATAAAATGAAGAAAGAAAAAAGGAATGATCGTCGACCGAGAGGCTCGGTGAATTTATGAGACGTCTTTCTTACGTCGGAATGAAGAAACGACAGATGAGTTAAAATGAGATTTCTCTCGCCACGACTCGCGCGACTTCCACATCAGCAAGAAAGATCGTAATGCAGCACACACCCCCACCTTCCACGCTCGTTTATGGGAGGACGCACCGCGACGACGCTACCGACACCGACGAGACGCGCCTCTGCATGCTGATCGTACGGCGGACGAAAAACGTACGCCAGACGTTCAGCGGCCGATGCTCCCTCCCCGAGAAAACGAATCTACAGCCTCCACGTGGACCGCAGCGATGATAACGAGAGCTCTATTACGGAAATCCTTTAAATAAAGCGTTCTCGCGCTTCTTATTTTAGACTTCTCAGTCTCGCGATGCAGATAGAATTATCATTTTTTGTCGAAGAAAGAAGAGAATATAAGAACAAATTGTACAGTTAAATAAATTAACAATTCTGCCGATTGAATCGTCGATAAAATGAATAAATCTAATCGCGAAATATTCTAAGACTGTGTTCTTACACATGGACAATTTTCAATCGATTTGAGAATTGTTAATTTATTTAACTGTAATTCGTCCTTAGTTTCTTCTTTCTTACGACAAAAATTAGTGATTATATTCGTGTTAAAATATTGAAAGTATTATTTGCTAAGTTAATCGCTGATTAAATTAAAATATGTTGCAAAAAATTGTACGTAATAACACAAAACACAAAATTTGAGTTTGAACAATATGCGAGAAATTGGCGATTTAAACGAAGTCAGCAATTAAAAATCTACAAGAATATGGGAATTAAATTCGCGTGATTCAATTTTTTAAATAAGTTTTTATTTAAGATAATATGTGCCAATTCTGTCAAATGTCTATTTTTTTATTCTATTGTATTGTAGATATTGTAGATCTTGTATTGTAAATATTGTAGACTTTGTTTCTACAAAGTACCATTATTAGATATTATTTATCATCCCAGATATAGCACAAAGAGTTCAGTGATTCAGATGCAAAAAAAATTCTTTTTCTGAAAAAAATTCTTGTTGCATCTGAAAATAAGCTCAGAATTGATGATATATCACTGAATTTTTTTCGAACTCTCTGTGCTATATGGAATATACTCGTTAAGAATGTTTTGATTGTACTACAATATATAGAATACTATTTTACACTGCCATACAACAAGTAGAAGCAATAGAAAGCAACAATTTAAAACAGTTTATCATGTAGACAATTACAATGTGAAAATCAACTTCAAAAACTTCAACTTCAACTGCAAAAATCAAACTCAATATAATTTTAACTTTCAATAATTCGTTTTCAGCTTTATTAAAGAAATCTTTAAGCAATTTTCAAAGCTTTTTTTTATTGGTAGAATTGTTGGTAGATCAATCACAGATGTTACATCTAAAAAGTTAAGTGAAAAACACAATCTCGCTAATATTTCTGTACAATTGCCAATTCATTATTTACATGTTCACATTGATGAGCTCTTTAGTGTAATGTTTTTTTGCTTGGGAATACCAGTTTTTCTAAATTCACTCCTTTCCTCCAGATATTGCTCTGTGCATTCTTTAATAAAGTCTTGGTTATAGTACCATTTTTCCATGCAGGCCTTCATCTTATCATTTTCTTTCCTACATTTTATGACATGCAGTAGACCAGAATTGAGACAGCAATCGTGGAATTCTAAGAAAAAGAAGATGTTTGCTACATTTGACTCTCGTTAGCGCAAAGCCAAGTAATAAAATAACATTATTTGTTGTCATTTTGATTATGATGAGGGGAGGAAGCCACTAAATTTAAAAAACAAAAATAATTAAATCTGTTTAAATAAATCTGTTTAAATGCTTAATAAATATTTACAAGAAATTAATTTTGAAAAAGAAGAAAGAATTGGAGGCTTATATTATAGGAAGATTTTCTGAGAATCTCCAAGCTAATACTATAAATTTGAGTTTTTCCAATTTAAAAAATCAATTTTAAAAGAAAATAAAGTAAATTAAATATATGAATTTTTTTATTCATCTGCTGGTAATTAATTAAAAATAATAAAACAAGTCCAATAATCCATATTATTTGACTATACCCTTCCTTCCAAGTTCAAAAGTCTTAAACAAAATCCTACAGTCATGACAACAAATAATGCGCTTTAGGAATGCACTCAAGTAATTTATCCAGATAAATTTATCCAGATAAATTACCTTTGACCTCGTTGACACACTTTTCGGATTTGGTTTTCTCTCGCATCAACTTGGGTATCAATACATCTTTCTCTACCTTCCTTAAACTTTTATCGTTAGGATCACCTAAAATAAATATGAAATAAACATAAAATATTCTGACATTCCGAAAGAAGGAGAGATCATGAGACCTCAGCGAATATGTGAATTGCTGAATAAGAAATACTTATTTTTTATTGTCAGCAAATTTCAGACTTCGAATACGAAGAGTATAAAGATACCGTCGCCGGTTGCGCTTAACTCTTTCTGTCGGGATTAAAAACTCTAACCTGTCATCAATAGTCCTCGATATTCCGCAACCGGCGACAAAGTTACTTCCCCACTTCATGCCGCGAAAAACGCGTCGCAATAAAAAGATTACCTAGTCCCTTCGGTCCTCCGCTAAATTTCGACGAAAGCACTGAGTAATCCTCTTTCATGCTGTCGGAGCTTTTGGAGCAGATAAAAATATCTTTACATGGGTGCACTACATTAAAAGATTTTTCACTTCCATCACTTATCCGCGTTCATCACACGTGTATCAAACCACGTGACTCTTTCTCTCTCTGTCATGACAGATTCGTACTTAAATATAACAAAAGACATTTTTGCTTGTTTCTTTAGTAAATGTTTTCGAAACCTTTACGATAAAAGTTATAAAATAATATTTTAAATAAAGTTTAACTTTTTATATCTTTTATCAGTTTATTGATTACTTAGAAAAAGAAAAGTCGATTTTTCTTGGGAAAGAATTTTTATTTTTATTTTTTACTTTTAATGTGTAAAAAAAATAAAAGCTCAAAATCGCGGGAAAAGAACAGCGTGCATTTCCATGCGAGTTTTTTGTGAGTCGATAGGACCAAGAGAAACAATAAACGATTTAAAAAAAAAATAAAACAAAAATCTAGAATAAAATATAATACACAGTAATATGTAATACAATATATAATACAATATATAATACAATATATATAATATAATATAATATATATATAATATAATATAATATATATAATAAAATATAATATAATGCATATATAATATAAAATATATGACAAAATGTAATATACGATTTGACAGTCCTGTTTTTGTCCCGCCGTCTTGCAACACTGAGCACACTTGGAACAACCAGCAGACTGCGCTCGTGATTGTGCACATTTGAAACTTGTCATCGGTGACTCCAAGTAATTCCGAAGAAGGAATGCTCGTTCGGTTTGTCGCAATAACGGGAAAATTCTGTTGCTGAAGACTGTCGTAAGAACAACTTATATCTTAATCTGATAAGAGTCGCGCATCACTTTTGAATTGTATATCGTCAAGGAATAACAGAAAATCCACATAGCGTTCTTTTCCTAACCTCTAAATGTTAGCTTGTACGTACATACAACATATGACATATCAGATTTCCAAAAGTTTCGTGCTGTATAATGTGTTTCAAATATTTGCAGGGTGTAGAATTTGAATAACACATAAGAATGGACAGACTGTTGCGATTAGGTGGTGGAATGCCAGGCCTAAATCAAGGGCCACCACCCTCTGACGCACCCGTTGTGGATACAGCTGAGCAGGTACCTATCATTCAGAGCATTGTGTTTTTTATTCCTTTCATGTTGTCTTATTTTTTTGCATTATTATAGGTGTACATATCGTCCTTGGCTCTCCTGAAAATGCTTAAGCATGGCCGTGCCGGAGTACCGATGGAAGTGATGGGTTTGATGTTGGGTGAATTTGTTGATGATTATACTGTTCGCGTTATCGACGTCTTTGCTATGCCGCAAACAGGAACGGTAAATGTTAAGATACAAATGAGAAAATTGATAAAGTACTTTTGTATATGTTATTTATTATTTTTATGTTTTCTTAGGGTGTTAGTGTAGAAGCGGTAGATCCAGTGTTCCAAGCAAAGATGTTGGACATGCTAAAACAAACTGGTCGGCCAGAAATGGTGGTTGGCTGGTATCATTCTCATCCAGGATTTGGATGCTGGTTGTCTGGAGTAGACATTAATACACAACAGTCCTTCGAAGCTCTTAGTGAAAGAGCGGTAGCTGTTGTCATTGATCCTATACAATCAGTGAAAGGAAAAGTTGTTATCGATGCATTTAGACTAATAAATCCAAACATGATGGTAAGTACATTTGTGACAATATATTTTCCAATTATGACTCCATACCGATTGCAGGTTTTAGGACAAGAACCCAGACAAACGACATCGAATTTAGGTCACCTACAGAAGCCATCTGTTCAAGCATTGATACACGGACTGAATCGGCATTATTACAGTATTAGTATTAATTATCGCAAGAACGAACTGGAACAAAAAATGCTGCTGAATCTTCATAAAAAAACATGGATGGATGGTCTTACTCTTGCCGAATATTCAGAGCATAGTCGACTCAATGAGAATATTGTTTCCGAGATGCTTGAACTTGCGAAGAATTATAATAAGGTGAAACATTGCAGGCGCAGTTAAAAGCTTTATTACATACTTTTGTATAGTATGTGTATTGGATATATTAAATGTCTTTTATCATAATAACGACAGAGATTTATTTTCACAGGCCTTGGAAGAAGAGGAAAAGATGACACCAGAGCAATTAGCGATAAAGAATGTGGGCAAGCAAGATCCGAAACGGCATCTGGAAGAGAAGGTCGACACATTAATGGCTACAAATATTGTTCAATGCTTGGGAGCCATGCTCGATACGGTTGTATTCAAATAACTGTTTTCCAATACATCACTTGCAATATGATATTTAAAGGAAATATACATCTTTTTAAAATAGAAATATAACGTTTTGTTATTTTCCGAAATGGACATAATCCAGCAAAAATACGAATTAATATATGGATACATTCTTATCATATTTTTATAAAAAAAATGTTTTCTTTATAAAATTTTGATATAATCAAATTGATACTAAACATTGTTATAACATGTGAATGTTTAATGGACAAAAGATGAGGTACACAATAATTCTGATATCTGATACAGAATAAGTACAATATGATAAAAAGAAATCATAAAAAATAAGATATTTTATAATCTATTATGGTATTATTGATACTGAGACATCTATGAATACAATGTATAATCTATATCATTAATTATATTCCTAATATAATGATGGATATAGATTCACATATTGCGAGAGAGAAAACATAAAAAATGCATTAGTTACATAAATACTCTATACATGATTCTTGTCTTCGCATGATAAAAACATATGTACACAGTATAAATTCTTTGAACGTAACTTACCGAAACTCAGATTATAAGTTAGAATACTAGACGTATATATTTGCATTTGAGAAAAAAAGACATGTGATAGATAACATATGAAAAACATTAGGAAATGTAAATTAAAGAATCGCAGAATAGTTTGTATTCCTTTAGATTCGGAATACAAATTTTCGGAATACAAACATTTATAAAGTCGAGAAAATAGTATATATATAAAACTGGAATATTCTCTCGTAACATATAGCAGAATGTATAATTCAATAAAAAAATAACTGTACATTTTTTTATGTAACAGTTTAATCTAAAAATTTTTCTTTTTTTGAATATCGATCTAATTTGACATAAGTTCTTGATCTTTATCCTTCTTTTTCTTTTTCTTCTTCTTTTTCTCTTCTTTTACTAAAGATTCCTGTAACATACACACATACATATAAGTATCTTGTAATAATTATATAACGTCCAAATTTTTAGATTATAAATCTAATTATGACAAAAAAATCCAATTACCCCACTGGTAATTTCTTCCATTACTACGGACTCTTCGCCTTCTATGTCATGTTTTTCTTTCTTCTTTTTCTTTTCTTTTTTCTTCTTTTTATCTTTCGGTGATGATGTTTCTAAAATCTCCGATGTTTCTTGTTTCACTTCGTCCATTGTACTCGTGTCGTCGTTTCTCTTCCTCTTTTTACCAATGCCTATGTCACCATTCTTTTCCGTCTACATTTATTAAAAATAATATTTCTGATACTTTATACATGTGTATATATACGTTTATAAAAAATATTGAAAGTTAATTTAATAAAATTTAATTTAATAAAATATTGGAAGGCATTAGAATAATCGATTTACCGTTGTTGATTCAATTGTTGATGCAGTTGTTGATGCAGTTGTTGATACAGTTGTTGATGCCGTTGTTGATGCCGTTGTCAGTGTTGCCAGGTTTTGGTAATCTTGGTAACTATGTGACCATTCAGGAGGTGTTTTTTCATTTGGTTTTCCATATTTATCTAATAATCCTTCAGCTACCATACGTTTTTTTTGCGACGCTTTTGGTCCCAAACCCCACTTTCTTGGATATGAATCTCTCTCCATGATTACCCTTTTGAGTTTTGCAGCTACTCCATGATCACAAGCAGCCATAGTTGGAGAAGACATCAAAGCTATAGCTGATGTATACAAGACAAAAATAAATATTGTTTGGAGACCACAGATAAAGTTAAATATTTTGAAGATTAAACATAAAAATGATAAAATGGACATTAAGTTGAACAGTTCTGAATGAGAAGTTAAACAATGTTGAGTTAAACATTATCGTTATTTTGAAAATATATTTACCAATTGCTACAGCTTCACCCTTGGTAGTTACGATTACAATTTCCTCATTCAATTCTATTCCTTGATCGTACATCAAAACACCTGGTAACATTATTTTAGCTCCATAACAAATTGCGTTTACCTAATAAATTTGTGCAATATAATTATTAAATAACAATAAACATTCTTTTTTCAAAAGATATAATAAGTGAAATACATACAGCGCTGTCCTTTATAATGATTCTTTTGTGATTTATTAACAGCGATTCCAATGGTCTTATAACTCTTCTTAGATACGATTCATCTCCGTGATTATCGTACAACCATTGGGCATCAAGAATATCCTGCATAGTGACCATACCATCCTGTTCAGACAAAACGCCAGAACGGCTTCTTCGAAGTTCTTGCATGTGACAACCAGTACCTAAGAAGAGTCCAAGATGGACACACATAGTTCTGATATAGGAACCAGCTTCACAACTGACACGGAATACTCCCATATTGCGTTCCTGGTCATAATCGAGAAACCAACTGTCGTAAACTGTTCTGACGCGGAGCTGTCTCTTGACCGCCGATATCAGCGGCGGCCTTTGGAAGAGAGCACCGCGCAATTTTTCCAAGGCTTGATTCACCTAAATCATCAGTATTAGTGTGAAATCAATACAAGATGCCTATTTGGATATTGATATACAATAATTATCTTTTGGATAACAAAGAATTAATAAATATTGACATTTCCGATTGTCAGATAGAATCTCATGTCTAACAATAATTTTTACTAGTTTTGTATTTAAGTTTAGTTTTGTTTTGTACTTGTATTTAAGAGATAAATAACTGTAAATAATGTGATACTTATCAGAGACAAGAGACTCAGTCATTATTTGATTCTGATGATCATACTATTCATACATTTATTTGTATAAATACTTGTTTATTTTGCATTATATTGATTTATATTTGTTTAAATATTTATTTATTCCATTATCCACAATCACCTATATTTACCTTTTGAATACTTTCAGCGGCAGAATGAAGCTTGAATACGGCAACGTATTCCTTTCCAGCAGACTGCTGCGACTTGGCTAGTCTCGTTGCTCTGTCTATGCAGACTATCAAACATCCTGATACTTTAGGATCCAATGTACCAGAATGACCAGTCTTTTCCACCCTTAAGATCTTTTTTATCCAAGCCACTACTTCATGTGATGATGGATTGCATGGCTTGTCCAAATTGATGCAGCCTGATTTTATATATTCTGACAAGCTGCGATTTAGCGGAGTAGAACCACTGGTCAATGGAGTAAAATGCTTCGTGCGTGTCAACATTTTATCAAAATTCTGCAATAAAAAACAAGAATTTGTCTCTCAAATTTTTCAAATTATATTACATAGTTATCGCAATTATGTGGTACATACAGATTTATTGAAACAAATATTACCTTAAACAACAGAGGCCAGTCTTTACATTCAAGCTTCACCTCCATCTTCGAAGGTTCAATCTCACATTTGGTCGCTAATTGCAGTTCACCAAGCGATTTCTTCTTATCCTTTTTCTTGTTCTTCTCTGTAAGAAAATTAGGAAGTATAATATAACCTAGTTTACCTTAACCTCCATTTAATAAATAAAGCAAGGTAATTTTCTCGTGTTATTCATATAAGTAAATATAGTGGGCAGCGTTTTTTTGGTTTGTTAATTTGTTTTAATATTTTAAACAGTACTATCATCATAGATGATCGATGTTGCATTGAGTGAACACGTGTTCATCATGGGGTTACTGTATGAATTCATAACAGAAATGACGCGATCCGGATCAACGCAAATAGGAATCAATGCAATATCTAAAAAAATATTTCGTATGGAAGCGATGTTTCTTACCTTCTTCCATTTTAAAATTTGTTAAAACTTATGTAAAATTCAAATGCCGCCAAATGCTACGAAACGTAATAAAACTCCAAGAGAAGAATGGACTTATGAAGTAATATAGTAGAAAAGAACGTGAAGAACAGTGTTCTGAAATCTAAATTCTAGTTCCTAGTGTTCCTAGCTAGTGTA
>Ga0157363_1000464_pt1 | contig 31126 bp, 24 predicted proteins | sample AttsexASBM1_FD_111477 | JGI IMG/M metagenome (GOLD analysis project Ga0157363, IMG submission 111477) | Fungus gardens microbial communities from leaf cutter ant in Ribeirão Preto, State of São Paulo, Brazil - Atta sexdens ASBM1 | ecosystem: Host-associated > Fungi > Mycelium > Unclassified ... | reverse complement strand
AATAAAAAACAAAGAGAAACGATACAAGTCGAACAGAGAGAGGCTTTTTTGTGTATATATAAAAAATATATAAAAACATATATATATATATATATATATATATATATATATATATGTGTGTGTGTGTGTGTATGTGTATATATATATATATATATATATATATATAATATAATGTGTGTCCGTTGCGTTGTACAAATGAAAGAAGGCGAAGAAGAGGAATCATTCAAGCGAAAAAGAAACGAAAGGAATGAACACAAGTGTACATTAGAAAGTAATCACATCAGGACAGCGAAAGAAGGATGAGAAAAAAGAGAAAGAGGAATGATTTTAAATAAAATATTAAAGAAAGAGTATGTATATATATATATATATATATATATATATATATATAATATGTATTAATACATAATACATATTACATATATGCATATTGCATACATATAAAAGTCAAAGGAACGAGAGAGAGGGAGAGAAAGGGAGGGAGAGAAAGGGAGGAAGAGAAAGAAAACGCGTCACTTCGAGTTGAGCAATCAATCGAGGTGGGAACTGAACTTTTTTATCGAAACTAAAAGACTATAATAATATATTTCTGTACGCAAATACGTGCAACTACGTCATTGTGTGTTCACATTGCATAATCCGATCGATAAAATAAGACTCTCGTTACGTACCGCGCTCACCGTAAGCCACCTACTACTATTACTACACTACTACTACTATTACTACTACTACTACTACTATTACTACTACTACTACTATTACTACTACTACTACTACTGCTACTACTACTACTGCTACTATTACCGCCACTTTCTACTACTACGGCTCTCGAAGCTAAGAAAAAAAGAAGAAAATATAAAGCAGACATCATGAAATGACTGATTGAAAAGATCAATAATACGAAATCGATCGACGACAGGTTTCTCGTCATCCCGTAGCTTGATATCATCACGAATGATCAAATTTTATTAACACGCGTCCATATACATACGCACGAACGCACGCATGTACACACATCTTCTAAATATCTGCCACAAAACTCGCCGCGACATACCGATGTGATCTTCTCCTCGCGATAAACGTTAAGATGTAAAGAGTGTGATACTATCGTAGTTACTAACTCTCTTCTCTCTGCGGTACCACTAGTACACTATCAACAGAAGTCCATTACGAACTTTCGAGATATCGATTACGTAAGATACTACATCGATTACTACTAGAAAGAGTGGAAGGATGAAAAGACAGACTTTTACCTCTAATCTGAATCTACCAAATTGGCGTGGAATAACGGGATGGATGAGATTCGCGTGAAATTCAAGGATGAGAAATGAAAGCTGATGAGGTTCGTTGATTGATGTCCAATTAACGTGACCGCGAGAAGAAAAACCACAGAAGAAACGAAACTATACGTAAGAACTCCGGTGTTTCATGTCCGTATCTGACCACATGCATCTGGACACGAATATTTGCTACGTACGTATATTTTACGATAATCAACATCTTTGTCGTCATTATCGTCGTCATCATCGTCGCCGCCGTAACTGTCATCATCATCGTCATTCAATACTCCGCAAGCAACGGTCCAAACGTGCAACGTGAAAAAGACTATTACTCTATTATAGTATCGATTTGTTCATTTATGCCTTCAATGTGATTTTTATCGCACTATCATGCCCATCAATCATGAGTCCTAGGATCTCTCGCGTCGCGCGTTCTTCGGACAATTCTCAACTTCCATTTGTGACTTTTGAAAGCCATTTACGCTAATTTTTTACTTATTTGACTGTACCAGCTATGACATAAAGTGGTTTTAAAGATGACTGAATTAGGACTCATAAGAACAAAATCTATAGATTGATGAAAAGATTTCGTTATTATTGACGAATAAAATTATAATTTAAAAAATATAAAAACATAAAATTATTAATTAATAATAAGCAAGTTAGATAGATGTTTGTAAAGTTCTCTATTTTTTTAGCTACAATATCGTTATATAAATGTAATTTTGAAATTATTTGATGGTTGAATTCTAGTCAATTTTACAAGTATATACCTATTCAAATGTTACACTCCGATTTTAATAAGCTTTGAATATTTTATTCTAGGTCAAAGTAAGGAACACGTATTTTTTTTATATATTTATATGTGCTCATACAGTCGTTAAGAGGATGAAAAAAAAAACAATTTTTACATTTTTGAGCTAATATCGTCGAAATAGTAAAAAATATTACAAAAGTTTCAAATAAAAGTTTTATAATTTTCAATGTATTTTATAACAATTCACTTAGATTTTTCGAAAATATCATTTTTTTCCCGAAATCTTCTTCAATTTGAAAATTTTAAAATTTATCTTATATTAGGTGTAGTAAAAAGAAATCCATTATTTTTGCATGAAATTGAATGGAAAAATAATGGATTTCTTTTTACTACACCTAATATAAAAATTTATAGCATATTTAACGTCAAATATAACCATGTATGATAAAGATGTATTGTGAAGATGCATTTTTCGGAAATAAGCTAAATATATCTTTACATCGCTATTATCATTAAATATGCTTAATAAGTTTTGCTAAAAAACAAATTTTAAAATTTTCAAAAATTGAGGAAAGTAGGGTGGATTTCAAAAAAAATATATATAATATGAAGTATTATAAAGTACATTAAATCATAAAACTTTTATTTGAAACTTTTTTTTATATCTTTTATATCGTTTCGATGATATTAGCTCAGAAATATAAAAATCGGTTTTTTTTTTCAAGAGGATATTTCATCCCCTTAGTGGCACGTACAAAAAAATATGTGCTTCTTGGACTTAGATTACAACATACTCAAAACTTATCAAAATCGGAGTGTCAACACCGGAGTGTAACATCGGATAGGTTTTACTTGTTGTTTTAGTAATTCCTCTTATTATTATTTGCAGAAATTATAACATACGAAGCAGTGGTCTCACAAGGTAATAAGTAGAATTAACATTGAAAATATTATAGATATAATATATAATATTTTTTACAAAAATCGCTTTTTGGTATATATAATAAGATATAATTTGTAAATTATTTTGATAATTTTTTATATGAGATTTTATATTACTTTTACATTCGCTGATAAATTTGTTATTTTAACTTTTAATACACTTATGTGGCATTTCTCTTTCGCATTTTTACTAGATTACCGTAAATATATACAATGTCAAAATAAGAAATGGAAAATTGAATCGTCCGCAGCACGCACGCCGTTTGTTTCTTCGATAATCGCGACTAAAGTACGAAGAGCGGAAAGCTCTGTCATATTATTCCTCGCTGAAGCGATATTTTCATAGTATTATGACGAAAGAAAATAAGCGAAATGAACATATTGGATTATCCGGAAAGTTCGTGCCGACTAAAATTTAAATTTTAGTATACATTTATTAAATTAAAATTTTCTGCGTTTCAATTTTCCTTCAACATCGGCACGAACTTTCCGGACAACCCAATATATATATGAAAAAGAAAACGAAATACTACATTAGCATGGTATCCTAATATCGCGAGGAATTTTTGCGAAATTTTATTTGAAGTATTATTCAAACCACTATACATCAATCATATAGAAAATTGTCCTTTGTTTTTTCTATTTCTTTATCGAATAAGATATGCATATATTATCTAAGATATTATATATGTATACGCAAGTGTACATATATATATATCCATATATCCGATTGTGACAATCGACTTCACGAAATTAGGACACCGATCGCTCCTAGCTCAATTATTTGTGAGAAAAAATTGCAGGAAGAGAGAATAAAGAAAATTGGTGATTGATGCCAATCGAAATGTTATTCGTCTTGGAAAATGCTCCTTGTATACGCATGTAATGTATTATTGCGCGCACGTTCTGCTGACGTGATCGTTTCATCTTGCCTCTCCATAGAAAATATTGTAAACACACGCTAATATTGCCTGACAAGTTCGTGGCCACGAGAACAATCTGGAAGGTGTAGTCTTGGTTTTTTTTTAGAAGCTGTAGCTTAACTGCATTTCCTTCTTAATTTCCTTGCAATTCTATTCAAATCTTGCACAAAAGAATATACTTTAAAACCGATTTTCTGGATTGTTTAATTTAATTTTAACTTTTTTTTAGATTTTTGTTAAGCTTAAGGAGGTGCTATTACTGATAAAACTAGCGTTTTTGATGTTTTTGTTCCTATCGAATTTCTAGTGGTTTCACAGAATAAAAATTCCTTTTCTATGATTAAAATGCTACTGTACTTGTTGCTGGTGTATTTTGTGTTTAAAATTGGAAAAAGAAATTAGAGATTTCTTTATCCACTTTACCTTCAGCGTCGTCATACTGTTATAAGATAAAAATGGATAAAGAAAGCTGTAATTTTTTCCAGCTTTGGACACGAAATATATCAGTGACAAATACATTAGCATGTACATTTTAATCATGGGAAAGGAATTTTTATTCTGTGAAACCACTACAGAAGAAATTCGACAAGAACAAAAACATCAAAAACACTAATTTTATCGGTATAGCGATTTCAGCATCCCCTTAAGCTTAAAAAAAAACTATTGAAGCATAATTATAAATAACGAAAAGCGATTCTAAATCGAGCTAGTGACAAATAACATTTAATATCTGAAATATAATACTTCTTTTTATAATCATGAGTTAAAAACTGTATGCATCAAAATATATAAATTTATGATTGTCACTAAATCTATCTTTAAATTCTCTTTCCAGAATTCAATATCAATATATATACATTTTTATTATTAATGTTACGTTGACATGAAAATATAGTTATGATGGTAATTATTATAAATCATAAAAATAACAATATATAACGTTTAGGCTTATTCAATCTTTCGATAAACTTCAACTTACTGTCTTATTCTTTTACTTTCTCATGCTCTTTTTCTTTTATTCATCTAATTAGTAAAAAAATTACCACATAGTTTATCTAAAGATGGAACAACCGCCTCTCAGTCAATTAAATAAACTAATTTCTTGATACGCGATAAATTTTGTGACAATTAATTGTGATAATCAATATTTTTTTCTTCTCTTCTTATTCTTCAACCCGTGACCACGAGCCGTATGTTCCAGAAATCAACATAAATTACAACACAGACCTCGGGCCTATTCGCCTAGGGATACTTGTCCATACTATAAGACTTAACTAAACGATGAGATACTTTATACAGTAAACATTGTATATTATTTGACATTAAGAAACGTTAGGTGTAACGGTTCCTGTATTCCCCGGACATCATCGTACGCTTGTCTCTCTGCTCAATTGGACATTCACGTGCGCGTGATAAGCTTTACTGAAAGAAAAAAAATTCATCGTACCTTGCGACACCACAAGATACCATTGGTGAACTGAATTCGCTTATGATTGATTCGCTTGCCATGTCAGTTAGCTTCATTCAAATTGGGCATTATGGGATGAGCACTGCCGCTCTGATGAATTTAGTCTTTCTTCAAAAATGAATCCACATAGATTCCTGTCTCATACCAGTAACAAAAAGTAGATTTAGCTTTTTTTTAGCTACGCTTTTTACATTTTCAAAGAAATTGTATGTGCATTCGATTTCGAAGAAAGGAAGAATGAAAGAAAAGAATAAGAATATTATATATATAAAATATAAAAAATGCAATTGAAAAGATCAATAAAAGAATAATCTGTACTTGTTAATAATATTAATATCTCTCCTGTACTTGTTAATAACATTAATTGGTATAATTCTATTATACCAAAAAACATAAAAAAAAATGGAATAGCAATTCATATTGACGCAATACTACATTTTGCAATTATCCGAAATGTGTATAATTATATGGATTCGTTGCTATAATTTAAATTGCCATCAATAACATTTTTCAATAATTTAAGATATCGATAGATTTCACTAACAAAGTACAGAATGGATTTGATCTTTTCTTTGGCAGATCTGCCATTGAGTTAGCATTGTACAATATGAACGTACATATATGAAAATGAAATGATGATTGCTCACTCTGTTCTTTGTCTCCTTTTTTCTATCTTTTTTCAGTTATATATTCTTATTGTCTTCTTTCTTGTTATTGTTAACTCGTAAAATTGTTGCGTACTGTTTGCTTTTTGTGTCATGTCCTATTTATTAATCAGTCTGATGTATACATATATGGTGGCAGAATAAGTATCGGTTGTAAGAAAAAAATTTGAGTTTTGAAAGCGATCGAGTTTGATCTCTTGTAAATTTTATACGTGTAATAAATATAAATACTATATGCATACCTCTAATAACACATTTTATCCGGGATATATCCTGAGGATGTTCTTAGGATGTTCAAAGGACATATCATATGGATGTTCTCAGGATGTCCCCTGGAGGTCTGTGTTGTTAGGGATAATACAATATAATTATATTAATTGTATATGGATATTATATTAATATATATATTATATATATGTATATTATGTATATTTTTTTACAGGGTTTCCATGAATCAGCGTTGTTTCTTTCGTTCACGAATCCTTTGTAAGCCATATAGAATATAGGCTGGCATAGTTGATTCTTGTATTCAAGATCGTCTTAAGTTTAATCTTGAGGCATCACGAACCAATCAGAAGATTGCATTAACATCTGAAGAGATTACTTAAGATGGTCTTGAAATAAGAATTATACTCTTTAATAATTAGTTTTGTGTTTAATAATTTCGGCGATTGAAACTATATATGGAAAAAATAACTAGATATGGAAAAAATAAAACGAATTTACTTTTTAAATACTTAACTTCAGATAACTTTTTCTTGAATTTGAAGCTTTAATGTTCAATCATTAACATATTATGTTAAAGTGTGCCTTCCAACACAAATGACATGGTGTGACACAATAGATCAATCATTACATCTTTGTTTGCCAATGTTAAACAAAGATGACATGATCACTGAATCGCATTGTATCGCTTGTTGGAAGGCATACAAAATCACATATCTAATTACTAAAACGAAATTTAACTTATTTAACCGTGAAAATATTTCATTTAATTATAAAATTAAGTTTCGAATATGAAAAAATTTGAAAATATAATAAAGTAGAATTTGATTTGAAAAAAGTAAGTATTTCTTTAAAAAGTTCAAATTAAAAGATTCGGAGAACAAAAGGAGCCACGATCATTCCGGGAGATATAGGATGTGTTCCGAGTTAGACATGAAGCTCATGATATATCATTTTATTCTTCTTTATTATTTGGTCAATAACAAGAACAAATGATGCACTTTATGCGTAACTCGGAATGTACCCATACTGTATTTATATTTTATAAAAGAAATGTGCAACACACACACAGCGATGTCTGGGAGTACAGTAGCTGCTTACGGGAGAGCTAAAGCGTTGGATCAGCAAGACTTAGGGCATTATATTACAAAGAGTATTATCATGCCCAACCCTTTAATATTTAAGTGCGAGTGAGAGTCTGTCGAGCAAAAGAAAAACAAGGAAAAAAAAGAAATCTAATGAAAAAGAAAAAAATATAAGAAAAAATTATGCAAAACCAGTGCACGCCTCTCGTTTGTGGGTTCAACTTTGTGTACATATTGTACGAAAGATTTAATAATATAACTATGTTGAAAGTACTAGTCCTGTCTTTGTATAATTCCGTGTTGAATATTTATGTGCTCGCGACAGTCGTAAACGGCGCCGCCATGATGCTCTTGTGATTATGGGAAGCGAATGAAAATGTGTGCACAAAATTTTTTGTATTACTTGATCCATTTCTCGCATTTGCCGGTAATACAGAATACAAATAGAACGTGTATTATAAACAGAATGTCTTCGTAATGAAAATGACTGCATTCAGTAGAATGTTTATATTTTGCAAATGTTGGAAGTTTTTTCTTCGCTGACAAGATTTTTCTTCAGAATCTAAAAGTATGATCCAGTCATCACAAAAACTTCCAGCAATAAACATTCTGCTGATCATAACCAATGTGCATTTCTTAGGGCCGATTGTATCACCTTTTAAATTTTAACTATTGGGTAAGTAGCAAGATTACCCAATCACATGCGCGGGTTACCAGATTTACTTAAGATAAGATTTACAGATAAATCTAGTTTGATAAAATATATCAAAAGATGGAACAACCGGCTCTCTTAATGTTGAAAGTGCAGTATATATGTAAAATGATCCCACGATAGTGTACGTCTTCCAAAGCCACTCATACTGGGAGTTTTCCAACAAGAGACACAAATAACACAGTGTAACACAATTGTTATTCGCCAATGCCTAGATAGCCAAATGCAGTGTATTTGCCGACATGTTACTGAAAATGTTACAGCAATCAATTTCAGACAAACTTGGACAAGGTGAGACAGCGTTATATCAATGTTGAACTCAATGGAATTCGAATTCTTGCGATGGCAAATTGGTAGCAACATGTCAGCACGAATATCCTCGACAATAATTCGTTTTGTCATATTGTCAGCATTTTGTTAGCAACATGCTGCAATTAAAAAACTTCGTAGCTTGAAAACATTTGCAACAACGGATGGAAATTGTACAGGATGTCCGATAAGTTTTGACAAAGCGCTCGTGTGTTAATAGAAACGGACTAAATTGAACCGAAAAGTCCTCTATCATTTTGCAATTTTCGTAATAGTTAACATGATATTAATTACTAAATATCATTGAATATTGGTTTTCAATAATTTTTTACAAACTTTTTACTTACTATTAACTTTACAAAAAAACAACGAGAAACAAAAATTGTTTATTTTCTTTTCATAAAATTTTGAGAATTTTTTCAGAATTTTTTTAGAATTTTTTAATGTATTTTTTCATGTTGGTAAAAATAGTTATCAATAAAAAAATGCAGTACTAAGAAGTTAATAAAAATTCTGAAAAAATTCTTAGAATTCTATGAGAAGAAAATAAACAATTCTTGTCTCTTTCTGTAATTGATAGTATTTGAGAAAAAAATTATTGAAGGTCAATATTCAGCAATTTTTAGTAATTAATATTTTGTTAACTGTTACGAAAATTGCAAAATGGTAGAGAATTTTTCGACTCAGTTTAGTCCGCTCTATTTATACACGATATTACACTTTGTCAAAACTTACCGGATATTTTGTGTATATATATGTTTTGTTGCTATTATATGTCATATTGCCAACAACATAATATACCATCATTGTTTACAGTTTCTCTTAGAAATTTCGACAACTGATTATTACATATATAAGCAATCATGTTTCATAATGTGTCCTATTTTAGTGTCAGCAAATATACAGCAAATATATAACAACATAAGCAATGCATTAGTTTGCACAATATATTAGATGTGGGAAAAAGTTCGTGGCATTTTTCCTGTTAGATGTAACGGATAAAACGCCACGAATTTTTTCCCATACCTAATACTATTATATCACACTTGGTTATCTGGGTGTTAAACAAAGATGAAATGATTACTGTGTTACACAGTGTCGCTTGTTGGAAAGCTCCTGTTAAAAATCTTTTTTTAGACGATATTTAATAAATCTTCGGATCTAAAGCAATATCCTTGGCTTATCGGCTTATCGGCTTAAATTTACTTAAGATTATTGTTACAGAAATTTTGTCTGCGATAGCTCTTAGCATGCTAACCATCATTGTAAACGCATTCTAAATACGGATTCTTAATTTATTTAACTTGACAGCCGAAAATGATATGCAACATCGCGGATTCATTCTCAGATCTATCCACCATTTCATATAGATCACCTCAGTCCTGATGCTACATAATCTTAGGCCGGAGTCCATAGTCCGTTCTTAATCTCAAGCAATGTCTTAAGATGCTAATACGGCTGTCTAATTAGTTCATGACATCTCAAACACTAGCTTAAGACCATCTTGAATTTTGAGCAATGTCTCTAGATTCCGCCCTTATAATGTATTATAGCATTTAATTAAATGCCGACGCGACATTTAAATTTTTAGCACAAATTTAATTTTATACAACAATTAAATATTCATTTACGTAAATTTCTTTTTTTTTTAATTTCTTATCCTGTTTTTGTATGGAAAAATTTATATTGAACACGTATCTTCTTTTACTTCCTTTTAATCGGAGTAAAGAAATCGGTGCGCGCCTCTTACTTCGATTACATCGAAAGAGTAGCACAAGAAGAAATGCAAACGTTTAACCCAGAAACGAACTAAGGAAGGAAAATAAGTACCGGATTGGCGAGAGAGAGAGAGAGAGAGAGAGAGAGAGAGAGGGTGCGCGCGCGCGCGCGCGTGTGTGTGTGTGTGTGTGTGTGTGTGTGTGTGTGTGTGTGTGTGTGTGCGTGCGAATGAAAAAAAGAGAGAAAGAAAGAGATACTTTATCAATGAGTGAGTCAAAAGTTACCATATTTCTACCTACGTTTAGGAAGAAGTACATTTTTATTATCTCGTTTATCTTCGATTATATTCCTTTTGTAATTGAGATTTCAGCGCCATCGCGTGAATCGCCGCTCTGTCGGAAACTGTGTATCGCCCTTTGCGATATCTATGTCTATTATATAGTAATTTTCTTCGATATACATATATCGTGTGTCTCGTTGCTAATTTTTTTTTCTGCAACGCAGTGAGAAGCATGTCGATAAAAAATTAATTACGTTATGCATGTTTATAAAAATTGTGATGAAGAGTGTGAGGGCTATCACACACAAAATGATATATTTTTAGCAGAGAAAATTAATCAGTTAGCGCTTAATGGTTCTTTAATATGATTAGTTCTTGCCTTTAATTCTTCACTGAATCTAAGTATAGAGAAAATCACTAATCATATTAAAGAATCACTAATCATATTAAAGAATCACTAAGCGCTAACTGATTTTCTCTGCTGAACGCAATCATAAGCTGCATAACTATAATATAAAGTCGCTAAACCAAACCGTGAGCACCCAACATAAAAACGCCATATCGAGTTACATAAGTATCATAATTCATTATTGGCAGTTTAGCGGCCTTAAGGGTATATCCACACAAATTTGCATAGCTGCATAACGTATGCATAAAGAAAATTATCCAATCACATTTTACGTACGACTTTATAAAAAAAATGCGATTGGATAATTTTCTGTATGCATATGTTTATGCGACTATGCAAGTTTGTATGGATATATATATACCCTAACTATGGTTATGCAGCTTATGTTAATAGGGAGTTTTTGCAATACCGTTTTCAATAGATACGGTGAACGCTAAATCATATTATTTTCTTCTTAACGACTAATTAAAAAAAAGGATAACGTGATTTTAGTGTTCACTGTATCTGGATCCATGTTATCACAAAAACTCTATTTTATATGTAATGGCCCTTATAAGCTTTCTGCAGCCAATATTCATAGTCGAATCTTATATTTAAGATCGTCTTAAGTACAGTCTTAAGGTGAATCAATCAAAGAGCCGTATTAGCATTTTAAGACATTACTTAGGACAGTCTTAAAATAAGAATAGATTACGAATACTGTCCTACAAGATATTAGAGAGTTTTACAATAACGTGAATATCCAGATATGGTGAACGCGTAAAGTCACGTTATTCTTTTCTTAATTAATTAAGAAAAAAATTACTTGACCAAGCGTATCTGGATAAACGGTATTGTAAAAATTCTCTAATATCTAATGGGCTTTCTACAATAAGTTATTTATTAAGTCTATTTTTTAAGTCTTAAATCATAAGACATTAACTAATTACAGTCGAATACGAAGAGAATAATCGATTATGATTAGTCAATTTCTTATAACTTAAGACTTAAAGCTTAGATAATGACTTAATTATTGTAGAAAGACTGTTATGGCTCCTGCAGACAGAACGGTAACGTTTGCGCAGCGTAAGTTATGGCTTCTGCACTAGACGCGGAAACGCTTGCCACGCAGCAAAATGTGATGCCATTCCTGGTGAAAATTTTTCTTAGAATTTTTCAGAATTTCTATATAATTTTATAACTTTCTCTCATTTTTTATACGAATTCGAACATTTCTCAGAAAATCTACATCTTTTCTCAGAATTTTTCATATATATTAATTATGAAATAACGTAAGATTTCTAAGATTTTTTTATAAGTATAATTTCTGATGAAATGTTTTAAAATCTAAAAAAATTTTTAAATATTTTTTTTAAATTATGGGATGAGAAATTTCAAAAAATATTTCAGAATTCACTAATATGAAAAATTCTGAAAGAAGATGTAAACTTTCCGAATATTTCTGAGCATTTCTGAAAAATGTTGTAATTCGTATAAAAATTATGAGAAAAGTTTTCATCAGGGGTAGCCAATAAGCTTACAGCTCCTAACATTTTCATTGATTATATACTAGTGTGCAAGAGCCATTAGCATCCTAGTCAATCATTCTTTCGCTTTTATGGAAAAGCGATAAACTGATTGACTTTCGCGCGGCAAGCATTGCCATGTTTTGTATACAAGAGCCATTATTAACTATGTTTACACGGACATTCAGGCTACAGTCACTTGATGCTTCACGAATACTTCAAAATATTTTTTGATTAGTCAATCAGTAAAATTCTTTTTTTCGATTGGTTAATCAAAAGTTTCGAAGCATTTGTAGCGTCAAGTGGATCCTTAATCGGATTTAATCGAATTTAATAACATCCGTAGTTAAAAACTGGCCAATCACAGTTTTTTCATTCATCAGAAGAATGGCTATGATTGGTCAGTAGTTTCATAACTAGTAGTTTCATAACTACGGATTATTAAATCCGATTAAAGATATCCATGTAAACGTAGTCAGTTTCCGTTTTTCGTAGAAAAATGTCATACAAGTCTTTTTAAAACAAGCACCTCGCAATGTATTACATATAGATTTAATCGTAAATATATAATACAAGTAATTAAAAGACTGATGAAGGTCGCTGATTTCGATACATTGATAAAATTATGTTCCTCAATGAATTAGATCAGTTAATTGTAATGATGTTTAACTTTAATTTTTTTTTCAACATCTTTGTCGGCTTCTTTGTTGCATGAAAAAAATTTCGCACATATACAACGAAAGTTAGTGCATTTGTTAATATTCGAATTTTATTGCGAGATTATAATTTCAAAGATAACGTAATATGATTTAGAATATAATAAAAATTATTATAATCGTGGTATAAAATTATATAATCGCAATTCATAAGATTGAAAATTATCACAGTTAGATGCGCGTATGTAACTGAAAAAAAGAATTCATAACTATATTTCGGTAGAATAAAATACATCATTAGTCATAATTCTATTGATTTGATCGAGTTTTTGGTTTCAGACAAAGCAGGCCGAATTTTACGCGTGGCGCGCGAACGCCCCTGTATTTTTATGAATAAATAAGATATTTAAAAAAAAAGAAGTAAATCTGAAGTCTGTTTGGAAATGCCTTTCATAGGGATTATAAATGTAGATAATATATTATACATATTGAACATAAATACACTATATTATTATAAATATATATATATATATATATATATATATATATATATATATATATATATATAGAATAAGGAGTAAATAGAATTATTATATATATATATATATGATGAAAATAATATTATTACGAGTAAATAAACTGATTAAAGATTAATAAAAAAAACTTGTGCACTATTTAATTGTATAATATACCTTTTCTTTTGTACAATTCCTTCCTTATCTCATGCTTATACTTGGTTTCACAATATCGGGAATATATATATAATAGATAATACTAGCAGGTACAATTTTTTGCGTATTTTTATTACAGATGTTCTTCATTACATTAACATAACAAAGTCTATACTTTCAAGGTACATGATGATCGTTTTAAAATGATGTCTACCTGTGAGATCTTTAAGGATTATGCGCAGTGTTCAAGCTCCTGCACGGAGCATATATTAAGCTAAATTAGTCTTCATTATTTTATTTTATTTTGCAAGTTGTCTTTATTTGTTCTTTCTCTCGCGAGCTTATCGATTATTTATCCAGTCGTCGCAAGTGCTTGGACACTTCGATAAGATTAAAGCGATCACAGACAGAGGCATTCCGGTAGACGAAACGCCGCGAACACCCCGATAGTAAATACAGAGGCTAATACTTTATTTTAAGAACTTCTATGTTACCTGTATCATATGTAAGGCGTTCCCGTCGTTACGACACCTATTTCACGACTCGGAGGCTGCAAATGTAGTGAGTCGAGTTTGTAACGCAAGCTCCGTGTCCCGATTCGTTCTAGATGCGCTCATTTACCTAATGTAATACGTTACTCGTGTAAAGTGTCGCACAATTGTTACGTTATAATAATTGTAGTACAAATAGGGAATATCTCGCGCACGTGATGTAAAAATGTAAGAGTAGACCTAAAAAGTAGTAAAATCGTGAAACGTAAATTGTAGAAAAGTTTGAAACAAAAAATTAAAATTTTGTTTTCAAATAGTAGCGAAAAATTTATGGATTAAAAAAAGAGTGATAAAAATTTCCTCATACGCATTCTCGGGTCTTAAGCTCTGGTGTTTGTATGATTCGTCGTCCTTATGTTAGTTCGTCTATGATTATCTGTCAATAAGAAAACAATTATATTTCTAGTAGACCGTCGTGTTATAGTCCTGAAGGCACTGTTCAAAAGTTTATTGTATTTCTTGGATTATAACGGATTCTCACAAAACTTCTTCGAATGATGCGACAAGGAGAGTCGTTATAAACATCGACATGATTGCACCTTCGGTCTATATCACAAAATTCAAAATAGAGTCTCAACTTGACAACCTATGTCACAATGCCAATGCCAATGTATTAGGTCTGTGATCGGTTAGGAATTATCATGAGCTAGCAAAAATCGATGTCAGAATTCAGGCTTATGATACGCAATGGCCGGTGCATTTCCATTTATTATTACAATTATGTCATATCAATATCGTATCATTATATTACATAAACGCTTATTAATTTAGAGGCACATTGCTAAGGGTCTCGGTTTTTCTTTTTTTAAGTTGCTCCCTACATTAATGAATTTATAACAATTAGCTAATTACGATTATTTAATACGACAGCGATTTGGCATACGATTGGAAATTGTACAAAGATTCAGAGAATGCAATAGTTTTTTGAAAATATTGCTTTGTACATATATGTATATAGAGAAGTGAAGTGACAAACGATGGATCTTTTTTTTTAAAAAAAAAATATCAATATGTGTCGAGATAGTTTAGCGATAATATTTGAGCTTAAAATTTCTTAAAATTAAGCGTAAAAAAATGTCATGTGCTAAAAATAATAAGAAAACTCTATATATATAGATGCTATAACGATTTTGCTATCGGATTTCTTTATCTAAACAGGAAAACTTTGGCTACTGCTACACGCTATTTGTACTTCGGCGAAAAAGGGCCGAATTTACGATTCTTGCTAAGAACACTGATTGCGCATTTAGAAAAAAAAGAACAGCACGCAGCACATACAGTACCTAAATCAGCAACAGATCACTTATGTGTTTAGGAAGACCTTAACAGTACTATATATATGCTCACGCTTTAATAAACCTGAATTCTACGCACGATTGTAATGTCAGAGAAGCATTCACTGTACTCAGAGAGTGTATTTTTTTACCGGAATGTTTGAATGTGATTTTTCTTTTTTTTTTTCCTTTTTATTTATATACAGCACTGGACTATTCGCATTATTTGCGCTCATAAATTATTTAAAAGATTTTAGTTTTTTGAACATTTAAGTCCAGAATGCTGCTCTGAGATATGAATGCTCTACAGAATGTACATAGTAGACAGCAAAAGCGTCTAGACCACAGAATGTTCACATTTGCTCTAATGCAAAATATCATTTTCTTTTTTTCTCGAGCCACAAAAAACAGGCTGATGCAATGGCAGATACTATGTATTAATATATAAAAGTTAGCTTTACAATATGTAAAACCTGATAAAGTTCTTAAAAAATCTAAAGAACATTCCCTGAATAAGAGTAATCACACCATAATTCAGTCCTCTAAGCATACTTTGATCGTAGAACGCATCAAACAATTTCTTTCAAAAGAATTAAAATTTTCTAGAGTATAATCGGTTTGTGATATATTTTCACTAATGTATGGTTCCGTCATGGTACCAGCCTGGATCTGGTCAATCAAATCATGTAATTCCGTAGAGTCTAGACACAGACATTTCTCTTCTGTATTCGTACAAATGAGCCGCTAAGATAGATCACAAAAAGTACGGAGTGGGCGTTAGAGGTGGAATTACTCTCTCGGAATCAGGCACTGCCTGGAACAGCACGGGTGTTCTTTGATCTACTGTTGTGAATTGCATGATACTAGCTATGTTACCACATCGATAACAATAATTTGGAGCTGACCACACTGTGACAAGTTTATCATTAAACATGTACCTATAACCTACAAGAGAAAAGAATGTATGTACATTATCAGTATATATTTTCAAAAAATTACTTCAGATTATAAAATATTAATTTAAATATTTATATTAAATTTATATTAAAGATATACCTTCCTGAACTAGTTGGTGTGCCCTACAGATGAGTTTAAGATCATTCACTTCCATGAACATATAAGTCACTTTACTGCCAAATAACCAACCTGCGCCACGTGGACTTACTGTCCATGTTTCTACATCCTCTGGATCAGACCAAACCAAATCACAGAAAGCACCTGTAATTAAATGAAGAAGTTTAATTATTATAATATATTATACACGTTATTATCTGACAATAATACAATCTATCCAAGTAACAAAATTTTTATTTTGTGAAACACTGAAATATTATGTTACACATTTAATACCTTTGTGTGGAATCTCTTGATTCCTTTCGATCGTTCTAATTTGATCTAGTGTTCTAATAGCTGGAGACAATCCACCATGTACACAAAGAACCTGTTCATCAATTAACTGAAACAGAATTTTATTCAAATATTTATTTAAATAAATATTATATAAATTATTAAAATATCAAAAATTATAATTTTTAAAAGATCTTTTATATAAATACTCACGGCAGCAACTGTGAGCAAGTCAAATACCCTACAACAGTACTTCCAAGCATTAGCATTGCCATACTTGTTTTGACATTCATCTAGAAAACAAAGAAAATAATATGAAATCAAAGCTTTATTATATACAAATACAAACAAGTTACTAGAAAAGGAAATAACATTGTATGCTTACCATAAAATCCATAAACATGCGTGATTTGTCTAGATTCATGATTACCACGTAGTAACGTTATTCTGTCAGACCATTTAGCTTTAAGTGTGAGCAGACGAGTAAACGTTTCTAAGCTGTAGTAGCCTCGATCGACAAAATCTCCCAGGAATATATAATTTGTATCTGGTACAGGGCCACCATTGCGAAATAGTTCCTCTAAATCATAGAACTGCAATAGCACAAAATAAATAATCTGAAGTATATTTACATAACTGTACAAATAACTATTAGTACAGTTAAAATATAAAGATCAAGAGTGATTATAAGCTAGATTATAATACAAATAGATCTGAAGACACAGTAGTGTCTCGGCACCAAGCAAGCACAGCGACATTACCATGTTCCTTTTAACAATAAATGGATGAATATGATGAATTTGTTGCGACGCTAATTCGGAAGATTAAAATCTTAAAATTTTATCGATTCCATAGCGACAAACGATGATGCTCCGATTTTGAGGTTAGGATGTATATCCGAAACTTACCTGACCATGTATATCACCGCATACTGTCACCGGAGTGGATACAGGTTGGATGTTTGACTCCTCCAGTAATAAATCACATACCACGTCACAGAGTTTCTGTCGACAAAAGTTAACGCGATAAGTAACTCAGGAAGGGCAAAACGCGCTGCGTAGGTGAATAATTCAATCAGCGTTTGTATGTTCGCACGGCCGTTATCACGCAGAATACGACATGACCGGCACACATCATATAAGTATAATTTACCTTAAGATCATTCTCGGGCAAGTATTTGCATTCTTTCGCGATATCTATCCATTTATCGATGTCTGACATTTTGAAATCACACAGTAGGAAAATACCAATACTGATCGCGCCCTCATACAGTTACGTCTCTGTGCGCGCCCAATGCTGCTGGATCTTAGGGTAAAATCACACAATGCGGAAGGCATTGTATTCCACAGGACTGTGGAATAGAGAATGCATCATCATTGGCTGTGTTTAGCAGAACATTTATTTTGGAATTGTTGGAAGTTTTTTTTGTGCTGATTGGATCCGTTATGCTTTTCAAGAGATTTTCAATGATTCTATCTCAGCAGAGAATTATAAGGGCGCATTCATACCTTGACAGAAAAGCGGAAAAGCAGCAGCCAATCAGAACTCTAACTGGTAGTCTATAATTTCGGCTTTTTGTGTAAGGGACTCCGCACAATAAAAGAATAGGGAACAGAGAACAAAGAATAAGAATTTCAATCTATCAGAAACTGTGTATTCCACAATACATGATTTCTGATAGGTTGAAATTTTTATTCTATATTCTCTGTTCCCTGTTCCTTTTATTGTGCGAGACACAGTATTAACCTAATCTCTAAGACACAGCGTTACATTGTGTCATCTGTGTACGTTGGAAAACACCCTTTAATCTACCCAATATCTCGTTTCGCAAAGCAGTTTCGGACTTTTTTTGCCAGATTCTTTCATTTTACGCAAAAATGTGATGAAGCATAATTTCATTGAAATCGGACGTGAGTAAGCCCTTCTGTAAAATTACCCTCAGGATGCAAACCCATGCAGCGGAGTAGCGGAAATGTGGAACGAAAATAGAACCACGAGCGTTCCGCAGTTTTCCTTACACGGTTTCGAATCTCTTCATCCCCATGGGCGCAATGGGCGTAAGCGGAATCAACAGCAACTCAATCAGAAATAGTTCCTCGAAAAGATGTCGTTACGATGGAAAAGTTGTCGATTCGAAACTTGCATCGAAATTTCAACATTTTCGAGTGATAAAAAATTGCGTATGTAGAGAGTGTAATGAAAGTTTGATATATTTTTAATATTTTTGGTATAAATTTGTGATACATAATCTTATATTTTCGTTCAAAAATCAAATTGACATTTTTTTCGATTTCGACAATTGCAATATCGCTCTAATCATAAAAGCTTTCTCAAAATTTTTCAGAATTTATAAATAATTTTATAACTTTTTAGAAAAGTGTGAATTTTTTTTATACGAATCGGAACATTTTTTACAACTATCGATAAAATCTACATCTTTTCTTCTAATAATTCTTTATATTATTTTATTGTTCTATTCCTGCTGAATAACATTACTTTTATTTTTACTTTGTAGTTTATTTAATATAATCTTATTACGTCACTTTTGTATTGAGGAATTCAGGGAATAATATCTCTTACTATAAATGCTGACAATCTCTTATCATAAATGAGCACGAAATTAAGAAAAAATATTATCGATTTTATCAAAATTTAGCTAGATTAACTAATTCTAGCTCGAATCGATATCGAAACGATCTCGATTTTTAAATTAATGAAATTTAAAAATTTTCTTCACCACTATTACGCTATTAGTGACACTAATAATATATTTTTATGCTGACTAGATCAATTCGAGATTTTATTTCCAACTCGAAAATTAATCGAAATTTGTCCCCAAAATCCATCGAAATGAATAGAAATTTCGAAAACTTTCGACTTTTATTTTCATTGAAACAATGTCTTTTCGAGAAATTATTTTTGACTGGGAAGTCCATAAATGACGTTTAAATATTATATTCATTTTTTATTATCATGTATCTAAGTACAGAATCAAATGTATTTCTCATTGAAAATAATGATTAAAGATGTTAAAATTTATGAAATCTTAATGTGATTGTAACCTTTATGAAATAATAATTTATGATTGATTGCGCAAAGTCTGCGGTGAGCTCATTACGCTACATGGGTATTGGGGGTTCACGTTTCAACATAACAAAACTGGCGGAATAACAACGTAGTGAGTACAGAAATAAATTATTAGGTTATCCAGAAGACACTCCTTACCTTCAATTTCGAATTATGCTCATTTGATGCGGTATTATGTGATCGCAGCGTATGTCGCATCGCAGTGTTTCGTGGCTATGACAGATTTTCTAACCTAATTAGTCGTCAACTGTAACGATTAATCTCACTTCGCGGAACTAGGCACAACATTTAACTGCCAGATTCTTTCGTTTTATGCAAAAACGCGTCAAACGAGCATAATTTCATTGAAATTGAAGTTGAGGAGCGTCTTCTAGATAATTACCTAATAATTTATCTCTGTATTCACTACGTTGTTATTCCGCCAGTTTTGTTACGTTGAAACGTGAACCCCCCATGTAGCAGCCCCTATGTAATGAGCGCATCGCAGACTTTGTGTAACCAATCATAAATCATTATTTCATAAAAATTTTATAATCACATTAAGACTAATTTTATAAATTTTAACATCTTTAATCATTATTTTTAATGAGAAATGCATTTAATTCTGTGCACTTAGATATATGATAATAAAAAATGAATGACAAATATTTAAATTTATAGACTTATTGTTGATTCCGCTTACGTTCATTGAGCTTTATGGAAATGAAGGGATTCGAAACTGCGGAACGCTCATAATTGGTTCTGCTCTCGTTCCACTATTCCGCTGCATGGGTTTGCACCCTAATTTTGTCTTTGCTGAAAGAGGACATGACGGTCCAAAATCTGTAACCGCAAAATGCTTATGGCTACGTTGTGGATACTGTGCCAATGTGGCGCCGAGCGTGTCTGAGTACTGACGATGGCTAATTAATGGCGAAAGAAAATTGGCGAGAAATCACTAAGTTCGCAAAGAAATGTTACTTATTGATTCTGACTCATATACTATAAAGTGGTTTAATATAAACTCAAATGAATATTTAGAACATACAGATTAAAAGAGATGTAATTGCCTGCATATGACGGCTCGGATATCGGTATCGCATTACTAGGTTGAGAAAACTCAAAAATCTACAATACAAGCGTTTATCTAACAACGCGAGTAATTACCTTACGACATGAGCAGTAACCGATGTCGATCTTGCAATGAACATAAAGATTATCAATTTTACCAAACGCTAACTAAAATCTATCACTGAGACTTACAAAAAATCCGCACATAAAAAGCCATGACACCAGAGAGAGAGAGAGAGAGAGAGAGAGAGAGAGAGAGAGAAAGAGAGAGAGAGAGAGAAGAGAGAGAGAGAAACCGAAAAAAAATTGACTCGAGCGTCGCAATTAACGCTTGCAACGCCACAAGCATTTTGCGGTTACAGATTTTGGGCCGTCATGTCCTCTCTCAAGTTTCTCTCTGGTATTATACTTTTAGACAAATTTGGCAATGAAATTTATTTATATGTATATATCATTTGCTACAGCAAATCAGTGACTGTATTTACACGTCACTCTTAATCGAGTTTAATAACATCTGTAGTTATTATAAAATTGGTCAATCACAGTTGTTCCATTTGTTACATCCCTGAAGGGAATTCGATCGGAACTCCCCGAGTTCGATCCAATCTGAGAATGATGGGGTACAGAATTCGTGGTTCCGGATGCTGAAGCTACGATTGATTTTATCCAAGTTGCTGATTGATTGGATATATACGAACGTTAGAAATAACGATTATGATCGATTCTGAATCATTCCATGCCTGCTCTCCCGTTCCTTTCATATATACGAGGAATCTTTCTAAGATTCCAGGGCACTCGGAGCAACCTGATCGCGCGAAGGGTAACGAGTATTAAAAAGCACGCGTGGCAAATCTCAAAGCGCTTGGGGTAGTCGAGGTAATGTCGCAAAACCTCAGAATAATTCTCCTTTTCGTGAATGGATAATAGGTATAACAGTCAGTGCATTTAATCATCCCATTCTCCTTATGCTGATAAAATAAGGCGCAGCAATCATTACGGACCCACGCGACGTAAGGATTGACCACTAGGAGTTAAGCGTCAATAGCGCGCGAACGCGGAAATATGCTCTGAGACACATGCTCTGTGGTTCATTCACGACGAGGTTTCAATTATTGTAGTAAAATAGAAAAGTAAAATAGAAGTTTTGTTATCTGGAAATGCTCAGATGGATGCTCTGCGGTGTTTCCAATTGCCAGCAAGAAGGAGGGGAGGTGATTGGAATACCAAGGCCTCTATTGCTTCCTGGGCGAGTTCGGCTGCTGATTTCGATCGCACTAATAGTCACGCATGATCGTTGGTATTTTGCAACGAATGATTATATTGTCGATGTTAATAATTAGCAAAAAGATGGAGATAACCACTAAGCACTCTTTGATTAAGGTTAAGTAAGTATATATTTTAAAACAATTCATTTCAGTACATTTCATTATCGAGATGATAATTATTTCTTACGCGAGAGTAGTTTAATTTAAATTGGATTACGAACTAGGAATTAGAACTTGCAATTATTAATAGAATTAGAAATTGGAGCAAAAGAGAGTTCGGACTTAGAATAATAATTCACACGCGGCGCTTAACTTAGAGCGGCGAAAGTGGCCGGCTAATGGAAGGAGATTGAATCTCGTGCATCTACTCTAAAAAGTGAAGTTATTCGGACGTGATACATTCTTTCGAGGGACAGCTATAATTGGCTAATTTCATAACTACAGATGTTATTAAATCCGATTAAGAATAACGTTAAATATAGTCATTAATAACCCATATAAAGCGATTAGAAAAGAAAAAAAGCAAAGATGGCATTTTTGGAAATTGCAAGACAAAGATAAAAAAGCAAAACTATAAGCTGTCAAATAGATTTATACTTTGATCTAAGAATAATTTAAAATGATACTCTTGTGATTAGCTTTATAAAATCATTTTTAGACAATAGCCATTGATGGATTTAACAATCCAAATAATAATAATACAGCAGGAGACAACAGTTCTCATAAACGAATTTATAATGTAATCATTGTCTATTTTAGAATTTAACCTTAGGATAAGAAAGCGTTAGAAATACGACCTTTTCTTTTTTTCTTTTTTTATGTTTCGCTTTTTGTAACTCTTGTCCATTTACCTGGAAGTCTCCTTAAGATAAGAACAGAAATAAGACTTTCTAAAAATAGAAGATCTGTTAATAATTCAATAACTCGAATTTTCTAGAAGTATTTCCGAACCTTAAAATAGAGAGCGCTTGAAATAAATAGGCAGTCCTGCGAGACTGGTCGCATCTAAAAATGAAAATTGTAATAAAGTGAATTTTGTACAAGAATTTTGTATCAAGAATAAAGAGTTTTTATTAGAAAGAACATTATTGCGAATCTTACAATTGGTGACAGCGGTGCGGGATAATAAGTACATAAAAACAGTAAAGTTTAAAGTATTTTAACTTTGAGACATATACTACGACAGTAAGTTCAATAAGTTCTTAGAAAATCTATCAGAGGGCACTCGCAGTGTCATGTCACATTATTTTTTGACAAGTCTATCTCTTAGCTGATTATCAAATTTTGAGCGGAATTCATCGCGTGGTTTCATTTCTGTAGACGAAGCGAACAATCTTTTTTGCAAAATGGAAAAAACGAGTTGCAGTGATCAAACATCTACATAAGAAAGAAATTAACACCGAAAAAAATCAAAGCCAAGTTGGATAATATTCATAGCACATCTACACCAGTGTTTGCGACCGTATGGGTGAATGAATTTAAATGTCGTACATCCACATGTGATGTACCTCGTTCGGGACGTTCAATTGAGCTACTATGCCAGAAATCATCAATAAAGTCCACGATTTTGACTGATTGACGAATGAAAATGTGCGAATTTGTTGAGGCCACTGACATATGGCACAGTGATTTTAATTTTGCATAAACAATTGGGTATGAAAAAGCTATCGGCAAAATGGGTACCGCGTTTGCTCATGACGTTTGCTGTGGACTATAAGCGCGATCGTGTGACGATTTCAAAACAATGTTTGGAGATGTTTCAACGTAATCTAGATGAATTTCTGCGTCGACTTATTACTGTGGACGAAACATGGATCCATTATTTCATACTCGAGACGAAGGAACAGTCAAAACAATGGACTTCACTGGGTGAACCAGCTCCGAAGAAGGCGAAGACCGTAAAGTCGGTCGGAAAGATGATGGTCAGTTTTTCGGGATGCACGCGATATAATTCATATCGATTACCTTCCGTCGAAGCAAACGATCACTACGCAGCGATTACTACGCAGCCTTATTGGACAATTTCAATAACATTTTAAAGAAAAAATGTCCCCATTTGGCGAAGAAGAAAGTGCTCTTTCATCAAGACAACGCACGGATTTATATGTATCCGGCACCGATGGCCAAATTCAATGAATTCCGCTACGAATTGCTTCCCCATCCAGCATATTTGCCAGATTTAGCCTCCTGCGACTATTTTCTGTTTCCAAACTTGAAGAATTCGGAGGAAAGAGATTCATCATCAGAGAGCATCTCATCGCCGAAACAGAGGCTTATTTTGAAGAATTGGACAAATCATATTATTTGGATGGCTTGAGAAAGTTGGAGGATCAAGCTGAAAAGAGACTATGTTGAGAAATAAAAATGAATCGAAAAACTAAAAAAAAAATGTATTTTACTATGTTTTTCTAATTCCTTCCGATATCTCTTTTGACTCAAGCGCAAACATTAATATACGAGAATCAAAAATCTTCGTAACTGCTCCAATGTCGCGCATAAAGTCAGTCTCGCGAATGAATGCTTACTTTAAATATATTAGCAAAACAATTAAAAGTTACGAACGTTGTGCAAGTGCTTAGAGATCAAATGAACAATTTGCAAATAAATCCATCCGAATTTCATTCCGGAAGCAATGTCGGCGACTGTTCAATCAGAGAATCCCGAAATTTTAATAAACACATACGACAAAGCAATGCATCTAATTCCGGAATTCGATGGACTCAATGTCGAATCTTTTATTGGGCACATTTAAGTCGCAGTGAAGCGACTAGCAGTCAATCAACACGAACTACTTTGCGGCATCATCGTGCAGAAACTCACAGGAAGAGCGACGGGCAAGAATCGATGTTACGTCAAATTTTCGAAAAATTGGAATACCTGTTCGGAAAAACTCAAAATTTCACTGCACTGAAAGTACAAAGAGACATGTGTATCCAACGATATAATGAAAATATTGATGAATTCATAAATCGTTTCCTCCGAATACATGACACAATAATCATCACAATTAATTCGCGAAGCAACGGAGTCGCGACCATCTGTATCCAAGAGGAATTTTGCCAAAACGATGGACGAAAGTCCATCAAGATTTTCTGCCGTAAAATCTGAAATTGGAGATCACATCTATTGCTTCGAGTTAGACACTCTAAATCAAGCGTTTTCGAAAACGAGAGCTTTCGAAAGAGAATTCTAGTTAAGAAGATTATGCATACAACGCAATAAAGTTTCAAGGAAATTTATTCAAACTCCGATCTCAACATCAAGAATATAGCTACTGTAAGAGGCAAGGAAAGTGAAAAAAAGGAATATAGAACCAAAGCATTCCACCAGCAACGACTAACAAAATTTTCACGAGCGTCATCTTCTCAATCGATCACCAGATCAAGCATCGCGTCCTTCACATTCAATCGATCGAGCCCCGGAGCAACACATCAACGAGAGATTTATCAGGAACCTGGCGGAACTTGCATCAGAGCACCCAGAGTTATCTTAAAAATACCAGATTTTAAACAAACAATTTTTTTAGTAGATACTGGCTCGGATATATCTTTAATTAAAATGAAATGTTTATTGAAAATAAAAATTTATCCAAGATAGATTCGATAATAATATACGACATCACGACACATTCTTTGAAAATTAAGTACGGAGTAATTGTAGAGATGTTCGAAGAAAAAAACATTTATTTCATTAGATGATTATTCACCAGTTAAACATTAGTTATTACAAAAAGTTAAACATTAGTTATTACAAAAAGTTAAAGAAGTTATTACAAAAAAGTTCCAGGATGTAGTTAAAGATCCATCTCGAACACTAATGTTGAAAAGTAACGGATTGAGCGTCGAACCTTGAGGAGTTCCCTTATGTACAGAGTAAGCCTAGCTGAAATGACCCTCCTCAACTAAGTGTACACTTCTATAAGTGATAATGTTTTTTTTTGAATATATTCTGCGAAGTCTTGCGGGAACTCCAATTTTCTGGGTCTCAGAAAGGACCGCTTCAGAGAACACATTGTCAAAAGCATTAATTATTATGTCCAAGAAAGCTGCCGCGACGACTTTATTCACCAGAAAATTGTATGGATGTTGTTTGTGAGAGTTGTTTGTGCACGACCTGTTAAGCCTAAAGCCCATTTGTTCTTGTCGCTTGCGATTACACTAGCCATTAAATAGGCAATCTTCTCAAAGAAAGCAAGAGGGTACATGATAGAAATGAGAAGTGGGACGAAAACAGAATTATTCGCCTTCGGAATGAAGATGATGAGCGAGGTCTTCCAGGAAGGTAGTATAGTTCTCTCTAAAAAATAGTTGAATAAGTTCAATAAAAGTTCTTTGTATTTAGTCAGCAAAGCATTGTATAACTGATTTGATTTAGACTCATTAGTGGAAAAGGGCGAATTCAGATCTTTGAAAACTATTGAATGTCTTCTGATGAATGTCTTTTGCAATCATTGATGACAAGGTTTTGCCAGTATTCATAGGGCAGAAAGGAGGACAAATTTTACCTTTGCCTTTTCTAGAAGGTTATTTTGTCTGTCGTCATCTGAAATCATACTGGAAAGTTCTGATAGATTACGTCTTTTGAAGGTTTTAACTAAATGCCATATGTCACTGGTAGGAGTCTTACAGTCAAATAATTCTACGAAGTTCTTCCATTGTCTCTTCTTAATCTTGTATAAAGTCCTAGTGCATGATGTTCTTGCTTTCTTGAATGAAAGGAAATTCTCGATAGATGGGCTGCTAATATATTTTTGCGACTCTTCTGTGACTTAGAATGATTCTTTCGTCCATCAAGGAGAACTTTTCCTGTCACTGGGAGCTGGGACTGACCTGGAAAATCGTTGTTTTTCAGGGAAGAGCAATCTCGTAAGGTTTCGTAAATGATTTGCAAAATATTCTATATGCCTCAATAGAGTCTACAGGGACCTTGCTAAAAAAATTCCTTGGAGGTAGATAGTAAGAATTAATTTGTATAAGAAAGACATAGACAAGAGAAGTCGTAGACAAGAGAAGCCAATGGTTATATTGATAGGGAAGTGATCACTGCCAAAGGTATCCGATTCAGTAGTGATTTCACATAGTGGCGCCAAATTGGTAAAAATAATGGTGATGTCAATTACAGATTTGTTTGTCTCCGGTGAGGTGAGGAGAATTACTATACTATTATTCATAATGCAGACTCCGTTTACATGCTTAGAAGTGCCCTGCCGAGATGATCGGATTTGGAGTATCCCCAAGAGGTACGATGCGCGTTAAAATCATCTGTTATGAGCGTGTTCTTGTACTTGTTAAGAGTTTGTGAAAGTTTGTCGAACCATTCTTGAGGTGTGTGTTGGAGGTGTGGTAAATGTTAATAACGATTAGTTACTTATCATTGAGATTGATTGTTATATCTTGTTCCGAAGAACGATGTAGATTCGAAAGATAACTGAATATTGTCAAATATTCAATCAAGTCAAATATCAAATAACTGAATATTGTGATGTTATTCCTTAACAGGATACAGATTCCTCTCTGACCAAAGCTTTCTATATTAACTCATTTTCACAAAATCGGAATGCAATACAATCGACGCTTACGGTTCGCGGTAACATCAAGTACGTTCAACAGAAACTCCGCTGTGACAGAATCTTTAAATTCTTCGATATTGATCGTGACGAGTAGAAAACAAAGTTTTACAGTTTTTTCGCTTGTACTCGGAATGGTTTTTACAGTTACAACACGAGTTAATTCGTCATCACACGCCGTGATCCGACCATTGACTCGATAGAATCAGAAGATTACAAACGAGAATAATTTGGCCGACTTTAGCCAACCAGTCGCTGGATAACGCGCCATTTTGAGCGTTGTTGAAGGATATGCAAGTAATCAGCGGATTACGACCAAAAACCTTCGGTTATTTATTGAACTATTTTCCAACACGAAAGTCTATGTTCGTACGCTTGGTTCGGTGGGAGCGATAAGAGAGGTTCCAACCAAAAAATGACCGGGAATCAGAGCGTGATAATCGTCGAAATTATCGGAAATGAGAGCGATCGGGTGTGAATTAAGGCATGCCTCAATCCAACAGAGGAGCATTGACATCTCTTCAAAAGTTAACGTGTGGAAGCCTGCATCATTTTAAATGATGCTTAACATTTTAACGCCGGCCTCTCACAGACCGCCGAAATGCAGTGACGCAGGGGTAGGAAATGCCATGCAGTTCCGTCTGTAGCGAGTCAGTTTCGGAAGTTAGGATCGCCAATTGCTTTTGCATATGCATTGGACAATTCGCAATCGGCGCCGTGAAACGTAGTTCCGTTATCGGAATACATGGACGTCGGTAGTCCTCGGCGAGAAACAAATCATTGATACGCTGCGATAAAGGAGAGGTATAATCGCTGACGAGCTCTAAGTGTAGGACTTTAGTCGTGAGGCATACGAAAGTGAGGTCTTTTGCGATTTATGCTCTCGACCGTCAGTCATTCGGACAGTGATCAAACCTACGTTGATATGGACAAAGGCGCGAGCGGTGCGGTTGACTCTCGCAGTCGGAAGGTCGCCCATGAGTTCGATGGGCACATCAGCACGTTCACGCGTGCATTTATAAAGAACGGATCGAATGGTGCGGGATAATGAGTGCCCAGGGAATCCAGAATTTGTGACGCAAGCGTTAATTGAGAACCGGCATTCAAAGATGATGGTGCTGGATAATAAGTACTAACAGCGAGTGCACGTGTGAGACAATGGGATTCCTTATCGCTCCTGGGAGGCAAGCTCGACGAAAATTTCTCGAGTACGAATAAGTCCATCGTCCATATAAGGATTGAAAACAAAGAGTGGATTGTTCTTTAGTACTAAGTGCTTATGTGTTAGAGCCACGATCTCATTAGGAAACATGGTTGATTGCATGGTTTTGAGTAGCATCTAGCATTCTGAATTTCTTCAATGAGCAAATAAGTCGCAGTATTCGCTTGCGGGTTTTTAGAACGTCGGAGTCCATTTAAAAACGTACAGATAAGCGGCAGTTCGTAGCAATTTTGGCCACAAAGAATAACGCGACGCGAGATTCCAATTAGGCGTACCGTGCAAGGCACATACCGAGGGCTGTGAGCGTTGTTCGAGAGGAACACCGAAGGGCACGAATTCGACCAGGACTCGAGAAGATGATCCAATCATGATGAGCCTGATCACCATATAGCATGTCTTGAATAGATCGGGAGCGAGACCGTGAGACATGCAATCCGCGGGATTGGTGTGCGTCGGAACATGACGCCACGGAATTCCAGGAAGGATTGATTGCATAGCCGAAACGCGATTGGTGACAAAGGTTTTCCATCGGGAAGGTGACTGACTCAGCCAGGCGAGTGTAATAGTGGAGTTCGTCCAGCAATGACACTCGAGCTTCGGAAGAGAGCTGAGCGCGCGAAATGCATCAAGCGAGCAAACAGCACCGATAATTCCAATCGCGGGATGCTTTTAAAAGGGGCCATTTTTTATTTGGCGGCGAGAAGAGAGACGATGATATAGTCATCTATATTAACGGTACAGAAATACACTGCGGCAGCGAAAGCCGCAGTCGATGTGTCGGAAAACCCATGAAGGGCGCATTGTAGAGTACGAGATCCGTAAGAAGAATCCAGCGCGGAATGCTAATGGCATTGAGAAACTGAAGTTGATGGTAATCGAATCAACAATCGAGAAGTTGGCTATGAATTTCGTTCTCACCGGCATTGAAGGGATCACAGTCGCTGCATAAGAATTTTGGCGATATATAATATACAATACTAACGAGAGTAGTCCGATCGAGAATTTTCGATCCTAAAGAATCAAAAAATTTAGCGATGATCGAAAATGGCTCGTTTGATGCGTTCGGGTTTCGGAATTGAAAGATATCTAGCTTAAGATTCCAAAATATTTCTAAAACTTTAAGATACTCGTCGTCTTGAAGAACTTTATAAGTGGCTAAACCATGATTCGCAGAATCGAGCTCGAACAATAGTAGGTATATAAATATGAAACCGGAATTTTTTAATAAAAAATACACGTTTATTACATGAAAATGATAAAAAATGATAAAAAAATTTTATTCGAAGTATTGCCCATCGGTAGCTATACATTTTTTCCACCTGTTTGACAATTTGTGGATGTCACGCCAAAAAAATTGTTGCTCTTTTGAGCCAAACCAGTCATCTAGTCATCTTCGTAAGAAGTGAAGCTGCTGAGCAAGTGCGTGTCCCATCGATACAAATAAGTGGTAATCGGACGGAGTCAAATCTGATGAGTAAGCCGCATGCGGAAGTATTTCCCAACCAAATGCCTCAATCGTTTCTTTGACCAGTTTTGCTGTGTGTGATAGTGCATTATCATGAAGCAAAATCACTTTGTGTTGCCGTTTTTGATATTCCGGTCGTTTTTCACACAAAGCTTGATTCAAATTGATCATTTGTTGTCGGTAGCATTCAGTATTAACAGTTTCGCCAGGTTTTATTAGGTATACAACTTTGCTTCCGCCGTTTTTTTCCGAAATTCGAGGCTTTATTGTAAAAAAACTTATACATTTATGATTCAAAGTATTGTCCATCGTTGGCCACTACTTTCTCCCATCTTTCGGGTAGCGTATGAATCCCGCGTCGAAAAAACTGATCATCTTTTGAGGCTATCCACGAATCGATTCAATTTTTTACTTCTTCATAAGACCGGAAGTGCTGGTCAGCCAGACCGTGTGCCATTGATTGAAACAAGTGATAGTCAGAGGGAGCAACGTCTGGAGAATACGGCGAGTGGGGTAGGACTTCCCATTTCAACGTTTCCAAGTATGTCTTGACCACTTTCGCAATATGGAGTCGAGCATTGTCATGCTGCAAAATCACTTTATCGTGTCTCTCGTTGTATTGCGGCCGTTTATCTTTCAATGCTCGGCTCAAACGCATCAATTGCGTTCGATACCGATCGCCTGTGATTGTTT
>Ga0157363_1000462_pt1 | contig 31157 bp, 19 predicted proteins | sample AttsexASBM1_FD_111477 | JGI IMG/M metagenome (GOLD analysis project Ga0157363, IMG submission 111477) | Fungus gardens microbial communities from leaf cutter ant in Ribeirão Preto, State of São Paulo, Brazil - Atta sexdens ASBM1 | ecosystem: Host-associated > Fungi > Mycelium > Unclassified ... | reverse complement strand
CATGCGCGTGCGCGCGCGCTTGTTATTGTAAAACTTGATTTCATTATTAAATCACTATATTTATTTCATTATTAAATTACTATATTATAATAACCTGTCTTACGCGACACTTCTACTGCGTGCTTCTGCAATAGTGCCGGATTAATTAGCGAAATTATCTACCTGGTTAATTTTAGTTTTAATCTTAAGACCAGAGCTCAAGTTCTCGCCGAAGTTCAGTATAGTAGGATTTAGTGTCGAAGTTTTAGTTTTTCCTCAGTTTTCTCCATTTTGATTACAATCCGCTCGAAATATAGAGCACTCTAATATGCTCTGCAAAGTTCTCTTGGGGCGTTTCCCTTTTGCAAATTCCCATTTTAGAATTGCGTACTAAATTAACGTCGGAATCATCCGAGCCGCCGTATAATCGTTTTAGCAGGAAGATAATTTTCCATGGGAGATGTGTGACAGTTTATCATCTCATTCCCCACAAGGTAAGAGAAGGAGGGAGAGAGGAAGGGAGAAACGTTGGGAAATTGTTAAAGTGCATGCTATATAATTGCGTACATCTGTTCATATTGCTGTTCACACAGCTTCCTCATGTCAATAATTCTCTCAGTAGAATCTTTCAAAAAATGCCTAATTGTATTCTTTTTTACTTCATATATATATATATACGTGCAGTCTATAAATTTCAATAAATTAATTTATCGATTTCTCGCATTAGAAAAAGTTCTCTTTTGTTTCAAAGAGTTTGTTCGCAAGAACCGTTTGTTCATTTGAGCGATATAAAAGGAAGGGCAAAAAAGAGGATAGAAAATATGTAAAAGAACAGGTAATTAAAATCCTTCGACTACTTCGCTCGTTGCGCGCCGCAGTAACTGATTTCGATCCGAGTTCGCTGGATCGTGCGGGGAATTTTAGGCGCACTGCGGTGGTGACGCTAGATACGTACCTACCGAACTCAGCTAATTGCGAACGGAATAATTAATGCCTGCAAGAGCAACGAAACTCGATGCACCGTACCGTCGCAAACGTACATCGCAGGTGTCTGCAGCGGCTGTTTTCTGTCACACATTGCTGCGTGATATAATTTTGCGTAGGATGACGAGATTACATTATGCTCAAGAGTAATCTTTAATTCTTGACGAATATGTAACAGCCTCAAGTTCGATTCGTATTGTTTGCAATGACTCAGTTTCTAAATTGAATTGAAAATATTTTATACGCAGAAGATAGATACAGCTTTGATAAAAAATATTAGATACTTATATTTTTTTTTATATTTTACCCATTTATTTGGAATTCTTTTACTTGCTTTATTATATGTCGTCACTGGCAACTTATATATAAGTTTAAAAGATTCTTGAAACAAAAGAAAATTTACAGCCAATGCCACAAATCAATTTTGAAGTTAAACTTTAAATAATGATTAATAAGGCTTAATATTTTTGACCAAGGCTGTATGTAAAATTACAGATTGACAGTAGAGTTTTTGATGTGTTTATCAAATCATTACGTCTTCTGATGCGTATAAAATAATTATCGATTTAATATAATAATATAATAACATATTTTAAAAAAAACGAACTCTGAAATATTAATTATATTTTATTAAATATCAAAAGATTCTGCATCAAAAAATTGTTATCAGTTGATGAACTGGAGATTGTTGTTGTCTGATATTTATCTGTGAAGAGATGCAATTACTGTTAGGCATTTCTAAAATGCCTTAAAGCTTGTATTAAAGCTAAAGATGGCCAAATTTTGAATATTAATTATTGTTTTTGTTATTTAATAAGATATAACACACTCCAGAATTGATTTTGTGTATGTGTGTGTATGCGTGCGTGCGTGCGTGCGTGCGTGCGTGTGTGTGTGTATATATATATATATTTATATAAAATTATTGATTTGATAAACACAAAAATTTTTTGTCATTTTGTATCTTTTTAAAACAGACACTAATTATAAATACAAATAAGTCTTATTTCAACCTTTTAACTGGATAATTCATTGTCATCGTATAGGATGCTATTTATTTTAAAATTAAAACTTTTTTATTTATGTACGTTATTTTTAATGAATTGTGTAAGTCCGACTGGATAAGATGTGGATAAGAAATAACAATCACAAGCTATTACTTGTATTACTTGTGTAACGAGCGCAACGGAATAGCTTTCAAAATTATTAGTAGCTAGCATTTTTATAACGGCAAAACTTTGTATAAAAAGCGTTTATTTTCACGAAAAACGACTATTTTATAAAGTCTCTTTCTTCTTTTTATACTGATGAGATCTCATACGCCATGGCCATTTAATAATGAGAAATCTCGTTACAAATAAATTAACAGATCATAAAGAATGAAAATTATTACATGCGGTACATTTAAGATACAATTTTCTTTCTATACATGCTTGCTTTATATTAAAAGAAAAAGAGAAAAAGAAATTTCATATTAAACATAAAGGAGAGAAATGGTTTTCGAAGAAAAGATCTTCGTAGTTTTTTCATTTTGCAACAATAGTCTTCCATTTCATTCTGTGTAGTCGAGAAATAATTTCAAAATTGAATACCTTTATTTGAATAATTGAATATTCAAATGGCTTTATCTATGATTACTTAGGATTGAGCTGGTAAAATCAAATTACGAATATTACTAGGAATTAGAGATTGTGTATTTCTCCAAACTGAATACGATTATTCTATTATTGATGATGTTAATCTGCGTTAGATTTAGTCGATGTTCAACGGATATGTGTGTGAATAAGTGAAATTTATATAAGCTGTAACTGGATTATAAACGGAGTCTCAGCTGTCGGGCGTTGCCCGAGTATCGATCCGTCGTAAGAAAACATTTCATGAGTTACGCTTTACTATCAGTTCGACATCCATCTCACGCTAGAAAATATCGACGCATCTTGGAATCTGACTCGATAGGATCGATGTGACAAGCTCACATATGAATATTTACATGTGACGCATGTAAATATTCATTTTAATCTGTCGTAATGCCTCGTCTCATTATCGTCGATCAATAATTTCGTTCTCAATACGAACGCATAACGAGTGAAAAAGTCGGGTTGAAGTCTCAAAACAACTCACGAGATGCGTCCCTCGGTTCCTTCTTTTTTTTCTATTCAGTGAGAGATGTAGTGACGAAGGAAAATATTGTCCTGGGAAAGATTCCTTTCTCGCCGCAACGCATTTGAACGTTGCTATCTGTCTCGAGAAATGTAGAATCCCGTGAAGATAAATGAAATGAAAAGAGATGAGACAAGAAGAAAAATCGAGAGTTCCGTAATTACTTTGCTTCTTAATCGTTTCACTTAAACGCGTAAACCGAAAAGTGGATTGTAGAAATAAGATATCGCATCTTCGGATATTAGTAGCGATGGACGAAACTTCCGTAAGATAATTATGAGGATCACGAAGACGCCTAGTAGTAAGAGGGTTTGATGATACATATTGACAGTTAAGACGATTATAAGTTATCTTCTTCGTGACGATGGATATTCAATTACAAATATTATATACTCTTCTCTTTTATGGATCAATATTAACTTATACTTTGGACAATAAGCTCCTAGAAATAAATTTTCTAGAAACATTTTTTTTTATCGTAATTTAATATCTAATTGCTTGTTGGATAGAAAAATGATATATATCAAAATTAGCAACTTTTGAAAGCATTTAAAAAATTTCGAATTAAAACAACGTTTTAAGGAACCTTTTAAGGAAAAATAGTGCATAACTCCAAATAAGATGTTTCTGTACAACTGTTTTTGCAATAATTTCAGCATGGATTACCTAATTTAAAAAATATCTCTTTTCTGTAAAAATTATTGTAATGTGAATTTGATCAGAGGATAAATGATATTTCTCTAGCAGTAAACTGGAAGAGTTACAAATGTATCGTTTTTGCAATAAAAATATATACTTCAGGATTGATTTTCTGTCAATATCTAAAAAATGTTAATTTTTTAATTGTCACTTTCTTATCAAAAAAACGAAATGGGTTTCACAATTGTTTCAATACGAATGAAGGAAAAATAATAAGAGCAGTTATATGTAAAGTGAAAAAAAGGAGAAAGAATAGAAGAGGAAAACGGCTTTCGTAGTCCGCTTATTTTCATGCAATTTTTCTTTGTTTAAGCAAAGATTGCTCAATAATTCATTAAGATCTTCATCAAATAAAAAAAGATTCAATATAATTGAAGCTAGATCTTGTCGCCGAATCAATCTCCATCGTACAATATTTTAATAACGTGATTATCGTGAGAATTTTGTGCAATATTATTGATTATCTTTGATCGATTTAATTATAATTAAAAAATTTGTGACCTCATTTTTGTATTAAAATTTTTATTTTACTTTATCACCATAATACGCCATTAAAATATTGTAAAACGGTGAGTTGTGAAATATCCTGTATAAACTATGCGTTACTTATTGTTGGATTTAAAACACAATCATATATATAAATTGAAGCTGATATTACAATTAAATCGTCGATTTGATAAATGATATTACTATCATCTTAAAATGCTGTAAGACTTTTATTCTCGTTAAATCAATGACATATTTACAGTTCTTCTTTTTGCTTTCAGGAGTGGAACGATTACAAGCTGAAGTGGAATCCGGACGAATATGGCGGTGTCGACACCCTCCATGTACCATCGGAACACATATGGTTACCCGACATTGTTCTTTACAACAAGTGAGTTGACATGTCATATATGAAGAGCAGAATTCTAAAATGCATTTTGTCCGAAATTTCATTTTTTTAGTTAGAGATGGCGTAGCGTTCAGTGTTGAAAGACTCATCTTATAAGCTACTCTGAAATATTCAGAAAGCATTTTTTTCATCGTTAATTTATGCTGAAAAAACAGATATTTCAAAGTGCATTATGTTTTTAATTAGAAACAAACAAAATGCATTTGTTTGATATTTTTATTTAAAATTTTTAACAATTGTTTAGCAATTTTGTTTAATTTTATATCCTATACTGATTGATATATTGTTATTTTCTGTAAAGTGAATAATTTTCTTTTATGCAGAGTTTCTTTTTTTTCTTGTTTTCTGAAAATTACAAATTTTGGACAAAATGCATTTTGAAAAAGTCTTCTCATATATCATATTAATAATAGTAGAAGTGTCTGTACGATATTGCCTTTAAGTCATCAATATGAACCTCTTTTGCGTTTCGTGATCGCAGCGATTTTATTTTATAACGCAAGGTTTCTCCTTTCTGGATGCTTTTCATTTGATAATACAAGTTGACTGGTGTCGTTTTATCTTTGTTACTTACTGAATGTCAAGAAAGATAAAGTGATACTTGTGTCACCAAATGGAAAGCCCTCTCTAACCATATTCGTTCGTCACCGCAAAACGGCTATACTTCATAGGATTTTAGCGCGAAGCGTTAGAAGGATAGATATTCTCATAAAATCTCGCTCTGGATATTCCTGCAACACATTTTCCTGTCGGATATTTTGGAAATCCACTTCACAAAAACGAGCGGACGCTGTTGCGATAGCTAGTCCGGCTAGTCTCTCTAACATTGAGAAATAAAATGTGCTCTCTATCGCGGTGACGACATTTTTACGAGAAAGTTTCAGGATTCCCTTCCTCCCTCTGGGGAGATAAATTCGTTTGTCCAACGACGACGGACACCCTCACCGCATTTCACGGCCGAATGATCCCTGTGGCGTAAGCAATCGCGAAGAAAAAAGTTACGTCCAGAATATACAACCTCGAAGATGTCGATAATAATCTAACGATATCCATTTCGTAGGATAATGGTAGATTAAAGCAGATGAAAACGATTAAAAGGCAATCAGATAAATGGTGCGCCAACGTTACCAATTATCCGTCGGCAGACACGGTATAAAGCGAGATTATACGGTACATTTCGACAGACTGGATATCGCGCACGATATTGCCAACATCCACGACCGCGCATTTCATCCGCCGCGGGTCTTCGCCGTGCGCGTAATACTCAGACGCGATAACGTGATGCATAATGTGCGGTTAGCTAAACCACAAATTACGTAAGTTCAAATTATGGAACCATTAATTCAGAATGGATCGAAATTAATTATTCGCGCCCGCTTGCAGCAATCGATACAAAATATCGCTACTGGTGCACGTGTCCATTTTTTTGAGCCTTCTGAAAAGTATCGTTACTTAAATGAATATTATAAGTTGCTCATTAATTGCTTAAAAATTCAGCTTGATGTGCAAAAAGTTTGTTATATCTGTCAATTTTAGAACAACTTTTACGGCGATTCGTTGGCATTAATTTTATCCTTTATTTGTTTAAAAGAAATCTTCTTTATTATCTTTTTGGAAAATTCTGGACTTTTACAATTCTGAATCTATTTGATACAGAAATAATAGAAAAACAGTAAACAATAGATAAAAATAATGTAGAAAAACAATAAATCTTTTTTGCTGCAACTTAATCTTTATATTCTCGTTAAGAAAGTATTTCAATGCAACTACAAAGACTCGAGGATACTGAATTTCATTGAAATCTACCAAAGGCTTTCAGAGATAGTAAAACGTCTCTCCGTCTTGAAAGGGTTTATGACACTCTCCTAATTCCTGGGGTGAGAGGGGGTAAGCAGCGGCTTCTGGCGTATGCTCTACGGACAATCGGGTCTCGTAGGACGGAGGCAGGCAATCTCATCTAAGGCGTCGAGGTGGTGTATCAAATAAACCGAACTTAACCCGCTCTATTAAGCTCCACTCAAGCGAGCGACGTTCAATCCGCCATTCTCATTTCCATCAGAGCTTTGAGGCCTTTCTCTGAGGCTAACCCCATGAGTCGCGCTTCCCGACGATCCTTGTCTCGACGAGATCCCCTCTTTCGTTCCTTCCAGGAAATACGTACAATACTGATACATTATGTAAAACTTAACCTGAAGTGTCGGGGCGCTACTAGCTTCTCTGCATTCTACGCTGATGTGATATATCTTCCTTTATTTCTTGTTAGACGAAGCGCATTCAGGAGTAAACTACTGCTATGGTCTGACACAATAGAGGAAATATCAAATAGATTAAACAAATTTGCGCGAAAAATTCCACTGCATGCCAATCATTATTGACAAACGTAGATAATTGTCGCACTTGGGAGACATTTTGTTAATTTAGTGGAACTAGCTTCGTTGAGAATATTTTGTTGAAGGCACAAAATTGTTATGTTAAACTGATATGTATATTGTTGGTTTAACAAACTTTTATTAGGGAAATGAATTTATTAAATCAAAATGCAAAATAATTTGTAAACTATTTACAATTAGTTTATAAAATTTTATAATAATTAATAAGAATTTCGAAGCAACATTAGATCGTAAAAGTTCGAACAATTATTCTTTTGTAATGAACACATTGTAGAATCATTATCGTTGACGAGAATGAATCGCCGTCGTTGTTGCATGAATCCAACAAATTACTCAAGTCTCCATACAATCAGTAGAGTGAACATGCGTTTATATGTACGCAAAGGGCCGGTAGGATGGCGGCCAAAGGGTTGCTTAGGCACAACGACCCGACGGCGCAGCGTACGTACCATGCCGCAAAATGCAGAGTTAAAATATGCAGGAAACGTACGTGAGGGCGAATCTCGTTACTCCATTATCACCGGATTACTGCACCTGCAGCTCATCCCAGACCGCACCGTGGTAATCCATTCCAGTTGCCTTTGCGAGAAAGAGAATGAGAGAGAGAGAGAGAGAGAGAGAGAGAGAAGAGGAAGAGGAAGAGAAAGAGAAAGACAGAAAGAGAGTGAGGTGGTCTGGTGACAAAGTCTCGTTAGCTTCAAGTAATCGCACATACGTGTTGCGTCGCAATTGCGATACGCGATTGTTTTCTTGAATGTGAGTTTGATATAAAAGGATGTGAGTTTGATATAAAAGGGGATGAACTCAATATACTGGAACAACAGGGAATATAGATAAAGAAAAAGTATCCATATAGCGGTAAGCTCTATCCACAACGCGTCCAAACTCACTTCTATTATATTTATGGAATAACTTGATCTCTCTCTCTCTCTCTCTCTTTGTTTCTTTTTCTCTTTTTCTTTCCATTTCTCACTGAGTCATTCAACTCGCATTTCGCAAATGTCAACCGCCAAGCTCTGCTCGCGTCCAACTCGCCCAATGCTCTTTTCCAAGAGCGCTCTCCTGTGCGCCGTAACGCGTTATCAATTGCGGGATCAGTCCGTTCAGGTCGTGGACGCTATATCGTAAGCATCGAGATCTACGACAATAGGGAGCTTTTCCCTTCGGAAACGATCGCGGGAAAGGCAAGTGTAAGTAATATCCTCTATAAAGAGTGCCTCACAGCACGGAACGCAGTTGCAACGATTCCGCCATTCAACCCGAGAGTATATATCGAGTCTTATCGAGTCTTACTACCTCGTTGAGGTGGGACAAACTGCTGGGTAAGAGGATACCGATGGTCCGCACGAGACCCTGCTCGTTCTCCGAGTAAAACGAAAAAGATTATCGTAGACCTCGGTCATAATAGCTGGCGATCCGCAATGTTGTCATGGTTTGACAAGAATTTTCCGGTTCCAGTTCGAAAAAACAGTTTTTACATGACGGTAAGATACACCATATCGCACAAATGTCATATATATTTTTGCGGCACGAGAGACCGATTCCTGGCAAAGGGCAGCACTTTCCGCGCTGTTCTATGGCGTAGTTATAAATAAGCGTATTCGAAATAGGTCAGCATTTGCGCCATTGCATTGTTCACAATCGTTGAGCGCGATTCAAATCTTTGTAGTAGCAGGTTAAGCAAATATCAAATTTGTCTATACATACGTATTGCGTATTCCAAGAAAATTACGAGGTCTTTATGGACTGCGCCCAACAACATTTGTTACCCCATACAGCACTGAACGTTGAAAGAATATTGTTGAGATATTGAATGTTGAAGTGTCAATGTTTCATCAATGTTGTATCTATATTGATTTTTCTACATTTATTGTTAATGTTGCAGCTATGTTGAAATATTGAACAAATTCAATCACAAATTGAATATTTATTCCCAAGGGAGAAAATTTTTTTTTCAATTATAATTTTGTCGTGTATGTTCCGGAATATGATGTTAATCATAATAATGTTATTTTAATAATTATTTTAATAATAAAACTGAATTAATTAATTTTTTATGTCTCGTAGACATTGTAATTCAATGGACATTAAACGTTTTTGCAACTCTTCATTGAATCAACTCTTCAACTCAACATTGAATCTACATTTCGCATTATTGGTACAATGTTCGCAATATTGCAATTCAACGTTTCTGAGATATTGATATGATTCAATGTTAGTGTGCTGGATACTCTCTAAAATCAGTGGATAATCACTAATGTGATGACAGTGCCAAATATGTCATTGAATTAATCAGTAAATGAAATGTGAGATCCGTAACCTATCTAATCTTTATTATGTGATCTAATTAATCTTGTTTTAATGCAAAAATTTAATGATATTGGAAGATTGAAATTAACGTGCAAATATTAATATTTTAATTATATAATGCTCAAACATTTCTTCCTTTTTTAGTTCGTTGAACTTTACTGATTATCCAGTGCCAAGTATGCCACTGGATAATTAGTGGCTATCCACTATTTCAGATTTAGAGAGTACGTTATTCTTACAAAAGACACAAAGATATGTTATAGATAGTATTTAATCAGTACACAAAAGCATGAAAGAATCAATATAATATATAATATTTCAAATATCAATTGATTGATTTAATCAATTAGAGCATCCAATAGTTAGAAATACCGTAAAAAATTGTACTGACTGGCGATAGAACGACGTCATCTTTCATAATGTCGAGCCACATAGGAAAAAGAAGTTTTTTTTAAAGAACCCGGCCTTTTCGGAAGGGACGATCGAATCGGGGAAAGAAAAGACGGCGACGTTATCATTAAGATTGCCACAAGACGATGCCGCGGCTCTCGAAGCCATCGAGTTGGAGTCAGCGGTGGTTTTACTACTTGCACAGAGTTCTGAGATTTACATGACGTGCCCGTGCAAGAAACTCGCCATAAAGCACGTCTGGAGCATGAAAAAAACGTGATTAATTGAGTCTTCGAACTTTCTTGACGTAACTCGCAGAACGCGCTCGTCGTTTCTTACGATGCTTGCAGCGTCCACTTTGTCTTTAACCGGCGAAGCGCAAAAATTATGGTTCGGCCTGAGGAACATTGTAATTTCCCCTCTTCTTCTTCTTTTAGATCTCTTTTTAGGCATTATCTTGGTTTTACATGAATCACAGTTATAAAATCTCAGAACGCAAAAATGTACAAATATATATCTCTAATATATAATTTTACATTCATATGATTCTTCAAAAAATTCAATGGAGGGAATATTATTTGAAGTATCGTGTTGTCTTATTTATTTTATTAACACATGAATTTTCCGCAAGAAATTTCTTACTCTCTTTTCTAAAGAAAGTATCTTTTAAGCTTGGTTGGATATGAATCATAATCGTAAAACCTCAGAATGCAAAAATAGATATATCTCTTAATTTTGCTTTTATGTAACTCTTCAAAAGATTTAATGGAAGGAACATTATTTAAAATGTCGTATCGTAACTTATCGTAACGTTATTTATTTTATTACCGCATAGAATTTTCACGAGACAATCTCTTTACGCTTACTTACGAAATAATCGTGACCATAACGACAACTTTGAATCGTTTCATCGTTAAGTGAACGATTATCTTTCGTTGGCAGCAGAATATAATGTAGCAGCATCCGAGATTACATAACGTTCCCATAACAACATGAATGTTCTTCTCGCCGGGAAATCTCATTCGCCCTGAGAACAAAGCTTAAGCGTCCAACTACGTGTCGCGATTAAAATGTCACTTTTGAGCTGTCGTCCTGTATTATCAACCACGCGAGTCGCTCTTATCACTGTTCCCTTCTAATGATACTTGCCTCGAAGACACTTTCGACCAATGTTTAGGACGGCTGACTTATAAGCGATGTTCTACGCGCAAATTAACCTTTCCTGGTTCACTCATCAAATTATAACAGCTGCTTTCACTATTCACGAAGATAATCGTTCGATCGGCCGTAATTAGAGCACGATTGATAGATGCGTGATGCGATTAATTTTCAAATAATGGACGAAATACTTCTATTTTTGTTTTATTATTGATATCGTTTTAAGAATTAGGTATATTACATGTATTTTTTAACAAAATGAAAAATTACAAATTTTTCTATATTATATTTGAAAGTAAAACAGTTTGGTAATAATTTTAAACTCAGATCAAAAAATATTTCAGTAATAAGTAGATATGTTTTTAAAAAATGGGATAAAATTAGAACATTTTTATTTCAATTATAAAATTGTTAAATATAAATATTGATCTCTTATTAAACTATTTGATATGTATATAAAATTTATTTTTACATAAAAAAATAAATTGTAATTTATTTTTTATTAATTTATTAATTTTTATATAAATTTGTAATTTCAATCATTTTTTGCAAAAATCGCGCACTTGATACAGACTGCAACAAAAGCGCAAAATATTATTGTCTTAATGACAGAAATATAATATGTGATTTAAAAATTAGTGAAGGCGGTTATTTTTTGTCAGAAAAAATTTTCTCGAGCTTAATTGCCAGATTACACAAACGAAGATAAAATGTAGATGTACAATAAAATTTATTGAAAAATCTGCCAATGCATCTGATATAATTGTTTTGAGTTAGAAAGTTGGTTTTATATTTCGCGATTTTCGCTGCAACCTGTATTCTGCAATATATATTGTAGACTAAGTTGTAATAGTTGGGTGAGTCATTCTTATTTTTAGCTTCGCCTTTCTATACAGAGTTTGATAACAGAAATATAATTATCGGATGACCACAAAGTGCAGGAGACCTACATTAACGCTCAGAAGCTTGTATAATAGGATTTGCAGATGCATGAACTTTATCCAATATGCTTTAACTTTTGTTGCAAACAAATGCTCGAACGTTTCACGAACAGTTAACGTAAAAGTCTTATATTATGCATATAATATTTAAATTTTCTTGATTTGTTGTGTTTCCTCTAGTTTCGTAGATATTGGTAATTTTTAATTTTTTAATACGCTGAATTTTTTAAAAATAAATACTCGTAGATCTTTAATTTGATTTGAGAATTGTAGAAATTCCAATTTTTTGCAGCTGTAAAAATAAAAAATAAAAAAATAATGTTTAGTCCTTATATGCTAATATTTTCTTAATTTCATAGATAACAAAATATTATTTTTCATTTTTGATATTTAAATACATGATATTTTAAATTTACCGTAACAGGTATTAATTCTTATTATTTTGAGACGAAAATTCCATTACAAACGTGTCGACACTACTCTCTAAAACTATTAGAGGGAATCTCATTTTGAAGAATAAAATTTCACTCTTAAAGATTGAAAATTGAGCTATTTTTTTGTCAAGACTGGCTCAATTTTCACTCTCTAAAGTGAAATTCCACTCTAGATTTCAGAGAATACATTAGTTTTAAATGAGAGTTTAAAGTTAACTAATCGACTATTCAAAATTTGTGCGCTTAGACATGACACGTTGCTCAGTAGTGAAAGTTTTTGAAGCATCAATTCTATTCTCTCTTCTGTTTCTCTCTTCTTTTTGTCACGACTAATGCACGTGCAAATTTCGAACAATTTGATTGATTAATTTTAACTTGTTCTTATTTAAAAACTATTATAGTTTCGACATTTCAGTATTATAATTTTCATCTCGAAATGATCTTAGGAATTTATCATTAACATTAATCTGATAAATCTAGAATACCTTTATAATTGTATATATATATATATATATATGTCTCACAATGCTACTTATACTACAATACCTAAAGTTATGAATTATTTCATCGATCGACAATCTATATGTCAAAGAGTCCTCCCCGTCTCGATTCAGTGGAGGTCAGTCGCGGAGGTAACGTCGTCACGTGCGCGGAACGAGACGACGAATGAAAAATTCACGAATTGGCGCGAAATCGGCGCAAAACGGATCGACACACATGGCAGAGCAGAATTCAACAATAGCTGGTGTGCTGAACTAATAAGAATGCCATGGCCAGCTCCGACCGAAAATAGTGCAACAAGTGTGGTCGCGACAGCTGCGACGCGACAGTGCGGCCATAGCACTGCGAATATTGTATTAGAAATTCCTGCAAGCGCATTACCTCGGCGATTATTTCTCACGAGCACTTTGTACCTTCAGTCCTGTGCAATAACATCGGTATTCTGGTGCTGTATCGTTTATTCAACGGATTTTCTTATCTCGGCCGCCATAAGTTCATCGTTGTAACGTTCAGTGTGTTAATTCCTCGAAATTTTGCAATAAAATAATTTTGCGCGGAATAACCGGGTAATCTGATGGCTTTAATATGAAAATTATTGTTTCTACAGAATTTAGGATCACAATAGAATGAAAATAACGTGAAATCATCGCATTAATGATCTTATAAGAGAATAAGAAATAAGAATGATTGTCCTTATCTTTATAAAAATTAAGAGAAAATAAATTTTTATATTTCTTTATAAATGAAATTAAATGAAGAACAGTAAAAGAAGAAAAGCTTTATTAATTTGCGATTATCATTTTGTATTATTTCTTTTCTTTTAAAAAAAATTGTATTATGCACATTGTTACACGATTGATAAAAAAAAATGTGATAGTGATACAAACTGGATAGCTTCCTAAATATTTCTACAAATTTAAAAAAAAGAAAGAGAGAGAGAGAGAGAGAGAGAGAGAGAGAACAGAAAAACGAGCAAGTTAATTTCTAGAAAAATTTATAGGAGAAAGATGGCTGCGGCAATAGATGGTACAGTTGTTTCGTGTTCAATGTACGCACCGAAGCGTACATCGCTTTGTCAAATTTTCACACAATAACATTTGAAGCGTCGCCTCGCTTTATTCGGAATATCGATTGGTACCGTTTCTATTGGCTTTACGTATTGGCAGGAAGCTTTTAACTTTCTACTATGACATTGTAGATTCGCTGCATGTTGGCAGCGTTTCTTCTCTGTCACGAAGTGCAAGTCTCGCAAAATAGGGATGATCTAGAGATTTCTAGATCTAGAACGGAGTTACATTGTTGCTTATAAATTCATTTTCGTAACAAAAATGAAATATTTCGTCGAACAAGCATTCGTAGATCGCGCGGAGTTAAAATGTGACTCCGTTTGTAATCGCACATTTAATGTGAATGTGCTATATTGCGCCATTTAAATATGTGCGATCTGCATAGTGTTATAAAATCGGCGAATATCCAAATACATCCATAAAAGAACATGTTATTCATAACTTCGACAATATTTTATTTTTTATGCTGTTGTTTAAAATATTTAAAGGAATTATAAATTTTCTTTTTTAGTGCCGATGGTAATTACGAGGTGACTATCATGACTAAAGCGATTTTAAACCACACTGGGAGGGTCACCTGGAAACCACCGGCGATCTATAAATCATTTTGCGAAATCAACGTGGAATACTTCCCCTTCGACGAGCAGACTTGTTTTATGAAATTTGGTTCATGGACTTACGACGGTTATACGGTAAGTATTGTAATTCGAATGTAATCAATTGATGCGAATTCTTATTTTGTTGGAAATTATAAGTTTATGCCTGTCAAATATTTATACTAACAGTTTAGTTTCTTATTTTTTACTTATTTTATAGTTTTATTACACATATATCTCACAAATAATATATAATTTCAATGTAAAAAGAACAGAAACTGTAAGACGGTAACTCGAAATAACTAAAAGTGTATTTTCTAAATATAATTCTGCAGAAATAATTGCAAAGATTATCACATGTGGTAAAGCAATTAGAATTTACATTCTCTAATGTATAACGCAGATTAGAATGTTTGCGTAGAATATTTTATGCGCAACATTTTATCGCGAGCTTAAATGTAAACAAGTGTCACATACATATTTTTCTTAAAAGTAGAAAAATATTTTTTTCGCGATATTTTTAAATAGAAAAATTTTTCTGTTATGAAATAGCTTTTTGATAAATGGGAGTAATTTAAGTAATGTTATGTATACGTTCATCGTTTGCATTAAATTGCACTCATATTTTTACATATTATGAAAAGATTTTTATTATAAAATCATAATTCTACATAATATATAAAAGCTTTTTTAAATTTACATAAAGTTGTATTTTAAATTTATAAATGAAAAGTACAAAAATGAAATATTATTAACATTATTTATTATTTATGTATATGTTAATTACGAGTAATATATAGATATAATTATGAATATCACATAAATTAATCCTGAGTTAGAATTAATTTGTAATGATGGATATATTACGTCTGAAGTTTTTGAATTATTTTATTTATATTATTTATAATATGTATATATTTTATTTTCTTTTATAGTTTCTACAAATGTAAGATTGAGAAATCTTGTTATAACAAGTTACTTATAGTTTTTATTACAAAAATAGTTTATAATATAGAAAATACGTAAAATAGATATTTATAAATAATATATATTTATATGTTTGTAGATCTAAAGATATACAAAAATTTATAATAACTTGTTTTTAAAAATATACAGTTAATAGAATGATTTACAACTATTATATTTATGCAGATGTAACTGAAATTTTTTCCATGATTTTGAAAGATGGATTTTCAATTGAAATGAAAAATTTCGATAAATTTATATACAAATATTTAAACAGTATTTATGAGAAATATTTAAGATCGGCTTTTTCAACTAACTTTTACCCGTAAATTAAGCCAACCTCTCTACGTTCTGGTCTTATTACGCTCTAAAGAGAAACAGAAAAACTGTAATTTCCTGGATAACTTTATCCGACAACTAATTAGAAGTAAAAAAAATTGCGTATTAGTACGGCAATAGTTAAAAATTGCAACACTTCGTTTTCCTCAAACCATTAATTACATATTATTTGTATTGTGCAATTGTTCTAAATTATCTTTAGTTGATTGAGAAAAAAATTCTATTAATTTATTCTTTAAATAAAAAAAATCTTTTTTATTTGATAAATAAATTTATTTGATAAATAAAGAAATTTAGAATAAATTTTAGTCTATTATATATTTGTTCTCATTTTATTTTTTTCTCCAGTTTATAATTGAATTTTTATGTTTACCTATATTACTGTGGTATGGTACTCAGTTAAATTTATTCTTTATTATTTCACAAAGGATCAAAAAATTACTTAATTTTTAAGCACCTATTTCCGATTGATGCAATGAGAGCTGCATTTTACGATGTCTCGACGATATTCTTTCTTACGAGTTCTAATTTTAACTAACACAAATAAGTACGCGTATATGTAAGAGAAAAAGAAATAAGAGAAAACATCGATGAATGTCACAATTCGGCGATTACATACCGTGGCGTCTGTTTGTCTCATCCATTACGTTTTTCTTCGTGCTCGATCCGACAAGCGAGACTCCTCTCGCTGACTGACGGATATATCCGTCACTGACAAATCCGCCTGTCTGCGAGAGTTTTACTGCTGTACAGCAGCAGTACGTAGATATAAATCCCACGTCCGTACGAGAGTAAGCCATTTCGACAGAGAAGCTCGTCCGCTAGCCACTTCGAAAACACACCAGTGCCAATGATCAACCTCTCATCCACCTGCGGATAGCTTCCGTTTCCGTGCTTTGGTTTCAATTTCCCCCTATCGGCATGTCTTGAGTGCGTATCGAGAGTATTTTTCACTGCGAAAAAGATATCGAGATAGTCAAGAGTGGAAACTGGAACGAAATGTTGTGAAATTCTTAGTCATGATTTAGGTTGGATAGATAATCGATATTGTTTGATCGATCTTCTTGTCAATTTTACATGTCGTTTTAAATCATTGCATATTACGATGTTAATAAATCATCGTAACAATTTATAGCTAATATACTTTCATTATGAAGCAATATAAATCAGTGTTGTACGTTAAAATATAACATAAAAATTCATTTCTAATTTCTTTAGACATAAAAATAATATTATAATAGAAAATATTACACTGTTTTTTTTTTCAAGAAGATATTTATTAATTTTATTTATTTTGAGAATTATTATACACAATTTTTTAAAACATGATGGCGATAATGGCTTATGTAATCGGTTCGTAATTTTATTCCACTCTGCAGAATTTGGAAGGTTAGAAAAAGTTAAGATAGATCGTTAAGCCTTTACATTGATTTCTTCTGTAATTGAAATTAAAAAGGGAAAATCTTGATTCCGAAGGAGGAATCAAAGATTGAAATTGAAAAATTAGGAAACGAATCCGATTAAAGCAGCGCCACGAGAAAATGCACGTGAAAGGCGCAGTGAACGAACAGTGATTGCTCATCGAACTATCGACAGATCTCGAAAGTGGTCCAGGGAAGATCATTCAGCGAAACTCCAATGGTGGTCGCGATTTTGCTTTCCAAACCTTATTCGAATTCCGTAGACTTCGAGACCCGTATTCCATGCAGCCATTAGAGATATCCAATTTCTTTCGTTCGTTTTCTTTTCGCTCTCTTCCTTTCCACGTTTCTGCTCTCTCTTTGTTTTTTAAACAATCGCGTATTTTGAAAATTGTGCTGAAAGATAAAAAAATGAATTTGGGCAGCACATTGACAGTAGATCAATAAAAGTTCTCCGAACGTAGAATATAGTTACATAAGAGTGTGTCGATCAGTTAGATTTTCTGAAATTGAAATTGAATTGAGCTCCTTGCAACCTTGTTTGAACGTTTTATAACATTATTAGATCGCAAATTTTTATCAAATATATGAGTAATCATTACGTGTTAAAATTTCATTAAAAGAAAATTCTAAGAATCAAATAAAGAATAAGATTTCCATAATTGAAATTCAATTTGGATTTCTTAATTTTGATGTTTTTGACATCCTTTAAGTTTATAATAATTGTATACTTAAAATTGATATAGAATTAATATCTTGATGGTAAAATAAGCAACTGAAATAAATTCTTTTTAACTTCAAGCATTTGTACATGAAAGAAAATGGCGCGATACTTTAGAACATTCTGTATTGCTTTAGAATGTAAGTGGATATATGTTCACAGAACACCCTTGAAAGTCAACCGCGAAGTATTATTTATCGCGAAGGGCTGTGTCAGAAATGTCTTCGTGTAAAAGTCGTAGAGTCCATAAATTTCAAGACGCAGTTTAAGCTACAATGACTCTTTCGAGTTATTATCTTCTTCAGATTCGAACGATGTGAAATTGTAGTTCACGTTATTTATACGTTTATCTTTCTTTCTTGGATATCTCTTGTATATAAAATATTTTAGAACAAAATGCAAATTATTAGTGATATTGTATCTTAGAAAATATTCGATCCATCAAAATATTAATATATGTGTTTAAAAATTCAATATTACTTGTCATTTCATACGACAAATTTCAATTTTTCAATTTCAATTTTTAAAAGCTGATAGGCTAATCAAGATAATTGTTAATTAATGAGATAACGTGTACATGAACGCGCTTATACATGTAGAACCATGACACACACACACACACACACACACACACACACACACAAAACACCGTCACCGTTTTGTCCGTCCAACTCCTTCCGTAACACTGATTATCCGAAGTACCGATTAAACAGCACGCTAAGATAACAATCTTTAGGTATTCTAAGTACTTGTGTTTCCTGATTATCTCTCGTTGGTATGTTTCGATTATGTTGGTATGCATCGAACTGCCGAGTTGAGGATTAAGATGCCAGATGCGATGGAGTGGAATAACAATTGGGATTTAGCTATTGCAGTTTTGGATTAGGCCTCTAAGATCGTTTCAATGACGCGTAGTTTGAAAGCCGGGGATTCAGAGGATTCGTTCGAAAGATTAGTTGGATTACAAATCTTGAAATGGTTTACAAAGCTATTGTATGCAAGGAAGATGTCAGATTACGATATGTTTTGCATATAAGTGTACAAATAAATGTATTGCTTAGTACTTATAGTAAATTTTTTTGATGATGATATATAAAATGTATGATATATATCTATGAAAACGAGAAGATAGAAAAAGGATGAATAGGAGATTATTTAATTTAATTTTGTTTATCTTTAATTCAAATTGTTTTATGCAGGAAATTAGTAAAAAAATGTGTTACTTTTTATTATTATTTTTTTTCTTACAGATCAAAGTTTTTATTTTAAACATACGTTATATCATACAAAACTCTTGTATAAAATATAAGATAACTATAAATATAACTATAAATATAAGATAAAATTAATAATAAACACCTTTGTTGACTTCTCTCATATAATTGTAACTATTTTAGTCACTAAAATAATTTTTATATTCTTTTAAATTTATAATTTTTTCTAATATTTGCGTACATTATGATATTTGAAAAATTTTAACAGAAAAAAGCAAGTAATATTCATGAAATGATAATCATAAGCTACAAAACATTTAAAAATTCAATTCTTTATTGTTATTTATACTTATATAATAAAAAGTATAATAAAAAGTATATTTTATTTTATAATTTCAACTTTTACTACTGATATAATTTACAATTATGATGATCAAAATTATTTTTAACTTGTATACAATATGCAAATTGTACTATATATTTACTGATGTAAAGCATAAATTTATTTCAATAATATACGTGAGTTTCGTGGCAATGTGTATTTTAAAATAAAATATTCATACGTAGTACATTATTTGCGTGCAAAGTATATGTTCATATATAATATACATATATAATATATATTATATATATAATTATTATTATTATACCAATATTAAACGACATTCAAAAGTTAGAAAACCTCAATATTGAAATATTACGCTGAAAACATTTTGAAAATGTAAATAACAAAATATGTTTTATGCTGCAATCACATATGACAAACAAAACATGTTCTATATGCTGTAATCATGACAAACATTCTGTATGTTGTTTAGTCAATAATCATTTGCAAAATTATAATTATTATTAATCGATGCTAAGAATAATTCGTTACGTTCTGTCACTGTAGAAAAAGGAGATTTATGATTGCACTTTTTATAGTTGGTCGAGATCGTAAACGATTGCCTTTATGCATTTGTGTACACCATATTCAATTCCATTCACGTTCGATCGTTCTTCTTGTGTTCACAGGTCGATCTGCAGCATCTTCTGCAGACCGAAGATTCGAATAAAATCGACGTCGGGATCGACCTGACCGACTATTATATCTCCGTCGAGTGGGACATCATAAAAGTGCCTGCCGTGAGGAACGAGGCGTTCTACATATGCTGCGAGGAACCCTATCCCGACATCGTGTTCTACATCACCCTGCGCCGCAAGACCCTCTTCTACACGGTGAATCTGATAATACCGTGCGTGGGCATATCCTTCCTATCGGTGCTGGTATTCTACTTGCCGAGCGACAGCGGCGAGAAGGTCTCCCTGTCGATCTCGATACTCCTCTCGTTGACGGTGTTCTTCTTGCTGCTGGCCGAGATAATACCGCCCACGTCGCTAACGGTGCCACTCCTGGGCAAGTACCTGCTGTTCACGATGGTGATGGTGACCGCGTCGGTGGTCGTCACGATAGCCGTGCTAAACGTGAATTTCCGCTCGCCCGTCACCCATCGTATGTCCAAGTGGGTGCGGATAGTGTTCATCCAGGTGCTACCGCGTTTTCTCCTGATCAAACGGCCGAAGAAGGATGACTACGACTACGACGATGAGGATGATTCAAAGATCAAGAGTGGCCCTGGGGTCGGCGTGGGCGACATCGATGATAACGGTGTCGACGACGAGGATGACGACGAAGATGATGTCGAGGCGGCGAACGGCAAGCCGCCCGAGGGCATCCTCACCGATGTGTTCCATGTTCCAGAGACTGATAAGTACGACACGTACTACGGCAAGAGGTTCAGCGGAGAGTACGAGGTACCGCCACACGGTCTGCCACCGCCAGCGACGAGGTACGACCTCGCCGCTGTTAGTACCGTCGGCACCGTCGCACCCTGCTTTGAGGAGCCTTTACCCTCGCTGCCACTGCCGGGGGCGGACGACGACCTCTTTGGGCCAGCTAGCCCTGGATACGCTCACGAGGACGTCAGCCCCACCTTCGAGAAGCCGTTGGTACGCGAGGTCGAGAAGACCATCGACGACGCCCGCTTCATTGCCCAACACGCCAGGAACAAGGATAAGTTCGAGAGCGTAAGTATCATACTTGCACTTTTAATGCACTTTGCTAATTTACTCGTGAGTTTCGGGTCATTGTGCGGATAATGTTATTGTTGAAGTGATATTAGAGAAAGAAATACGCGTCAAATGGATATGCTTTAATAAGTTCTATTTTACTTGTGCGCTTATTCATTCGAAGTTATATTGGATTATGACACCAAAAAGCGAAAAATATTCGAACTTTTATATCCATGTTATACGAATAACCTTTCTTTTTCAAATATGATGAACCGTTAAACGTACTAAGAATTATCTTTTGATTCTCTGTACTAATAAATGACTATGTAATTAAATCTATATAGACATATGTTCTATATAAATGAATAAATGTAGAATTATAATAGATATAATATATTAGAATCATATAATATATTTTTTAACAAATTGAATTTTATAAAGGGAAAATTGAAAGATTTATAGTTGTTAATTCACGTATTAAAAAGGTAATTTTCAATATTTTAAAATCTATTCTACAAATTCGCGAGAGAACTAACTTCATTCTTAACGCGTAGCTGCAAAAATAATTCACACATGATCTCTTGGTATTATTATTGTAAATGTAATTGATAACAATTAGTCATAAATCTTAATTGCGTATTCGCGAATTACGAGAGTCGGATTATGTATCAAGAGATCAGCGGGGATCACACAATACGCACGATGGATCATTTTGCCCGAAATGTATTTCGGGAAACCACGATCTCCGGATTATTACCGGAGGAATTGAGACCGATGCAGTTGACACAGACTCATGAACAGTACGCGACTGCTTTTATCTCTCGTGCAAATATATCGGGTGTTTAATTGCAATTATTTTGAGAGTAGAGGATAGCCGAGATACTCGCGTAGGAATAACATTTGCTTATGTAATAGAATATAACACTGTTTGTAAAAGGTTACTTTTTTTTTCCCCAAGTGTTGTACATGCCTCCCATAGTATTGTACATGCTTTGATCATTTTTTCGCACTGAATGCCGTCGTCAAAATTTGGGTAGCGCACTAGAATTTTTAGTAAGTTGGGATAGTTTCTGTCATAGACTTTATTTAGAAACAAAAAGTTTTTTGTTTTGCTGTAAAAAACATCATTTTGAGCCCATTTCACCTCAATTTATTGAAAATCTCGACATGCTACGTAAATTCTGCCGACAGCATCGCGTTCAGCGCAGAAAAAATTTTCAAAATATGTGCTGTGACATTTTGGAGAGAAATTTGGATGTCCAACAGTTTGATAAAATCTATTATTTCCATTTTATTAAATCGCTATATACATATTTTGTCTCTCCATTAATTCGAACGATTATATCCACATTAAAGCAAACGTTTAAAATAAGAAGCGTATCTTCAAATTTTCGACCGTGTCGCATTCTTTTCGTGTAATTTTATTTCTTGAAAAATCAACTACTTGCAAGAAATCAGCTGATAGTCATTAATTCGTATGAAACTTCATAGATATGTCTTAAGAGAAATAAATAACGATACGATAAATAACAACGCTTCTTTCGTGCCCTATCGCCCTTTAATGGTGTGACGTCTGACCTTAAAACCAAACGCCCACTTTTTCACGTAACTTTTAAGCTGAATGAAGCAATGTTTGTGGAAGTTTATAATGCTCAGCAATCTTGTTTTAGATATCAATATGCTTTAAATATAACACAGCTAATTAAGCTTAATTTTTAATTACGCCTAATGTAATTGAGAAAATCTTTTGTGAGACGATAATTTTATGTTATTGTGTTTTACTTAACAGTGATATATACTTTTTTTATAACTTTCCGCCAATCGCTGATATACCACAATTTTCTAGTCAAAGAATATTTCCAGCAACTTTTCCTGCAAATCATATTTAAAAAAATGTTCAGATAGATTGCGAAACGATATATCGGAATCGATTTATTTGACATAATTTTTTAAGGAGCAGATCTTAATTGTAATTAAGTCGTGAAATCATTAGAAGTTATAATGATTTGTAAAACATTAGATTACCTATGCGATGCGCGCAACTTTTATAGTAGAAACGGTGATTTGTATATCGCAAAGCTTTATGCTATTGTGGAAGAGGATTACTGCACATTTTATTGCGTTGTATTCCGGTATGATGGTTAGGGCGGTTTCCGATCATAACACGTACGTCGGTCACTACCGCGATATGCGAATGACAATAACGTCATACGTATCATATGCAACTGCCTTTGTAATTTTGCACGCAATGAAATATTTTTGTTATCGGCAAATCCGCGTGACATAAAAGGATTATTGACTTCCATTATACAAGGAGTAATACGAACAGAGATTTTCATTTACCTAGTCATCGCACTGGAAGTGACACTATTATATTAAAATTTTAAGATATTAAAAGTCGACAAGAGAGACTATAGAGACCTCTAGTTGAAGACGAATTTCTTTATGCTGAAATTACGCCTAAAATACTAGATGAATCGCGTTTTAATTGTGATATTCGTAATTAGGAAAGGCTTCTGAAGGCTTGTACAGAGCTATTTTTTGGGGAAAAAGGGCAAAATAAAAATTTATTTTGATATCTCATCCATAGTGCAGTTAAGATGTACATAATTTTATTTAAAAATTTTCAAGAATCAATTTGCAAAATTCGGCTCTGTACGCGTTTTCGTAGCTTTATAGAAAAAGAAATCAAAAAGGTTTTATGGCGTAATATTACTTCTTAGAGACGAAATATCAGCATAAAAACAGATATCTGCATCGTGAAAAAGGAATATATTATTTTATTCATTAAAATGTTTTTAAGAATGAAATTGCAAAATTTGGTTCTTTAACAAGCTTCGCAGCTTCGTAAAATATAAGCCAAAATGAGTTTCATGGCAAAATATTTTTTCTATGAGACAATGTATGGTAGAATCTAATAAAGTGCAGGTATATATAGCTGCATCACAAATGAGGTGCAAATGAGTTGGCTTGTCACTTCTGTGTCGACTCTTAAAACACTATATTAGATTAAATTATATTGATGATTCCTATCATTAAAGCGCAGAACTTTATGAGATTTCACGAATACTTGAAATTAATGAATTCGGTGAAATCATAAACATAATAAGATTGTGCATTTTTATGAAGATGTCTTTCTACACTATCGATTTAGAAAAACTGAAATAATTTGAATCACAGCTATCTAAAATATCGAGTTGAAAGATATTGAATTGAAACTTTTGAAGATGTTGAATTAAAGAGAAATAAAAGATGCTGATTTGAGAGATGCTGTTGTGTCAATTCTTTCTGATAACATACAATATACATAAGATTATGAAATGTACACTTATCACATCCATGTTTGAGATTCGAGAACAATCGAAAATTTGAGCGCTTTGATTATTTTTACGAATAAAACTATATTATATTACTTGCGGAATGTTTGCAAACGTATCCGAGTTTGCATTGCCAAATTGACATGCACGAGATTTGTTTCAATTTCAATTTAATTTTTGATTGGCATCGATTTATGTTCGCACGTTTTAAAGTCGTCCAAATATAAATACGCATTTAAGAAAATTGCAAAACGATTTTCGTAATGATCGCATGGTGACACTTGTTAACGTCACACGTTGTCCGTCTATGTGTGACTATTCAAATTATTTTATACGTATATATATATTTATTTTGATTTGTAGAACCTGACCCAGATTCTCGAATTTTAGGTGGATCGCGAATTGGTTTCTTGCAGTATTTCGGATTTTATAGCGTCGAACGTATCGCGACTCGACTCAAACGCGTGTACTCCAGAGATTTGGAAATCTCCTTCGTAAAATCGAGGAAGCGTCAACTCTGCCGGATTTCGGCGATAGACATAATCCGCAGCAGCAGCCATGAAATAACGATGTTGGAAATACTGAAGAAGGTTGAGATTAAACAAAATGGAGCGTTCCCCTTTTCGGCCTTTTTACACTTTATTTTCGCTCACGTTCACCGCATGGTTTTCCAAGCGTGCAATAAAAATGAGATATCCTCACATTCATAAAAAATATTGACTATCGCATAACCCACTTTATAAAACAAAACGCATTTGAAATGTTTGGAATAAAAGACGAAATATATAACTGATTCATGAAATTCCGAAAGAAACTTTTTAATCAGAGAAACAGCAACATTTTGAACATTTTCTCTAATGAAAGTTGATTCCGAGCTTTACGAGAAATGATTATGTGTCCAGTTTCCGAAAGTTTCAGAGCATCCTATTTTTACTTAAATTGAAACTTCGTGGTTCCGGATGTGGCTTGATTTCCGGATACGGCTTGATTTCCGGATAGTTTGTCAAGATAGATCTTCGGACATCCTAGTACCGCGATAAGCTAAGCTCAATGAAGCTTCACTTAAAATCATTCTCGATATCGTGCGCGTAATTTATACGAGTAAAGTATACGCTGGAGAACGCATTGCGGCAGAATACCACTCATTGCCAAATGCGTTTTGCGGCAAATGTCATTTACGAGCGTACATAATGCGGAACGCATCTAGAAATCTTCATCATTTTGCAATATTAAGATTTGATGGAAGAAATTTAATTGAATGCCAAAATTCATTTCAATTTTATAAAAAAATTCTTATTTTATTTGATTTTGTCCGCTTTAAAAATATCCATATAATCTTTTTGCAAAATGCAAATGTGTTTTTATGCGTATCACGTTTCTTTAGAGTAACGCATATTATTCCGAAAAATATTTCTCTTATACTCTTATCTCTCTTATATGTTATAAAAGAGCTGTGAGATGCGTTATTTTAAGAACGCCCTATATAGAATAATGCATATGGGTGCTTACAGTAATATGCGCCTTATATGCCACGTATGTAGCATGTAATAACATATGTACGTTATATAGGTGTGTCCCTAAGTATATATTATATACATACGTATATATGTAGAGCATGCAAATGCATTTGCACATATATATATATATATATATATATATATATATATATATATATATATATAGAAAAAGATACAACAGCCAATCCCGTAGCCAAGTTTTGGCTCGATTTGATAAAATCACATAATATCGCTCCATACTACTGCGTGAAATCGAATATGATCTCAAAAGGGATGGTTTTTTTTACACGAATAAAATGAAAAACGCAGAATGGTAGAGACAGTTTTATTCTAAAGAGTCCTGAATAATCCGATCGTGATAGAAAAAAATTTTAAAAATAATTAAACGTTGAATATTATTGTACAGAGGCTTAAGAATTTTATTTTTTATTAAATATTAATTTATTTGTACTAATTAGTTTTATATTAGTCCTTTTAACTAATTACACTGAAAAAAATACTAATTTTAATAAATATTTGTTCGAATAATTTTAAGTAAATATTTACTAAATGTAAATATATTTATTTGATACAAAAATGATTAATTTGATTTAATTATCTTTTTTTATTCAGTAAATATTTATTTATTGTAAGTAAATGTTTACTTACATTAGTACTATTCAAAGAAATATGTTAAGATTTAATAAATTTTTTTTTAGTGTATAATAATATATTCTCAATTTTTTGTATATACTATAGATTTGTCGATATTAACTTTTTATTGCCCTTAATTATATTCCGATGTCGCCTAGAAACGTAGTCATTCTTTCACGGCTCACTAATGATTTATTCAGCATCGGCGGTTAAACGGATGCCGACCCTACAGAGCGAGATCACACGTTGAAAGTGCTCTCAAGGCGAGCGATGTTTCTCTGTCAGGTGTCGCGACAGGCAGAAAGGGAAAGAAATATGAGGGGAAGAAATAGTGATACAAGTAGGTAGCGAGTTCTATATAACGGCACGGTGCATTGTCCTCATGGAAGTATCATAAAAGTATTGGGTGACTGTTTTATCGTCTCCAGCTCCCATCTTGTCGCAAAGGGAGTCTAAGGGAGTCAATACATCCCTTTAACGTGTGGGATCGATCATCTTTTTCTTCGCATGTTGTTGGATCTGTGCGTGAAAGTGTTTCAGCGAATTACGCGAGAAAGAAACGCATCTTTATAGCACTGTAAGTGCTATACGGGTAAGATACACCCAAGTTGTTGATACTAAATATGCGCTAGGGACTTTCGCGAAGATCCAGAAGATTCTTTTGTCTTTATGAGATCCATATGTGATTTTTGTACAGTATAAGTTTCCATGCCTTTCTTTCGATGTGTGCCATAGGAAATCGAAGCCATTGGAATGGAAAGTGCATTATTTGATATCAACTTTTAAAACCAAGGAAATATGTCATACGGTTGAATAATTAAAAATAAATAACAAAGACATGTATACAGAAAGAATAATTTTAGTGTATATTATTTAAAAATTTAGCTAAATATGTTACGTGCACGTTGCACGTAATATATAAAAATATAATAAAAAATATAATAAAATAGAGTTGGACATTGTCTTCTGACTAGACTTTCAATATGATGCAGGCAAACTTATAAACTAAATCAGAGATGTGTTACTAGCAGCTGACGAGAACAAACTAATTTGATCAGAATTAGAGAGATCTTCACTACGATAAAAGAGATAGAGTTTTTTCGTTGAATAATAACCAATAATCTAATATCAAAAACATGTGTGTGATGAGGATTAAGTTAGGCTTGACTCAAGAATCTCTTTGTAGATGAGTTATAAAATATTAAGTAAGAATGAATATTCGAAGAAAGTTTTAAGGGTGGACAAAAAAAAGAACAAAAACGATAAAAGTAAAATCGAGTGAAGTAAATAGCAGGATCAAGGTTTATTAGGTCTAGACTATAGAAAAACTTTATGTTAGAAAGTCGCGACAAAAGTGACGTGGCACGTAACAAATACATTCTTAAAATAATTTTGTTAGATTATCAAAATAATTATATAGAATGTTTAATCTTTTGTTAGATTTTAAAGACACAGTCGATTTTTAATTGTGAATTCTGATAGATAAATTTAAATGTATTGTATAAAAAATAAAATGCAATCTAATTCCTATAACTCATTAAATCTTTTGTAAATATGTAAGAATTTTTGTTAGATTTTGTACGGAACATAAAAACTTGCACTGAAGTTCGAAGACTTAATCAAGTTGCGGATGAAACGTAAAAATTTCACATTAAGTGTTGATAACAATGCTGCAAAAAATTTTAACATTTTAGTATCTATTATTTTTATAGGAGTCAGCCTGTCAATTGACAAAGATCGAAATTTTGTCAGTCAAAACTGAACCATCATTGATAAATGACTGGCTAAAATAATTGAGTCAATACCATCTGCCAGTGCTGGGCCTAAGTTATTATTCAATATTTAGGCCGGTATTCATAATCGGTTCTTATTTCAAGCTCTAAGTAATATCTTAAGATGCTAATGCGGCCCTCTGATTGATTCGTGACACAAGACAGAACTTAAGATGGTTTTGAATATAAGAACTGACTATGAATACCGCTCTTAGCCAATACTTGAACTGTGACAATCAGTAATGGCGGATAGCCCAGTGAGCGTAAAACCTTATATGAGTAGATAGTTTGAGTCCTTCATAATTATTTTCAAATCTATATTTAATTAAATTTTCAGATCAGCAGAATCATTCTTTCCGTATATTTTTTTTTATACGACACGATGTATCGATCGCTACGTTAGGAAATGACTAACTAATCGCGACACACATTTCCTTCTAATTGTTCCCAGGTGGAGGAGGACTGGAAGTACGTCGCGATGGTGCTCGACAGGATCTTTCTTTGGATCTTCACGCTGACCTGCGTGCTCGGCACGGCGTTTATTATCTTTGAAGCGCCGAGCTTGTATGATACCACGAAGCCGATCGACATCAAGTACAGTAAGATCGCCAAGAAGAAGATGATGCTGATGAATATGGGCCCTGAGGAGGACTAGTCGACGATCTCGCGCGGCGCGGTGCCGCGTCCACAACGGCGGCTGAACCACCGTTGGTGTCGCCGACAGCGTCATCCACGTCGTCTTCGTCGCCGTCGTTGCCATTGTCATCGCCGTCGTTGTCGCCGTCGTTGTCGCCGTCGCCGTCGCTGTCGCCGACGTCGTCGCCGCCGTCGTCGCTATCGCCGTCGTCGCAGCCGTCGTCACCGCGGCCGTTGTTATCATCACTGTCGTTGCCGTTATCGTCATTGCTGTCCTTGCCGTTCCTCGCGGCCGCCCATCATCGAAACTGCCGATTTTCGCGTCGACGTGGAAGAGGAACTCTCTCTCGATCGCCAGTGCCAAAGACACGTGGTTCCGGATGACTCCAAGGATGAACATGCAAGTGAGGGGGATACAATGGGACAAGCAGGTCACGAACGAGTGGCTCTTCCGGGAGTAAATCCGCGGAAACGGAATTACCGTTTTCCCTCCTCGAAGAGGGCGAATTGGTTGAACTTTAGTCCGGCTACCCTTCGAGATGGAGATAAGGGCGTGCGACTGCATGGTATATAAGAGTAAGCGAGAGTAAGCGAGCTTTTGTGACAGAATGAGATAGCGAGATAGGGAGATAGAAAGAGAGAGCGTGCATCTGTACGCGTGTGTCTGTATGTATGCAGAAGAAATCGAAACAGAGCGTGAAAGGGAACGAGAGAGAGAGAACGGGATAGAGTGACAGGACAAAGCGAGCAAGGTAGAACGAGAGGTTGAGCGAGAGAGAGGTGAAAAAGTGCCAAATACGCGAAAAACACGCGCACCGTATTTTTGTAAATCTGGTTTCATACGTAAGGCTAGAGTCGTGCGGCGAGACGTCGAACTGCCCGAACTGCCGATTTTATATAAGAAGACGTTTACAGCGCGAGGAGGATGCGTTACACACATTGAGGTACACCACGCATTTACACTATACATACGTATACATTGCACACGTTTGGCATTATACATATTACCTACATACATGTACCAGCACCAACGTCAACCCCCGTACGGCGGCATATTTATATATTTACACGTGTTTTTTTGGGGGGAGATATACGCGCGTCCATTTTTTCGGTACACCGCGGGACATGGCGCGAGAGACCTTTTTCATGCCCATATTCATGTTGATACGGCGAAGGGAAATATCTTTAAGATAATCTAAACATGCCCCCCATCTCTTCTCGTCAGGTTTTTGCTATCAGATTTTTTTTTCTTTCTGCATTCAAATCTAACATTCTGAAGAGTATGCACCTGTTAAATTTCTATCAGATAAAAAATAACCGGAAATTTATAAAATCTGATAAATCTGCTGATCTATCGATCGGATTTTTCATCGAATTGGCATTTTTCTTTCGATCTCCACTCGATACCGATGTGCCGTTATCGACGCGAGAATGATTCGACATTCGAGTAATTTACATGAGCGGCCAATTATCGAAGCAAATTATCCAGTTGATCGATTATTCTGACGTATCGAGTGGTCCGGACAGCATTCAAGCGCCTGACGAGAGCGACATGACTACCAGGAATAATTGATTGGCAAAATAATTTGCGCGAAGCGTCCACTCACCAGCTTGTCCCATTATTAATGCTATTGACTAATAGCGATCTCTGGACAGAGCGATCTCTCGTGTCCTGGGCGCTCCTTTGTCGTGTAACGCGCGCCATTCAAAATCGTGACTAAGGAGTTGGGGAAGGGTGTTGGAGGCCGGAAGAGAAATCGCGCGAGGAACAAGCATGAATATCGAGCAACAATCTTGCGAACAACTGCCAATTTTAGACGCGGTCGCAGTCTAATCTATTTAATCGTCTTAGAGAAACGCGACGGGGTAAAGTAGCGTCGCGTCGGTGGTTGATAGGGCGGCGGATGAATAGGATGGATAATGATGATAGGGGTGTGCTAAGCGTGCCAAAAAACGATTTCAAACACGAGCCAGCTCGCCTTACGTGCCTGAAAAGTTTCCGATCGAAAATTTTCATTGCTCCTTTCTCGGATTTTATTGTAACTGTCCCTGATCATCGATACAT
>Ga0157363_1000461_pt1 | contig 31268 bp, 39 predicted proteins | sample AttsexASBM1_FD_111477 | JGI IMG/M metagenome (GOLD analysis project Ga0157363, IMG submission 111477) | Fungus gardens microbial communities from leaf cutter ant in Ribeirão Preto, State of São Paulo, Brazil - Atta sexdens ASBM1 | ecosystem: Host-associated > Fungi > Mycelium > Unclassified ... | reverse complement strand
GAATATCGCTTCAGTACTGGCGCTGGTTAACGAGAACGCCAATGGCGCTTATAACGCAACCAAGGCTTACGTGCTCTCTTTAACGCGTAACATGCAGCGTGAGCTGGCTGATAGCGGATTACGCATTCAGGCGGTGCTGCCGGGCCTGACGCGCACCGAGATCTTCCAGCGCACCGGACGCTCTGTTGATGACTTGCCGGCGCATATGGTGATGGAGGTGGAGGATTTGGTGGCGGCGGCGCTACGCGGGCTGGATGCCGGTGAGCCCATCACGATCCCTTCGGTAGAGGATATGGGCCTGTGGCAGACGTTCGAGCAGTCACGCAGTGCGATTCTGCCGTTTATCTCGCTTAGCCAGCCGGCTTCACGTTATCGCCAGCAGTAAAGCAGGTTGAGGCAAGGCAGCAGCCAGCCTTGTCTCAAAACCGGCCGGGATTGTGCGTTAATTCCGCTGTAAGGCAGAGCTTGAGGATTTTTGCTGAGAGATCAATGACTCAGGTATTGTGCTAATTTTCGCCAACCGGTTGGCGAATGCTGGATCACCTATTCGAGATACTTTATAATCCCCGCTCCGCTGGCCCCTTAGCTCAGTGGTTAGAGCAGGCGACTCATAATCGCTTGGTCGCTGGTTCAAACCCAGCAGGGGCCACCAAATTTAGTGATGAAAATCATGCATTTAAGCCACCTTTGAGGGTGGCTTTTTTGTTTTCAGCTATCGCCATTGGCAGCAAAATGGCAGCACATTTTTACGCAAATTTGCCGCTCAGGCAGATCGACAGAAAAAACCTTATAGCGTACACAGCTTAGGCAAAGAGATACTAATTGAAAAAGCACATCATCTTTACCGACATTACATAATAAAAAAACCCGCCTAAGCGGGTCGTTGATTTTAAAGCCAGAGGGCGCCTTGCAATGCTCTGTCGGGGTGTGGTGGTACTGGTTTTACCTTACCGGGATTCATGATAATTTCTGACACAGTTTCATGAGACTTAAACGTGCAACTACAGTTAATGTTCTGGCACTGGTTATAACGCTCTTTAGTAGTTTTTGAGACCTGAAAGCTACTTCTTGTGTGGGCAGCGTTCCCGCACAGAGGACAATTCATCATTTATATACACCTCACACAATCTCATTTTGGCTGAATCATACACAAAAAAACCCATTTGAGATACTTCTCATTCCATATCTAATGAATCAATTTTCACTTCTAATTCAATACTGGTCGTATATCCGCTGTCTGCGCTCAAGCTGTGCGTCAGGGTCGTGATAATCCATTCACCCGCATCAATCATCTGCTTGAACCCGCTCACCTTCACGGGCATTTCCGTATAGAGATCAGCCCGGCCACGTGCCAGCTGAATGGAGAACGAGGCGACACCACGCTGCAGCCGCTCCCATTGCATTTTTGCTGCCCGCTCTGCGTTAGCGCGGTTCGCATAGGTGCGACTCAGTACCAGCACGTTTTCATCGGTCCCGATCAGATAATCACCCTGCTTTGCCTCTAACTCTTTTTTCTTCCCCGTGGCTTTGCGCCGGCGTTTCACTTTTGCTTCCGGTTTTTTTGCAGGTTCACGGGTGTGCAGCCAGCTGGCAATTACGCCGGTATACGCGTCACGGTCCACCAGGGTGAACCTATGCCTGTCGCCGTCTTTACGCTGGAGGGTGATCACCGGCAGCGCTTTTCCACTAGCCGTTTTCCCCTGCCCCTGCCGGATAAACAGCAAGTTGCCGTTTTTCACGCAGGCAATCGCGCCGCACTGCTTTGCCAGTCGCATCAGAAAACTGGCGTCCGATTCATTGGTCTGATCAAGGTGGTCAATGTCCATATTCTTCACGTTCTCACCCAGCACCGCCGTCAGCTTGTGACGCCCGGCAATCTCTTTCACCATTTCCGCAACGGTGGTTTTATGCCAGGACTTTTCCCGCCTGACGTTCAGCGTCTGCCGGAAATCCGCGCTGCGTGCGCGCAGCACCAGTCGATCGGGCGTGCCGGTGTGCTCAATTTCATCCACTGTGTAAGTTCCTTTTGAAAACAGCGCCTCACCCTGCCAGCCCAGCGCCAAATCCAGCAATACGCCCCGGCGCGGCAGCTGCAACTGGCCGTCGGCGTCGTCCAGCTCAATGTCCAGTTGGTCAGCTTCAAAGCCACGGTTATCGGTAAGCGTCAGATTCAGCAGCCGCTTTTCCAGCTTCTGCGTGATGTCGGCGCCCTCCAGCGTTAACCGGAAAGCAGGCGCGTTTGACTGTCCGTTAATCCACTGGCCGGTAGTCATGAAAACAGCCCTCCCGCAGCATCGCTCAGCCTGCCGGCAGCAGACGCTGCCGCGCCGTTAATGGCCGAAAGCTGATCGCTCAGGCTACCGAACATTTCGCCCAGCGACTCGTCGGTCCGCTTGAGCGTTATCGTGAACTCAATACGGCGACACACGCCACTGCTGAAAAACTCCGCTTTGGTCTGGCTCAGGTTCTCAATTACGAACATGCCGTAAATCGTGCCGCTCCCCTCAATCAGCGGCCATGCGCGCCCCAGCTCTGCCACCTGTTCCAGCGCGTAAAGTGACAGCCTGCCGCCGGTTATCTCCGGCAGCAGTACGCCAGTCAGCGTCAGCGAGTCATTATCCGGCCCGAGAAACTGCAGCGCCGGGCGCACGCCTACCCGACTGTTTGAGGGAAATCGCCAACTGCGCTGCAGCTGCAGCTCCTGATAAGGGACCGTTTCCAGCATGAAAACGAACATTCCCAGCGTCATCATCATTCCTCAAATCCTCCCCTGTCGTGATAGCTGCTGCGCGCGCGGGCTTCTGTCTGCCGCTGCTCTGCTTTTATCCGGCGCATCACTTCATCGACCAGATCCTGCTGGCTTTGCCCTGGCTGCTGCACGATGGTGAAGGAAGCATGAATCTGTGGCGCCACTGCGGACGGTGCAGCCTGAGTGCGTGGCGCCGCCTGCTGGTATGCCTGCGCGGGCAGGCTCAGCGGGTGCAGCGGCTTCGCCTCTGCCGTAGCCGCCGCGCCGCCCAGCGTCAGCGCCGCCAGGGCGGCCAGGCGTGCAGTGCCTCGGCGGCTGGTTATATTTGCCGGACCGCTGACCAGCTCAGGACCGTTCTCACCGGCTATTCCAAACTGGCCTGAAGGAATAAACCCGCCGCTGTCGTACATGCCGGCAAACGCCGGAAACCCGCCCGCTGGCAGCGACACGCCGCCACCCGTTTTCACCTGCGCCGGATGCGGCAGCTGCGGCCCGGCGGACTTGTCGCCGCCTGGCTTCAGAAAGTCTGGCAGATAGTCGGTGAGAGATGAGAGCTTGCTTTTGATTGCCTCCCACTTCTGGTTGATACCGGCCAGCAGCCCGTCAATCATCTGCACGCCCGCATCCTGAAAGCGTTCCGGCAGCGCTTTCGTGGTGTCCACAATTTCGTCCCACTTCTTCGCGATCGCAGACTTGATGTTTTCCCACGCCTGCGACAGCGAGCTTTTAATCATCTCCCATGCGTTCGAGGTGAGTACCTTAATTCGCTCCCACAATTCCTGAAATTTTGGCCCCAGGGTGTCCCAGTTTTTCCAGAGAAGATAAGCACCAACGGCAATCAGGCCGATCACTGCCAGAATGGGGTTTGCCATCATTAGCCGCCCCAGCCATAGCACGCTTTTGCCGACGATACCGATCGCGCTTTTAATCAATCCGAAGGAGCTGAACGCCTTAATACCCAGCACATTGAAACTCAGCCGTAGCAGGGCCAGCGGCCCGACAACTGCCGCCACGCCAACCATAAGCGCGCCCATACCCAGCACCAGCGCAGAGAGCACAGCGGCAACTTTCACCACCGTGCCAGCCAGCTTTTTGTTGTTTTCAACCCAATGGCGGACAGAGCCGGTTACCGCTTTTACCGTATTCATGATGTCCATCAGCGGGGTGCGCAGCGAATCACCGAGCCCGCTCATGGTATTAGCGACGCCGGTTTTCGTCAGCATCCACTGTGCGGAAAGGGAGTCCTTATTGATGTCGGACTCTTTCTGCATCGAGCCCTTCGCCGCGTCACCCTGGGTCAGCTGCAGCTGGCGCTGCAGTTCCGGCATGTTGTTCGCAAGCTTCGCCGCGTCCTTGCCAAACTCCTTACCGAAAACCATCGTCATGGCGGTAAGCCGCTTATCTGCCGGCAGCTTGTTGACCTTCTCCAGCACGCGCTGAATGGTGCCCATGGCGTCGGTTATCATCTGCTTTTCAATCTTAGCCGGATCGAGTTTCAGCAGCGCCATGCCGCCCATGAACGATTTACCCTGCATAGTGGCTACGGACAGCTCACGCACCATGGCGTTTGCCGCGCTAGCGGCGGTTTCCGATGTTGCACCCAGCGACAGGAACGTGGAGCCTAACGCCGCCGCTTTCCGGTAGTCCAGCCTGTCGGCCACGCCGCCCATGCGCTGCAGCACGTCGATAATGTCCGCACCTTTAGACATGGCGTTATCGTCCAGGTAATTCAGCGCATCGCCCAACTGCTCAATGTTCCGCGTGGGGATTTTATACAGTTGTGCGATTTTCCCCAGCCCTTCGGCAAGCTCACCGGCGGGCAGCTCAAACGCGGTTGACGCTTTTGCCGCCGTGGTGGCAAACGCCAGTAAATCGCGCTTCTGGTCCTCATACGGATCATTCTGGTTGGTCACGCCCATGCGCGCGCCGCCCTCGACCAGCGCCGCATAATCTATCGCTCCGTTCTCCATCGGCAACTGCTCACTGGCCGCTTTGATGGCGGCCTGCATGTCATAAAAATTCTTTGTGCGGTTGCTGTTATCATCGCGCAGGCCGTTAACCTGCTTCGCCACTCCTTTCATGGCGTCTTCCATCTCCGACGATGATTTTACGGCGGCCAGCACCGGCGCGCCCATTGCCAGGCCAGCGGCGGTCGTTGACGCCCCGGCACCTGCAATGCGATCCCGCGCCTCAAGCGAGCGTGAATAGCGCGCACGCGCTGCGCTCAGCTTTGCCTGCCGCTCTCCCAGCTTTTTAAGCGACAGCTGCTGCCGGTCAATGGCGGCGCGCGCCTCGTTCGACTGACTTTTCAGCTCGCGCTGTGCCTGGCTCAGTTTCTTCGTGTCGATACCAGCAGCGCCAAGCGCCTCACGCTGGCGCTGCACCGATAGGCGCAGCCCGTTGTAAGTCTGCTGCAGCTGGCTGGCGCGGTTTTTTGCTTGTTCCAGCACGCGGGCCTGTGCGGCGGTAGGCCTGTTTGTTTCCGTAAACTGCACGGCCAGCCGCGCCGCTTCTTCACGGGCGGTCTTCAGATTATTCGCGGTAATGGCAAGCTGTGAGCGGGTTTTACGGAAGCCGTCAATGCGCCCGGCCTGCGCATCCAGTGCCTTAAGGGTGTTGCGGGTATCGCGCAGTGTGCCAGCCAACTCACGCGTACTGTCGCGGGCATTGCGGAAGGGACGAGTCAACTTATCGACCGCGCCCAGCACGACCTGCAAACGCAAATTTTTATCACTCATCGCTGGCCCTGTGTCGCAGGATTGCTTTGTGCCGCCACTCCAGAACCTCGGTCAGCGTCATGAACTCGGTAACAGAAGGCGGCCAGTGAAAGACTGTGGCGATGTCCGCCACCAGATCGTCTACCGTCAGGCCGTCGCCAAATCCGACAGGACCGACTTCTTCAGCAAAAAAGTAACCACCTCTACCGACAGACTCACCAGATCAGCGGGGTCCATTTCATTGATTTCCTGCGTCGTCAGTGCCGGGGTAGTGATGCGCGGTAGCACGGTGATCAGTGCGTTCACGTCCATGTCCAGCAGCGCCTGCAGGCGAGTGCCGCGCAGCGCGCCGGACTGCGGCTTGCGAACGGTGATGTGGGTGATTTCAGTTTTGCCGCGCAGCAGTGGGGTGTCCAACTCGATGGTTTTTTCAGTGGTTTTGTCAGTCATGATGCGATTCCGTTAAAAGTGATAAAGCGGCAGGCCGGTGCCTACCGGGTTGATTACAGGCCCAGCGCGTTGCGATGCGCTTCCATCAGGTCTTTTCCGTCCACGATGTGGATCATGTTCACGAGGTCTACCTCATAAAGCACTTCGCCGTTAATGGTGAGCTTCGCGTAGCTGTTGGTGCCGGATACCTTCGTGGAGCTGGATTCGCCGGTCTTCCACTCGCCGGAGTCCAGCTCCTTGTGACGGCCGCGCACGACCAGCTCCACCGCCTGCACTTCGCCAGTGTCGTCGCGCTGAATGGAGCCGGTAAAGCGCAACTGGACGCCGTCTACGGTTTCGGTGCCGAGCTGTTTAAACAGAAGCGCTTCAGTGCCGCCGATGGTGAATTCCGTATCCAGCGCGCCGTCGTCCAGGCCCATGTCGATGTCGACCGCGCCGGCCATGCCACCGCCACGATATTTCTCAAACTTGCGGGTTAGCTTGGGCAGCGTCAGAGACTCGACCAGCCCCTGCCAGTTGTTGCCAGCGTTAAACAGGTTCAGGTGCTTTAGCTTGCGGGGTAATGCCATGATTCAGTCTCCTTATGCGCCGACGCGGCTGCTGAAGTCGACCAGATACTGGTCGGTGATGCGCTGGCGCAGCAGCAGGTTTTCCAACGGCGGTACCGGCGTGTAGTCGTAATCAATCAGCAGCTTGCCCGCCTTCAGCGTGTCTTTATCGTTCACGCTCGCATCCAGCCAGCAGTCCGCGCCAATCAGATAGCCCTGATTAACGAGGCTGCGCAGCTTCGCGCGGATACTTTCGATAATGTCGCGCGCCAGCGATGGGTTCAGCGGGCCGTCAACCGCCCACATCTGCGCCTCTGCCATTGTGTCCATCAGCACCTGTGCAGTGCGGGTGTAACACTCAAACGCAAACAGCGGGTCGTCGCTCAGGCATCGCGAGCCCCAGAAGCGGTAACCGTCTTTGCGGATAAGCGTGGTGATATCGTTCTGGTTCAGCAGGCCCGCGTCGGTGGCCGGGTCCTGCAGATCCCAGAACACGTCTTTGGAAATGCCGGTCACGCCATTCACTCCGACATTAGAGAGCGACTTATGCCAGCCGGTCTGCTCGTCGATTTTGGCGCGCAGACCGGGCGCGCGGGCGGTAGCGTAGGCCGTGGCGTCCTGATTCAGCACGGTGTCAAAGCTGATGAAGTCAGGCCAGATAAGCATGCCCTCGCGCTGGCTGAAGTTAGCGCGGTAGGCGATCGCTTCCTCTACGCTCTTGCAGCCGTAGGCGGAGAGATACGCGAAGCCGCGCAGGCTCTGCGCCACGCTCAGCAGCTCGGTGGCTACAGCCTGCGTATCGTGCCCTGGCACGCCGAGAATGCGGGGTTTGACGCCGCATACCGACTGCGCGGCCAGTAGTGCTTTCATGCCAGTGCGCTTGCCGTCAGTGACGCCGCCGATGATATTCGAGGTGGTTTCGGCCTCGGTTTCACCCTGCGGCACTCGCACTACAACGGTGACGGGTTTTGCCTGGTCGGCGATGGCGTCAAGCGATCGGGCAAGCGTGCCGGAATCGCCCGCTTTGCCGCTGGCGGTGAGTACGTCGGTCAGCAGCACCGGACGGTTGAGCGGGAACACAGACGCGTCGGCGTCGTCGCCGGTGCAGACCAGCCCGACAATCGCGGTGCTCACGGTGGTGATGGTTCGGGTGCCTTCGTTGATTTCCTCAACGCGTACGCCGTGATGATAATCCTGTGCCATGTGGCGGTTCTCCTGTGAAGGGGTTCCGCTATGGTCGGCGCTCTACTGATTTCAGGCATCTGATTAATCTTGTGCCAGGACTGATACAACGGGCAAACGCAGCGCCTGTTGCTCGGCGGCTGGGATATAGCGATAAATCGTTTTTACCGACACGCCCAGCACTAGCGACACCTGCAGCAGCGTAGCGCCCTGCGCAAGCATTCGCCTGGCGCGATCTGTTACTTCCGGGGTCATTATCCGTCGCCTGCCGCCAATGCGGCCCTTTTCCCGGGCGGCGGCGAGCCCGGCGCGGGTGCGCTCCACGATAAGCTCGCGTTCCATCTCAGCGAGCGCCCCCATGACATGAAAGAAGAAACGCCCCATTGGCGAACTGGTATCAATGCTGTCTGTCAGGCTGCGAAACCCTATACCTCGCTCGCGTAGCTCTTCGGTCAGCATAACAAGATGACGCATACTGCGCCCGAGCCGGTCGAGCTTCCATACCACTAAAGTATCGCCCGCCTTCAGTGTACGCAGCGCCTTTTTCAGACCGGGCCTGTCCCGCGCCTTTCCGCTTATTTTATCCTCGAAAATCAGCTCACATTCTGCGCTGGCAAGTGCATTGCGCTGTAAATCCGTGTTCTGATCATTTGTTGACACCCTGACATAACCGATTAGCACCTTTGATATCCCTAAAATGCCGCAAAGTGTGCCAGTGCTGAGCAGATTAGGGCTAGGGATTTCTTTCCCGTTAACCTTGGTTTGGGCGAAGCGGCAAAGCGCTCAGTCGGCACGGGTTCGAATCAGATCCCGGATATGAACAGTTTTTCTTTCACGCCGGGGAACCCGCTTAGCTTTACGTTGCCGGGTGGATTGATTCTGAAAGCAGGCAATGCGGGCATTCCGGCTACTGATTACGTCAAATCGGTTACGTTCGCGGCGGCTTTTCCAAACACCTGCGTCGCGGGGGGCATCCTCAGCGTTGAAGAATCAACAAGCGTTTACGAATTTGGTCAGTGCGTTGCCCGTTCGGCCGGTGGGCTGACTTTAGCAGTTTATGGAGCGAACGCAGGCGTTGCGCCTGGCGTAAGCACAACAGCGGTCACCGTTTCATGGTTTGCAGTGGGGTACTGAATGGCTACGTTTTTTAGCGCATCAACTTTGTGGTTTTATAACGACTCAGACAAAGCGAAGTACGAATCCGGGATTGGCTGGCCGACGGACGCGGTAGAGCTCAGTGATGACGAGGTGCTGACGTATACGCAGACCGCGCCAGTGGGTTATGTGCTCGGCGCTGACGCATCAGGAAAAGCCGCATGGATTGCAGCCCCGACGCCAGACCAGGCGGAACTGGTTGCAGCAGCTGAAACCAAGAAAACCGCGCTTCGTGCTGAAGCTGATGCTGCCATAGCGCCGTTGCAGGATGCTGTTTCACTCAACATGGCTTCAGAAGAAGAAGCCGCCAGCTACGATAGCTGGCGGCAATATCGCGTACTGCTTAATCGCGTGGATACTTCACAGGCATTGGCTATCGAATGGCCGATTAAGCCGGACTGACCGGCCAGTTAATATCCGGGGCTGTTGAAGTGTCAATCCGGCTTAAAAGCACCCTGTATTTTTTCCAGGCATTTAACTTAGCTTTTTCCTCGTCTGTCGCCATTTCTAAGTCAAGCGCATCCTGCAGCGGCGCAATCGCCGTATCCGCCTCGCTGCGACTAACGGTGCGCTTTGACTCTGCCAGTAATACCTGCTCCTGCTGTGTCAGTGGCGGCGCATCTACCCATACTGGCAGGCCGTTTTCAGCGCCAAGTACCTTGCCCTGCGGTGGCTGGCCGGAGTAAATCGCGTGTTCAGCATCTGAAATTTCTCTGGCATCACCCGGCCATGTACCAGCCATATCGTAGGCGTCTTTAATAGCACCGTCATAAAATCCGATTTCGCCAGCCGTAAAAAAGTATGCCATATCAGTACCCTATTGCGATGTAAGTGCAGGTGATACCAGCACCGAGTGGTGTTGATGGAGTAGTAGAGCCGAGAGAGAAGCCCCGGAACGTAAAGCCGGTGCGGGCAATGTTGCTTGCCGCGAAGAACGCCGGGGCCGTACCTGCGTTATAAAGCGCCATTACGGCGACGCAGTTAGTCGGGAAAGCTGAAGCAAACGTGATCTGGTTATCGGGGCCGGCACCGGTCGTCATTGAGCCATATTTAAGCGTGAACTTATTAGGAAAGGCGAACGTCGTATCCGTCCAGGTGAAGTTGCTCATATCCGGGATCTGATTCGACGCCGTGCCGACTGCACGCTTTGCCGCTTCGCCCAAACCAAGGTTTGCAAGAAAAGCGCTGACGTTTGCAATGTCGCTGCCATTTTTGGCAATGTCCATTTTACCGGCCAGCGCGTTGGTCATTGTGGTGGCGAAGTTCGGATCGTTCCCGAGCGCGTCGGCCAGCTCTTTCAGGGTGTCGAGCGCCGCCGGTGACGACGCCACCAGTGCGGTAATGGCCGCTTTAACGAATGCGGTGGTCGCAATCTGCGTATTGTTTACCGTCTGTGCCGCCGTTGGTGCCGTTGGCGTGCCGGTCAGCGCCGGATTGGCAAGGGGCGCCTTGAGCGCCAGCGCGCTGTTCACCGTGGCGATAATATTCTGCACAAAAGCCGTGCTGGCGATCTGCGTCGTGCTGGTACCGGCTGCGGCGGTAGGTGTTTTGGGTACTCCCGTCAGCGTCGGGCTTTCCTTTGGCGCGTACTGCGTATGCGGGTCAGTCGCCTTCAGGTGTGCATCCATCAGGCTGTCGGCGTAGGCCTTTACCTCGATCACCTTTTCATCCACGTACTGGCGCGTCGCCAGAACCACGGACGGGTCTATTTTGAGCGTCACGGCGTCGGTACTGCTGACGATGATCATCATACGCAGGCGCTGCGTGCGCCCGCTGCCCTCCTGCAGCTGCGGCTTGTAGGTTTCGGCGGTGTTGCACACTGCAATCAGCACGCCGTCGGCATCAAACAGGCCCATTTCGCGTATCCAGAATCCGCCCTCGGTTTCCGGGATAACCTGCTCGGCAATGATCTGGCTGCTGTTGGCCGCGTCCACGGTGAGCGAGTTCAGCGCCGCGCGCCGTACCTCGTTAACCAGCTTCGTCTGCGCGGCGTTCGGCGTGGGCAGCGTACCGCCGCCGTCGCCCACAGCCATGTGCGTAATATTGAGTTTGGTACCGAGCGACACGGCATTGGCAATCTTAGCCGCGCCGAGGTTGGTCACTATTGCATAAAATTTTTGTGTCATGGTCCCACTTCCAGCAGGTCGATTACGTGAACCGCCGCGCCCGCGTAAGCCGGGCCGCTGACGGAGATAATATCGGGCGTGTACGGATAAACGGCCAAATCGTCGCCGTCATAGCACGCTGCGCCGGTGTAAAACTGTCCGCTGCTCTGCAGGTTGATGGACATGCCGAGCATATGCCGGCTGCAGGGCTTCGCGTCACTGATAAGCCGCTCAAGCTCCAGATAGGTTTCCTCCGTGATGCCCTTATCTTCCACGCCGATGTCCAGGCGAAACGTGCCGGGCGCGTCGCCGTTCTGCCACCACTCGATCACGCGAATAAGAAAGCCGAACGGCTCCACCACGCGGCGTACCGCGCTGATGGTTCCTTTGTGCTGATGGATGTAAAACGCATCGCGCACCACCTGACGCTTTACACTCTCTGTCCAGCCCTCATCCCAGCGGTCCACTGAAAACGCCCAGGCGAGATACGGCAGAAAGCTCGCCGGGCAGGTTGCCGGGTTCCACATGTCGCGCAGCGGCACATTTAAACCCGATATGCCGCTGCAGGCTTCAGCGAGACGGCGCTCAAGCGCGGACGATCCCGGAGGTAGCAGGCTGCTGTTACTCATAGCGTGACTCCGTCAGAGGCCACCGACACGTCGGTGGCGGTGCAGTTACCCGCCTGAGTGCGGTCCATGATGATGTCCGCTGCCGGCTCGGTAATTTCTACCCAGTCCACACCGGCCACGCGCAGCACCGCACCGTAAGACTCCCGGCGCACGCTGCGGCCCAGCTTTTTCTGCTCTGAGAGGTAAGCGGCAAGCTTCGCGTTCGCCGCCTCAAGGCACGGTGCAGCGGCCACACCGTCAAAAAGGTGCAGCTTTGCCCTCACGCTGTAGTCATGGATCTTTGCGCCCTGCACGGTGACGCGGTCCGCTACGGGCCGCACGCTCTCGGCGTTTAGCGCAGCGTTCACTGTAGCGAGAAGGTCCGCTGCCGCCACTCCGTTACCTTCCCGGCTCAGCACTGTGATCAGAATCTCCGCCGGTGCCGGGCTGGTCGCTGATACGTCCTGCACCCGCCCGTCCGCGCTGCGGGCGTGAAACTCATACGCCGCCGTCGGTCCGGCCACGGACAATCCCTCAAACGCCTCCGGCACGCGCACGCGCAGCGCGTCGTCCGCTTCCATTACCGCATCGACCGGGGGCACCGCGTCGGAGTTGGCCGGCGTGACGGTCAGGCGCTGCACGTTGTACGCCGCCGCCAGCTGATCGAGGTCGCTGCCGAGCGCGTACGCTACCATCACGGCCTGCGCCGCCTCGTTAATGCGCTGGCGCAGCAGGATTTCGCGGTAGACGCTTTCCTGCAGGGTTTTGACTATCGGATCGGATTCCAGCGCCAGCACGCGGCGCACTGCCGCCTGCTCGCCTACCGGATAGAGCGCTATCAGCGCCGCTTTGCGCGCATCCAGCAGCGCGTCAAAATCCGGCACCTCAATAATTTCCGGCGCGGGCAGCTGCGAAAGGTCAATTACCGCCACGATTTCCCCCTGTTGGTACGGATAAGGCGACCGGCGAGCCGTCGTCCCGCTGGCCGGTCAGTTCGACCACCATTGTCCCGTCAAAGGCGCTGGTGATATTCACTGTGCTAAGCGTGATGCGCGGCTCCCAGCGACTGAGCGCGGTATAGACCGCCGCCATCACCTGCAGGCGCGTAACTGCGTTTTGCGGCCGGTCAATTAGCACCGACAGCAGCGAGCCATATTCCCGGCGTGCCACGCGGCTACCCTCCGGCGTCATCAAAATGTCGCGCACGCTCTGGCGGATGTGGTCGATGTCCGTCACCGCTTCGCCAGTGTCGCGGTTCATGCCGAGATACATCATTGCGGACCTCCCGTATTACTGCCGCCTGACATAACGCCGCCGTGCTTATGGGTGTGCACCACTATGCCGTTTGAACTCATGGCGCCGCCGCCCTGCGTTACGTCTCCGTTCATTACGGTGTCGCTGCTGATCCGGCTCTGGCTGGCGTCCAAGCTAAAGTTTTCAGTCAGCAGCTGAATGCCGTCCGCCGCCTCAATGCGCACGCTTTTGATATTCTTTATCAGCAGCTGGCCGGATTCCGGCTCATACTGGAACCAGCCGCCGTCCTTAAACACGGTGGTAGCACCATCCTCGGAATAGTCAGGCGGCGGGAACGCGTCTGAATAAATGGCCGGCAACGCAAACGCGGTTTCCAGATTGCCGCCGAGGCTCAGCAGCACAACCTGTTCCCCTACCGTTGGTTTCCACCACGTGCGGGTATTGCCGGCGCGCAGGGTCAGCCAGTTGATCCAGTTGGTTTCAAGGTCGCCCGTTTTCACCCGGCACAGCCAGTTCACCGGGTCCACTTCGGACACGGTGCCGGTGCGGATCAGGTTGGTGATGAGGCGCATTAATTCAGTGAGTTTTTCGTTCATGGTGTGAGAGTGGCACTAAGGCGGGGGCCTAGCATCTGCCCCGTATTGTCTCAGGTATGACACAACGAGAGCACAGCGAACTATCCAGTCAATACAAATGCCTACCTGCGCTTACGCTGCTTAATGATTTTCCTTTTGAACTGACTGTAAAAGTTTATGGATTTTTTTTTACTTAATAATGTAATGTTGTTATCACAAATGGCTATTTCCTATGGAGAGTGAAATGCTACAGGTCTGCAATGGTAACTTTCTTTTTACTGATGACGTTTATAAAACAATGCATCGTGCCCCCTTATATACAAACTTATCTTTTCCAACTGATAAAATTCAGCTATGCATAGGAACTTTAACCACAACATCTTACTTCTTGCCAATAACAACCTTGATTGCAGAGGTGGAGGAAAAGCAGCCTGCTAAAAATACTAATGGCGAGCATAATGCTTTCATTGCCACAACAGGCAAAGATGTTATGAACGATTTGGCTATCGTTGTAGCATTCTTTTTTGATGGTTTCTGTACTACATCATTCAAGTTGGCAAAGGAGATTTTATCCGATGACATGATGCCGGATACCACCAAAAAAATTAATGAGTACGTAGATGGTTTTTTTGATACAAGAAAAGTTGTAACTCCAGAGCAACTTGAAGAGTTTGTTAATTTCTTTAATAAGCTGGTAAGTCTATCCAGAAAAAACTATATAAAAGCCATCAAAGCTATAAGGCGCTATACCACAGCTTTATTAAGAATATCGGATGACTTAGATGCAGCTTATGCATTGTTTGTTGCATCAATTGAATCTCTGGCTCAGGACTTTTCAGGATACGAAACTACTTGGCGTGACGTAGAGACCTCAAAGCGATCAGCTCTAGATAAAATTTTAATAAAGGTTGAAGCCGAAGAGGCTGAAGAAATTAGGGCGGAGATACTAAAACATGAACATTTAGCATTAAGTAGGAAATTTTGCAGCCTTGTGATGGCGTCTTTAACAAAAGAATTTTATAAGCCACATGAGAAATACAAAATTTCAGGGTTTAATGAGTTGAATATAGCAGTCAAAAATGCTTATTCGCTTAGGTCGAAATACGTACATATATTAAGCCCATTGTCTGATAAGATAACAATGCCATATAATCTAAATTATTGCGTGGAAATAGAAGATAAGCCTTATCTTTCTTTTAATGGATTATCAAAGGTTAATCGGCAAGTTTTGTTGAAATTCATTGAGGATTCGCCTGTTGGAGGGAAAGAAAAGCTCGATCCGCATGAGTATACTCCGGGCATGGTAATAATGCGATGGTCAGAAATTTACTGGATGGGTAATGCAGAAGGTCTTAATAGTGATAATTGTGTTTCATACCTTGACGCTATTCTCTCCAGAATAGAAAGCATTATTTTGGGTGGTAAAGTCGAAATTCCGGACATGACTGCAGTAGTTGAAAAGCTTGGGGGGCTACTTGCCAGAGAGAATGGGAAAGAAAAAGCTCTCGTGATGTTTTCCTCATTGATTTTACTAAAGGTTTTTTTTGGCTATGACTTGGATTCAAAACATGAAAAAACAGTCACCAGACACAATGAGTTATTCAAACAAAAAAGTGTTTTAGTCCTTTTGATTAACACTATCTGTGGGGTTGAACTAAATGGAGCGAAGGATTTTTTTGAAAGCTTCAAGGAATACGTGGCTTCTAAGTTCCATAAAAAATCACTGAAATTCTCAGAGTTCTACGAATCATTAATGTGTGCAAATCTTATAAATCACTTTAAAAAAGACGGCGATTTAGAATTGGTTGATGAAGTGGCTGAATACATTATTTTTAACACGCCAAACTCAATAGTTCGTAAAGACATGAATGATGATAAAGATATAACTGATTTCGATATAAGTAGTTATTTACGCAGGGAAGATTAAAAATGATTTGCTATTGTTCAATCAACCAACGTAGCAAAATATGTTGAACTAATTTACTAACTTTATCACTGATGCCAATAAGTGGCCGCTCAGCATACTTTACAACTGTTCCTCGGCTGTTTACTCGGTCGCGCAGGCCGTAATGATGCACGCGGGCCAGCTTCTTCACGGCTGGCGCAAAGGCTATTTCGGCCTGATCAGCGCTGGCCTGCGCCTTCAGGTACTTTGTAGTTTTGAGCTTCGCAAACATCTTGCGCCGGATCCGGCCGGGCTTGGTGCGTGCGGTGACGCGGCGCGGCTCCCATGCGGTGCCGTCGGGCGCGCGCTGCGCGGTGATGTTTGCCTGCTGTATGCGCCTGACGTCGCGGGCCACCTCGCGCAACATCTTTTTCCGCGCCGCCGGTTCCAGCTGCGCAAGCAGCGCATTCAGCCAGGCTTCCACCTCGTGCAGTTCAGCCATGCGTCACCGTCCAGAACTCATCCGGCACACCCGGCTCCGGCACAGCCTCAACCGTCATTTTGCCGTCCACCTCACGCGTGATCACCCGCTCAGTCAGCTTCAGGTTTATGCTGATGTCGCATCGATCGTTACCGAGGATGTCCACCTCAAACGCAAAGAGCTTTTCCCGCTCCGCGCTGTTCTGCAGCGCGTCCGGCTGATTGTCCGCCAGCCAGAACAGCACCGGCGCCATCAGCAGGTTCTGGTTGCCGGTAAAGTCGGTTACCACCACGTTCAGCGTGTAGCGGTATTCCCACGACATCGAGGCGGCGGAGGTAGCAACCAGCTGGCCGTTGTCGATAAACAGATGCAGCCGGTCCGGGTTGGCGGCCACATAAGGCACTGACTTATTCAGCGCGCTGCGTAAGGACTGCGGCTTGTTCATCGTCTTTTTCCTGACAGCTGATAATGGTGTCTACCTTGTCGGCGCACGCCGCCCAGGCGGCCTCTGTTTCGTCCAGCAACGCGTTCAAATCACCGTTACTGCGCGGGGCGGACGGGTCCAGCTGGCAGCGGGTGATTTGGGGACAGCCACTCACGGTAAGATTTACCTCCGGCAAGGGCCGGTCGCTGGCGCAGCCGGACAACAGGATCAGGCAGAGGGGCATCAGCCCAGCGGCGCAGGTCTTCATTTTCACGTTTAAGCTCCTCAATGGTGCGCTGCCGGCCGCGCAGCAGCTTGCCGTTCTGCTCGGCGGCGGCGTACAGCTGCATCTGCGCGCGGTTACTGGTCTGCGTCAGGATATTCAATGCAATCAGCTGGCCGTTTTTCTGCGACAGCTTTTTATCTTTTGCGATCAGCGCTTCCTGCTGCGCCCCAATAGTTTGATAAGCGTTGTACAGCCGCCATGACTGCAAACCTGTAATCCAGGTCAGCAGCAGGATCCCCCCGATAATGATGGTAAGCCTCAATGACTGGCTCCTTTCAGGCACCAGGCCAGTTCACGTTGTCGCCGGTTGTCCAGCCCGTTGTTAAATACGCCTTTGACGTACACCCAGCGCGGCAGCTGATAACACGCCTCGCGCCATTTCTCCTGCTTCAGCAGTTTCACCATGGTTGAACCGCAGGCGTTGCCGGTGCCGACGTTGAACGCCAGCGACACCAGCGCGTCGTAAACCGGCTGCGGCATGGGAACCGCTGCGCAGCGCGCCAGTGCTGCCTCGACGCGTAACACGTTAGTGATGAAGTTGCCCGCAGCCTGCCGCTCGGTTATGGCTTTGCCGGGAATGACGCCCACAGTGTTGCCGATGCCGTCGGTCCACTTGCCCGCGTCACACAGGTACGGCTTAAGCCTGCACCCTTCGTAATCCGCGATTAGCTTCATCCCCTCCGGCGAGGTGTGCAGCATCTGGAATCCCGGCAGCAGCGCGGCGATTGCAAGCACCGCACCGACGCTGCAGCGCTTAACGGTTTGCAGATTCATATTCCTCCCGCGTGATGCGCCCGCTTGCCAGCAGCCGATAGGTTTTGTGTTTGTAGTACCAGCTGATCAGCGCCATCAGCAGGCCGATAAGCACACCGGCTACGGTTGACGCGTCTTTCAGGTTCATGCCACCCAGCCACGCCATCACCACCGCGATGCACCAGGTGATAAAAGTGCTGATTTTTTCCCACATAGTTCAGTCCCAGAGCTGGACGGCCTGCACGGTGGCCGTCGTTGTCACGTCTGGCAGCTCCACTTCCAGCCCGTGCGGCAAGATTGGGCCGTGCTCCGCCAGCCCCGGATTCGCCTGTAATACCTGCTCAGTCATGCCCTGTGTGCGCCCGTAATGACGCCAGCAGATCGCGTCCACCGTATCGTACTGCTGCGCACGCACTTTCATCAGATAAGCTCCACGGTGCAGTGCGGCAGGTTCTGCACGCGACTGATAGCCCAGCGCGCATCGCGCCACAGGTCGCCGGTAGCGTCGGCCAGCTCCTCACCGCGCTTTACGGCGGCGGCGGTGGCGTCGAAATCCTGATAGCGCTCGTTAAGCACAGCGCGGGCCCAGCACCACACCGCATTCTGGTAGTGATGCAGGCGCGCACTTTCGCCGGCCAGCGTCTCTCCCGGCACGTCGGCCAGGCTGTTAAAGCCGCGCAGCTCCTGCTGTTCACGCCACGGGTAAAGCTCCGCGTTCACTTCTGACATGGCGGTCAGCACCACCTGCCGCAGCCGCTCCGGCGTCACGGTGCCGTCAACGCGCATTGCGGTTCTGAACTTCGCCAGATCCACGTCCGGCCAGAATGAGTTGTTGGGGATAACTTCCGGCGTTCCCGTCGCCTTCTGCGGCGCTACGAATTCCATCAATTGCTACTCCTGAAAAGGGTGGGCGGTGGACGGGGTTTTGATAAGGCACTGCCTGTCGCCACCCCGTGCCGCCCTGCGCGTGGGCACGTCCGGTTATCAGCTGGCGTTGCGGATTTTCCGCGTCAGCTGCTCAATGTCTTTTTTCACGCCGCATTTCTCATCCAGCTGCAGCGCGCGAGTCAGGTGGTTCAGCGCTGCCGCCGGGCTGTTTTCCGTCAGCAGCCAGCCGATGGACTTGTGCAGGCGGGCGCGTGACTGGTCCGGCATATCCAGCTCGCCGATCACGTCCAGCGTCTGCAGCAGCAGGTCCGCGTCGAAATCCGTTTTTGCCAGTAGGGCGTTTTTTGCGGCGTCGGCCATTTCTTCAGCCAGCACCGTCTGCGTGTTGCGGTTACCGAGGGGCATCGACCAGCCACGGCTGACCGCGTGGCGGCCAATCTCCAGCGCTCCGGCGTAATCGCCGGCGTCAATGCGCCAGAGCATGACGAACATCACCACGTCGTCCTGCTGCTCAGCGCCAGCGGCCAGCACGCCATTCACCCAGGCGGCGTACTTCGGCAGCACCTCAATCTTGATTTCGGCTTTTTTCACGGTGGACTGAATGCCCTTGAGGCGGCGGCGGTCTTCACCGAGCTGCATCAGCATCAACTCGTAGCCGCTGGCGTGGCGAACACTGCCGCCCGAACGGGCGGCCTGTTCTGCCTGAACGCGCTGGCGGTGCTGCCGGGCGGGACTCAGGCTCATGCGTTACGCTCCCGTGTCAGCTGGCTGCGAGGTCGTGGCAACGGCGGCGACAATCTCAATGTTTTCAACCAACGCGGCGCAGCGGTAATCCTCCACCACGTACGCTTCGTTAACGGATTCAAAGTTTTCGATGCGGTCGCGCTTCGGGTTGTCGATAACTGAGCGGCGGCGGGTCTCCTCCTGCCAGTAAATAGACAGGTTATCCAGGCGGGTGATCATCACCGCGTTGGCCGGGAAGAACGGCGCGCGCACCGCCTGCAGGCCGCCCATGCGTTTCTGACTGATAATAAGGTCGGCGGCCAGCTTCTCGGTGTTGGCCTGCTCGGCGTTGACAAGCGGGAAATACTTGTCGGACAGCAGTTCACGACCGCAGATCACCACAAGTTCGTCATCGTCCTGGAAAATCGGGTCGATCAGCTCGTTAACAGCATCCATCACCAGCGCGTCGAGGTTGGCGTAGACACCGCCCTTGCCCACCTTCACCGGCTCGGCTGTGGTTACACCGTCTTTGGTAACGCTACCCATTACGTTATCCGGCGCGTCTTCCCGCAGCTTCTGCAGCCAGCCCTTGTTGACGTCCTGCAGCATCGGGTTGTCGGTACGATTGGAGGTTTTGGCGCGCTTAACGCCGTTGAATCCAATGGTGATGCGATCCAGCGCCTGGCGCTTTACGATGGCGTTACGGATGCGGGTCTGGAAGTCCTGAAACTTCGCCCACATGTCCAGCTTGGCGTAGGTAATCGCGGTGTCAAAGTTGGTCTGCTCGCACTTATACTCAACGCCGCTCATTTCAGTGGGGTCAACCGGCTCGCGGTCTTTCGTGCTGGTATCGGTTGTACCGGCAATTGATCCACCAATGCCCAGCCCCAGCAGCTGGCCGGACTGCTCGCTGACGCCGACCACGTTAACCAGCGTCAGGAATGCGGCTGACTGCTGAATGGTGTCTTCCAGCGTCTGCGCCACAGACGGATCAACGTTAAATTTACTTGCCAGTTCTTCAACCGGCACGCCGTTGAGCTTCGCCAGCTGCGTAAGGTAAGCGTTAAACGCAAAACGGGTGTTCTTTTTCATGGGGTGTGCTGCTCCTTTAGCAGTTGGTCAGATGTTCGGCTGGCGCAGTGCCACCCGGTGCTCGAGGGCGAAACTCTTTGCGGCCGTCTTCGCTTTCCAGCTGCTGTTTCAGCTCGCTGAACGCTTCGCGCTGTGCTTTCAGATCGCTCAGCTGTTCTTTCAGGCTGGTTTCCAGCTGGCTCAGGCGTTCCGCCTGCTTGCCCAGCGTCTTGTCCGTGCGGGTGCCATATGCCTGCTGTTCGCTGGCAATCAGCTCTACCGCCTGATGCACGTCATTAAAGCGAGCGGCATCGGTCTGCTGCTGCTTTGCAAACATGGCTTTGATGCGGGTAAACAGCGCAAGCTTTTCCTCCGGCGCGTCTTCCAGTTCGATCAGGGTTTCGGTGGCGGCGGTAAACAGGTTGTCCGGGTGCTGCTTGCGGTTAGCCAGCGGGTTCTTTTCCGCCTTCGCGCTGAACGCCAGCATTTCGGTACCGAGGCTTGCCGGGTCGTCAGTGGCGGCCAGCCCGACCAGATACGCTTTGCCGGTGTCGGCAAACTTGGTGCTGACCTCCATAGAGGTGAAAAGCTTCTGCCCCTTTTTCACCAGTTCAACCAGCGATTCCGTCGGCAGGATGTCGGCGTAAAGCGCCATTTTTCCGGCCAGCGGGCCGTCGGTAATTTCTTCGGCAACCAGCGCGCTTACCGTGCCGTAGCGGTTAAAGGTGCTGTCCGGCGAGTACGATTTCAGGTGCTCCAGATTGATGGTCGCGGTGTAAACCTGCGGATTGTAGGCGCCGGCCATCTGTACCAGCCATTCGCGGGAAATTTCGCGCCCGTCCGTGGTGGCACCTTCCACCCCGATACGAAAACGCTTTGCAGTTACTGTCATGAGCCAGGCTCCGTTGGATAAAAACGTCTGAGAGCCTTATGTTTGCGGCGGGAGGGGTATCGAAACAACGCGAGGACGTTGTGGCGTAAACCACACAACAGGTGGTAGCGGAAAAGGCACCGGCAGGACCGTATTTTGGGTCCATGACAACGACACTCGCCCCCGAAGACCTCGATCCCCGCAGGCAGGCTATGCTGCTGTACTTTCAGGGATACCGTATCGCCCGCATTGCTGAAATGCTGGGAGAGAAACCCGCAACCGTTCACAGCTGGAAGAAGCGCGACAAGTGGGGTGACTACGGCCCGCTTGATCAGATGCAGCTGACGACCGCCGCACGCTACTGCCAGCTGGTCATGAAGGAGACGAAAGAAGGCAAAGATTACAAGGAAATCGACTTGCTGGCGCGCCAGTCCGAGCGCCAGGCTCGCATCGGCAAGTTCAACAACGGCGGGAATGAAGCGGACCTGAATCCGAAGGTGGCGAACCGCAACAGCGGGCCGCGTAAGCCAACGGAGAAAAACGTATTCAGCGACGAGCAGGTGGAAAAGCTGCAGGAGATTTTCCACGGTTCGATGTTCGGCTATCAGCGCCAGTGGTGGGACGCCGGCAACAAGCACCGCATCCGCAACGTGCTTAAATCGCGCCAGATTGGTGCCACTTTCTACTTTGCCCGCGAAGCCCTGATTGATGCGCTGACCACCGGGCGCAACCAGATATTCCTTTCAGCCAGCAAGGCGCAGGCGCATGTTTTCAAGCAGTACATCATCGAATTCGCTAAAGAGGTGGACGTAGAGCTGAAGGGCGACCCGATGACGCTCGCTAACGGCGCGTGCCTGTACTTCCTGGGCACCAACGCCCGCACCGCGCAGAGCTACCACGGTAACCTGTACCTGGATGAATATTTCTGGATCCCGAAATTTCAGGAGCTGCGCAAGGTGGCGTCCGGCATGGCGCTGCACAAAAAGTGGAGGCAGACCTACTTTTCCACACCATCAAGCCTGACGCACAGCGCTTATCCGTTCTGGTCCGGCGCACTGTTCAACCGGGGCCGCGCCAAAGCGGACCGTGTGGACATCGACCTGACCCACACCAGCCTGACGCCGGGCCGCTTCTGCGATGACGGCCAGTTCCGGCAGATTGTTACGGTACAGGACGCCGTACGAGGCGGCTGTAACCTGTTTGACCTCGACCAGCTGCGCCTCGAATACAGCCCGCCGGAATACCAAAACCTGCTGATGTGCGAATTCGTGGACGATCTGGCGTCCGTGTTCCCGCTGCAGCTGCTGCAAAAGTGCATGGTGGACAGCTGGGAGGTGTGGTCCGACTTCGAAGCGCTGGCGCTGCGCCCGTTTGGCTGGCGCGAGGTGTGGATCGGTTACGACCCGGCGAAAGGTACGCAGAACGGCGACAGCGCCGGATGCGTGGTCATTGCGCCACCTGCCGTGGCGGGCGGCAAGTTCCGCATACTGGAGCGCCACCAGTGGCGCGGCATGGACTTTCGCGCGCAGGCCGAGTCCATCAGAAAGCTGACGCAGCAGTACAACGTGACCTACATCGGCATCGACTCCACCGGCGTCGGCCTCGGCGTGTACGAAAACGTGAAGATGTTTTTCCCGGCGGTAAAAGAGTTTGTTTATAACCCGAACGTCAAAAACGCCCTGGTGCTGAAGGCGTTCGACATCATCAGCGGCGGGCGGCTTGAGTTCGACGCCGGACACCTCGACATCGCGCAGTCATTCATGGCAATCCGCCGCGCCACCACAGCCAGCGGTAACCGCCCCACCTACGAAGCCAGCCGCAGCGAGGAAGCCAGCCACGCAGATTTAGCCTGGGCAACCATGCACGCGCTGGCAAACGAACCCCTGCAGGGCGAATCCGCCAACAGCAGCAACATTGTGGAGATTTTTTAAATGAGCAAACGCAGGAACCGCACGCGCACGCAGCCCGTGCAGCAGAGCAACATGGACGGCGGCGCTACGGCGGAGGCGTTCACCTTTGGCGACCCGGTACCGGTGCTGGACCGTCGCGAACTGCTGGATTACGTGGAATGTGTGGTTACCGATCGCTGGTATGAACCGCCGGTGAGCTTTGACGGGCTGGCGCGCACGTTCCGCGCCGCCGTACATCACAGCTCGCCGCTCAACGTGAAGCGCAACATCCTGACCAGCACGTTTATCCCGCACCCGCTGTTAAGCGGTCAGGCGTTCAGCCGGTTTATTCAGGACTATCTGGTATTCGGGAATGCCTATCTCGAAAAGCGCACCAACCGGCTCGGCGGCGTGCTGTCTCTTGAGCCGACGCTGGCAAAATTCACCCGTCGCGGGACCGATCTAGACACCTACTGGTTTGCGCAGTACGGCCTTAACATGCAGCCCTATCAGTTTGCAGCAGGCAGCGTTTTTCACCTGATGGAGCCGGACCTCAATCAGGAGATTTACGGCCTGCCGGAATACCTGTCCGCCATTCCGTCCACGCTGCTGAACGAGTCAGCCACGCTGTTCCGCCGCAAGTATTACCTCAACGGGAGTCACGCCGGTTTTATCATGTACATGACCGACGCGGCGCAGAATCAGGAGGACGTGGACAACATCCGCAAAGCGATGAAAAGCGCGAAAGGGCCGGGCAACTTCCGCAACCTGTTTATGTATTCGCCGAACGGGAAGAAGGACGGGATTCAGATCATCCCGCTTTCTGAAGTAGCGGCTAAGGACGAGTTTCTGAATATTAAGAACGTGAGCCGCGATGACATGATGGCCGCGCACCGTGTGCCGCCGCAAATGATGGGAATTATCCCAAACAATACTGGCGGGTTTGGTGACGTGGAGAAAGCTAGCCGCGTGTTCGTGCGCAATGAACTGATTCCGCTGCAGAAGCGCTTTGAGGAACTAAACAGCTGGCTGGGTGAAGAGATAGTTCGTTTTGAACCTTATAATCTAGAGGCTAGTTAAATTTTATGCACAGATTATTGATATGAAAATAATTTGTGCATCATTTTTAAACTGCGGGGTTTAAATAATCACCCACTTCGTCGGCCTGCAAGCTAATGTACTCTACTCGCCATTGGTCCATTCTTCTCAAGGCGTATAGATTAAACTCAATGTCTGGAACAGGATTGCAAGACATAAGAGCAATAAGCTCACTTTGTGCAGGATCCCCATGATAACCCATGAAAAGCTCTGTTATATGTGTAACAGCCTTTTCTGCTTCCTCTCTCGCTATCGGACCACTATCAATCGCATCATAAACCACATGAATATTTAACTCATATGGTATGCCTTCTTCCAAATCATTGAAGCGATCCTCACCCAAATCGAAAAAGACGCCTATCAAATAATCCGAATATGCGGCAATGATTTTTGCCAGCTCTTTTTCAAATTTAAATTTCCCACGATCATAGGCACGAAGCCTATTCTCGAAGACATCGGGAAAAGCCGGACGCCCATAGCGTGCCGCAAGCCATTGTTTAAGAGCTTGCTTTTCTTTAGGAGATATAGAAAAAGACTCATCACACGCTGCGCTCGAAAGCTTGTCTTTTTCAATTTTAAACTTGTTGACTTGCTTGAGTTCTACAGCGCTTTGATTTACATCTAAAACGTGTTCAAAATTCAAATGCAGTATTCGCGGATGCTTGGCATGAGAGCAATTGCCAGCCCCTTTTACTAAGGGACCAGCTATGAGTTCAACTTCTGGTTCAGAACTTTGCAAGTCGCAGTCATGACTGATAACGACAACTTTAACGCCGGTTTGCTCTTCCGAAATTATACCTAAGGAAACAGCATCCTCATGCTTAAGAACGTGGCCTTGGCGCCATGTTGTACCAGAATCACCCATATACAACTATTTACTCCTTAAATCCTGACCCAGGTATAGAAACCGAAGACATCCAGCCATCGGTTACCACTCCTTTACTGCCTACCAAATTTGCTTTGGTTCCAGCTTCTTTTAGAGTACGAGCCTCTTCAATCAAGACATTAACTGATTCCTGCCAGTCATCGCCACGCTTTATCAAATCTATGATAGAAAGACCGTCAAACGCTTTCATCTTCGACATGAGTTTAGCGTTGTCAATACCAGCCTCATTAAAGCGGTCAGAGACTCTGCTCAATTGAATGATATAACTTGCTTTTTCTATGTCATCGGGTTGGCTTTCACCTGATAACCATTTGTAAAGAGCCTGCCGAGTAATGCCTAAATCTTTTGCCAGTTCCGACATGGACGGAGCAAGGGTATCTCGAACATTTTTCAGATGGTCAGATACAGTCCTAACATCTACCAATTCATTCTCAATATCATTATCAAATTCAGCTTCAGATTTCATCAATCCAAACTGAACCTTAGATTGCACGTAGCCACGCCACTGGTTCACATCTTTAACGGAGAAATTGGAACCAGTGCTGCTCAAAAATAAAGAGGATGCAACCATTAATGCCCCAGCAACTGTTGGAGCAAACCCGGGCGTTTCATAGAAACTTCCAGTCATAGATTGACGCATATCACACCTCCTCGGCGTTATAACCACTTAGCAGTAGCGTACGGCGAAATCATCTTATTAAAAGTACCTTTAATCACACTATGTAGGGAAGTGAATTGTTCCTCAACCAAATCGATGGATGGGGGCACATTTCCTTCAACATAATGATCGGTATCTATAATGCCATGCCACAAAGGGGACGTAGTCTTGAATCGCTCAAGCATATCAACACCAATAGGCACCATGTCAGGTGGAAACCCTAACTGACCATTCATTTTATGTAAGCGAGTGACTATAAAGCCATTATTAATTACTGGACCAACATTTGTCTGAAAAACCATTTCGTTGACTGATTGAACTTGCTTCAATTTTAAGTCGAGACCATGTAGTCCCTCACATAAATATTGTTCAATCGTTTCACCTGTTTCAGGTAAAACTGCATCTAAGTAACGAAGCCCTAACCGAGTAATCAGAGCTGGCTTTGGATTGTTCATGACTACTGTAAGACCTTTCATCAACTCTTTAAGAAAAGGTTGGTGCGTTTCATAATCCGTTGTGTGATACGTTATGAAATCGTTACCCAAAACAAAGCCCGAAGTCCTGTTCAGATCCGACATATACCATTGCTGAACCGTTTCAAAGGCAGGCTGTGCCGGCTCATTTGGCGCACTAAACTCAAATTTGATTTGAGTAGAGTCCCTACTCTCAAAAAGCGGGTAGCCTTGCAAGCGTAACGCGTCTTGTATGTCATCAACATACTTTTTCATCGCCTTAACCGGCGTGAATTTTATTTGTGCAAGCACATAGTAAACGGGTGCATTGGACATACGTTGGTTGTCGCTCATGTCGCCCTCCTAATTTATCATATCAAAAAACATCTACCAACTGCGTACAGTTTACATCTTGGTTGACACTTTCACCACCTCTTAGTTTCAATCTGTTTCGATTCTAAACATATCCTTCTTCTCGTAGCTGGCGCGCGCTCGTACCCCCGCCACGCCTGCCCGCTTTGCGTAATGGTTTTCATGCAGTGCATGAGATAAGCGAAAGCCCGCCAGAACAGGCGGGCCGAGAGAAATGCGATCCTTCTTAGATCATGCGAATTCATGCAGCATAGACATGCACACCCGCTGCGGCCATCAGGGCCACGCATTACTACTCCGACTGATGCATAGAGCGACTGTATTCGTAGTTGCGCAACCGCGCCATTAGCTCATCTGTCAACTCGGCTACCCACTCAATAGCCATATTCTTCTCGGACTCAGAGCAGTCACTCGCAGCAACAAGTTTAAGAAACAAATCAATACGCTGGAGCTTAACCGACTCTATAAGAAAATCCTGCATGCATCCTCCTTTTCACCCAAAAGCTGTATATGCATACAGTATATAAAAGTAGTCTCAATGTGAAACTCTTTTTTATCTTTCAATAGGATTACTCCAGATCAGCACCGGTCCAATGCAGCTTCCTGAAGTCTTCCATTTTGATAAAAAAGCCGTCGTCTGGCCCCGGCATTTAAGTTACAGCCTCTTTTTAGTAGGCCTATTTCCTCGTCATCCCCCTCAAAACCACGAGCTTTTAGTTCCAGCTCTAACCGTCGGCGCTCTGGCCCCGTACAGTTATTGACAGAACTCCAAGGGGCGGCGATGCCGCCAGAAGGACCAGCCTCCGCTGACGCGTCGGCTAATTTGGCAACGGCTTCCCACTTAACCAAACGCGTGAATACTTCAGAATCCTGATAGTGAGGCGAGTAAATGCCCTGCACGCGCTGCACGTCTTCGGCGTATTCGTTGCCCATTTCGGTGATTTCGTAGCAGAGGCGGATCACCAGATCATCACGCGCAACCAGCGGGCCGCCCTGCGCCATCGTGTAAGACGCCCAGCAGCTAGCAACGGAAGCAGACGCCAGCACGGCGTCCATCTTCTCGTTTGGTAAACGTGCATCGCCGAGGCGGCGCAGCTCGCGCCAAACAGTAACCGGCGCTCCGCCGATCTGCTGGAACTGACGAATGCGCCAGCGCGATGCCCACGCGCAAACGGCCTTAGCCATATCACGCATGTTGGAGCCGGTTTCATCGTCCTTTTCGCCGTCCATCGCAAAGCCATCGATATTCTTCGAGATGTATTTGGCGATGTAACCCGTTGCGCTGCCTTTGGTCGGGTCGATTGGCTCAGCATGGAAACGTGCTTTGCGCGCCTGCGGCGTGTTCAGTTCGTCGGCGTCTTCTTTGCTGGCGTGCTCGCGCATGACCTGCTGCACGCGCTCACGATGTTCCGGCAGCATAAACAGCAGCATGTGCCAGTGCGGCGTCCCATCGTGATGCGGCTCAACGACACGGAAACCGAAAATATGGATTTCTTCGCGGGACAATGCGGCACGAATACGTGCCCACACGCGGCAAAGATAACGCTGCGTATCGCGCGGGCTAGAGCCGTTCCATTTGGTAATGAAACCGCCCTGGCTGTAAACGGAGTGATAACGCGACGGTGCGGTGATCGTATAAAAGTCGCCTACGCAGCCGGTTTCATTGGCAATGTCTTCAAAGCCACGCATTCTAGTCATCAGCTCGCGCCGACGCATTGCCGGGTTCGCGGTGCTGCGATTGACCATTTCATCCATCGCAATGCGATCACCGGTTTCTTTGTTCATCAGGTCGTAGCGCTTGAAGAATTCGCGGTTGCGCTTCTTCTGCTCAACCCACTCCGCCAGCGTGCCGCGTGAAACATATGGCGAGGCGGATTTCTGCACCTGCCCGACTGCAATCGCCATGTGTTCGCGTTGCAGATCGCGCATTTGCTTGAGACGGCCACGCCACCATTCTGGCGCCATCATGCGTAACAGCCCGGACTGCGCTTTACGCAATGACAATTCACCTTTGCAGACGTTGAACTCTGCCCAATATGGCGGCTGGGTGCCGGTTAACGCGGCCAATTCCGCAACATAGCGATAAGCCACGCAGGTTATGGTCTGTTCGTCCGTGTCCTGCGGCATTGAGGTTTTATCGACGAACTCAGCCAGGCTAAGCGAAAGATAGGATGCGACTTTATATGCAAGGTCGCGCACCGCCTGACGGTCAAGTGTCGGCAGGCGATCAAGCTGATTGATGAAAGGCAGCTCATGCTGTGCGGCTTCATCAAGGCGATAGCGACTGCGAACCAGCTGCAAGCGTGGCAATACGTTCTGGCCGATGGTCTTGCGCAGAAACGCATTGGCCCGACGGCGGCCATTATTTGCTGAGAGGATTTTGCTGTAGCGATCGGCAAAGTAGCCTGCCAGATAATCCGGCATATCTTGCAGATACTGGGTGCGCCAGTTATGGTCATCTGGATTGACGTTCCACAGGTGGCGCTCAGAAAGGGACATATTCGCCGGAGCGGACATGCCAAAGGCTTCACGCCGCTGCTGATTTACGGCGTGATATTCACCAGTGAGAAGTTCGGGAAGGTTTTCAGACATGCTCAGCCTGAAGCTGATCCAGTTCTTGCAGCGCAGCATCGACCAGCTCGGCAACGCGGCGGGTTTCCGCCACGAAGCTAGTGATAGTTTTCATCTGGCCGCGCAGTACATGACGGCCAATGACATCAGCAGCCAGATCGCGTGCAAGAAGCACCGGTGAATCATATACGGCCATTGTTTGCGGTACGCGCTGGCGAACTCCGTCGATTTCAAGCCAGCCGAATTGCTCCAACACTAACTGATGCGGTTTACCCGGCTCGCTGGCATTCAGCGCGCGCACTGCATAACGGTCAGTAATCAGGACTCTCAAAGCGCAGCCCCTTTGCAATGCACGCTTTTTAGCTCGCTAATCTCTTTGCAGGTAACGCACAGCTCAACACCGGGTAATACACGGCGGCGCGCTTCGGGAATTTCTTCGCCGCATGACAGACAGAAGAATTCGCTTGCGCCAGCAGGTCGATGAATAGCGGTTGCCAGATTACGTGCCAGTTCCTCCTGCACGCGCTGCTGAACCAGATCCATTGAATCAGCCATTAATGCAGCTCCTGCGCTTGGTTCTCAAAGCGAACGGATTCTTTATCCAGCAGCTCAATGATTTCCGTGGCTGACATCTCTTTGTTTCTGGCGTGAATCGCCAAAGCCGCCAAACGAACAGAAACGGCCAGCGCATCGTCTGAACGCTGCTCGATTTTGGCTTTACTCAGCATTGCGTTTAATGCGTCTGCATCGGCTTCAAAGTTACGGGTTTCTATATTTCGCATTTAACTTTCTCCAGAATTTGGGCAAAAGAATGCCCGGCGGGTTTACGCCATTTAATTTCTTTGGGTTAATTAATTTGGAAGCGTTAGCTTCTTAGGAAATAAACTCACGACTGCGCGAAAGTAATTCATTGCACCGATCAGCGCGGTAATTTCGTCACTCGTCAATTCACTGTATTCAACGTTGTGACGTTCTTTATTGATGTTCGCCAGAAAGAGTAATGCGCTTAGCGCCCTATTATTCTTCTCGTAATTCGCATCACGCTTATCACGCATTTCGTTAAAAAATCGCTTCAGTTCATTACCGCAATCGCCGTACATCATGGTGCGTAATGCGGAAATATGATTTAGCGCACTGGCCCGCTGTCCGGCGCTCATTTGCACAGTAATGCTTTCAGCTTTGTAAGCCATGTTGATTTCTTCCTGTTGCTAGTTAATCCTGCCAGCAGCTCGGCTTGTGAGTTTGCCGGGTGCCAGCGCCTGCCATCCTTTGTCGCGATCCAGCCATGACCGAATGCACGCGATGGGCTTTGCCGCTTAAGCAGTGGTGCAACTGAAAACGCCATCGCTTAAACAACTCCTATCGAAGCACCGATTCCACTCAACACATCGGCAGTGCCGGCCAGCGCGGGATTTGATTGCACGCGAGCCTGAACGGCGATTGCGGCTAGCGTTAAACAGCGAATACCGGCGTTAACGTTCTGAACCAAGTTACGACGACATGCCGCTGAAAATTTTTCCTGGCTAACCACGCCAGCAGCCAATTGCCCAACTTCGGCAGTCGCTTTCAACACATAAGCAGGCAAGTTCTCTTGCGCCACTTCATTGACCGGCACGCACGGCAGGCATTGCAACTGCGCCAACATGCCATCGACCAGCGTTGAGTCTTCTGTCAGGTCGGTGAGGATTAACATCTCGCGGATTGTGAGCTGGTGAACTTGTTCAGGGTTCAGCTTGTTACTGATGGTCTGGGGGTTTAAGCCCGCCTTTTTAGCCAGCTGGATGATGCTGTGCTTTGCAGAAAACGCGCGGCACGCTTCATCGAAATGGCTATGTGTGGAAACGCTGAAATCAAACATGATAAATCCCTTTTGATATCCCAATATGGATGCATCAAGCCTGCATTGTGATTTCACAACCGGCAGCGGCTTCGATAGTGAGAGCAACCATGTTGATTTCGATAAGGCCGTTAAGCCCTTCTTTCTTCCTGATGGGCAGACGGTTTTCGCGATACATCTGGCGAACGGTGCCTTCCTTGTAACCTGTGCGGCGGCAGAACTCTTCTACGGTGATGTAGGGTTCCGAGATCACGAGATTGATTGAAGGGCGCATTGAAAGTTTACGGGTCATGATGCACTATCCTCTGTTGAGTTATAGCCAACTCTATTCATCACTATTAAACACGTCTTGATACGACGAGTGAATATTAGGATCACAAATTGGAAAGGTCAACGAAAGATTTTACGAGTCGTAAAGCTCCAACTTTACCAGAGGGTGGTAAAGATCCCATTGAGCGCATTGTTCAGGCATACGGTTTTGCATCTCGACAGGCGCTGTGTCGGCACTTAGATGTGTCTCAAAGCACTATGGCTAACCGCATAATGCGTGGGAACTTTCCTGCTGATTGGGTTCTGATTTGCTCGATGGAAACCGGCACTTCCCTTGAGTGGCTGACATATGGCCGCGGTGATTCGAACATCACAAATCAAGATCAGCCATCAACCAAAATCGAACTCAGAAAAATCACAAATGGGAATTTTTCATCATCTGATTGGGTTGAATATGACGCTCAGCTCTTACCAAGTGATGTTAAAGCCCCTCTGTTAGTACAATTCGAG
>Ga0157363_1000460_pt1 | contig 31335 bp, 12 predicted proteins | sample AttsexASBM1_FD_111477 | JGI IMG/M metagenome (GOLD analysis project Ga0157363, IMG submission 111477) | Fungus gardens microbial communities from leaf cutter ant in Ribeirão Preto, State of São Paulo, Brazil - Atta sexdens ASBM1 | ecosystem: Host-associated > Fungi > Mycelium > Unclassified ... | reverse complement strand
TGTGTGTGTGTGTGTGTGTGTGTGTGTGTGTGTGTGTGTATAGTTCTTATTTCTTGATATTTCACGACTGATATATGATATATGGGTGCCATGTAAACGCGATTGAATTGATATGATAAGCGCTTCATGCAACTCTATTCTGATCTTTGCACTTTTTTATGTGTTCTACATATCAAATCTCTTGACACATTTCATAAATGCACTGCACTCGCGTACTTTCAATTTTCTGTCACATTTTATGTATAATATAAAAGACTAATATAAATCTACCCAACCAAAAAAACCATTTGCACCTCTAATATCTTGGATATTAGAATCTTGAATATTAGAATCTTAGATATTATGATCTATGATGTAATATTTTAAAACAAGCAACGAGTAAAAATAAATCTATAGAGAAGGACGTTCATATTTATAGTCATAGAACAAAGAAATTAAATTATATATGTGTAATATCTTGTATACAAGCAGCATCCAAAATTAGCGTTCATTACGATATAGTGTTGCTTCAATTTTAAATATATTTAATTAAAAATATATTGGACGTGCAAACTCTGTCTCTTTTCGAAGATAACTCTTTACTCTTGAGACAATTTCATTCGTGAGTGACTATATCGCATCAGATTCGAAACGAATATCATAGTTTATCGAATAAATATCGTCGAAAAATAAATAAAGAAGCAATAAATATCTATGTCAATTCGAAGCCATTCGAGCGGATGCAGTTAAACGTTAAATTCTTAGCATGTGTCAGAAATTGACAATATCGTCTACCATCATAAATGCCGTAAATATCATATTGCTACTTTTTTGTTTTTAATATTTAGGTACGTATTCGCATCTCCTCTTTCCTAGTGATAATTCAATAATAATTAATATTTTGAAAAATATATAAAAAAAATTTTAAAGAATTTTAAAAGTTTTTAAACAATACAGATATTTTTTAACGCGTCTAGATCTAACAATATAAACACAACAATCATAATTCTGCTTACTTCACCTTTGTTATAAAACCGAAAACATTATATCATATATATATATAATTCATTACATTTATCTTATTGGATGAAAGCTGAAGTTTCATTATAGTTCATTATAGTTTCCAAGATATATTGTTCATTAATTTATTAAAAATTAAACAGTTGTGTGATCCTTTAATTTGTTATCAATTTATCAATTTAATCTAAAATATCCAATATGATGAGAGAGTAACTAAATTACTGTCGCGTGTTTATATAATATTTAATGCAAATAATTAAATGCAAATATATTTTAATGAAAAATTATTCGAGATTATCCAGATATCATTTCGTCTGGAGTGACTTGATTTTTCAAGTATGTCTTACAAACAGTGTCCTTAGATTGGAGAGGAAGCGCAGATCTTTAGCAGAAGCGTTTCTTTGCTAGTCGGCTTATGTGGTGTAGGATAACGTTCCACAATCACGCGATGGCTCTCCACCTTTTAACCCCCAAGCTAAGTACGTCTTAGTTACCGCGCAGTAAGAGCTATCTCTTTTCTTTCTTTCTCTCTTCCTCTCTCATTCTTTCTCTTTTTCTCGCTTCATGCAGTAATTCTCTACGCTCGTACATCTTCATTCGCTTCGTCATCTCTCTTAAACATTTTAGATTTTATCACAAAGTGCACCCCTTGCACATCCAAGACACTGTTTATAATCAACGAGCTTTCGTCGTGCAACGTAAAAGCGTGTCAGTATAAAATAAACCATCTCCTCATTTTTACTGCGCTTTTTACGGACCTGTGTTCCCAAAATGGAATTTTCTGGCAACAAGAAGCAACGCTACGTATAGAAACGAAAAATTTCTTACGAATAACACAGAATATTTAATTTCCTAGAAAAATGAGTAAAAATAGTGATTTTTTTATACATTTTTAATCTCATTTTTTAATAGACAGATTTTGTAAGAAAAGAATCAATCAGTCATTAGACGAATGAATCAATCATTGCAAAAGATAAAGAATATCTTTTTACGATTAAATAAAAAAAAGACAATTATTTTCTAAAAAAGCATTATCTAAAATGTATAGGGAAAGAAATATCTAAATATCTGCTCTTTCTTCGTAGTATTTTTCACAGACAAATAACACATAATTCTTACACACAATTGCGATATTATTTTTCATATTAAAAAATCTGTCTCATTTATGTAGAATAGCTACACAAAGTAATAAAAGATTTTTTTGTGATAATAATAAAGCGAATTCACATTATATTTCATCCTTTAAAATATTATCGGACATAAAATTCCCGTAATACAGCATGTAAAGTTTAATATCACCGCACGATGGACTGAAATGATAGTATTGAGATCGGAAAGAATTATCATCATGGAACACGTTACGAAGTTCCAACTTCGCGGGAGAAACAGCCACTTCTCTCCCATGGCGCGGTATCTCTCTCATCTATAAATTATAATATGTAAATTGTGCGTGGCGGTAACCGAAGGAGGAGAAAGAGGGACGGAGTACTCGATATGCATTTACGGTAGTAGATAGGTGGTCTGGCAATTACAGCGGCTTACTGTACATACAAATTGCGTTCTCTCTTTAGTACCATTTACCACCCTCTCTGGCACGGCCGCAGCAATTTCGCGCACCGAAATTCACCGTACCGAAAGTCGCAGTTATATGAAACTAGGTACTCTACCGAGGAATTACCAAAGTAAGAAGTCGCCTTGATAGTCTGGTGCACAATTTTCTTTTTTCCTCACTTCCGTGCTAACCGGGGCCATTGTTTAAAGTCTTGGCGTTCGTCCTTATGAAATTATTCTCTTTCGGCATTAAGCCGACGGAATTTTTTAACAAAACAGAATAAATCATCGAAAAAAATATTTGCACAAGAAGTTCATCTTCATTATAATTTGCAATCAAGTTATGAATTATTATAGAATTATTTGATATTATTGTATAACAATCTTTCAATTTTATAAAATTACATACATCATATTATATGAAAAAGCATCATATATTATACTATATGGAATTCAGGATTCTTTAATTTATTCTACAATTGTTAAACTATGCTATTATTATGTTATTATAGAATTAATAATGTCCATTTTTCTTACCTTAAGTAATCATTATAAATGTTCGTTATAATCATAAAAAACTTTTCAATAAAAAATAAAAAATTATTATTACAATATAAAAAAATTAAAATTAGAAAAAAATGAGATAAGAAATAATCAATGTAAATGGAAAATAAGATTTTATCTCGGGAATAAAAACACACATTGCCTAATTACTTTTTCAGCACTAGTCGTAATTATAACAATGTATTTCGGTCCTTCATGGTTCAAGTGCCGTGCATTATTTTCGAGAGAAACAGTGAAAATCGAAATTGATCGTCCGATAAATGTATTAAACGAAAGTACAAATAAATTCATACGAAGCACAACTATATTTAATACGTACATAGCTAGCAGTAATGATCTAGTTTAAATTTCATTTTATCGTTATTATATTTTTGTGACACCGATAAATTTCGTGATAAATTTTTACACGAAATTAGTAAACAGAATATATAAACTAATTGATTTTTATCTGTAAATAGAATTTTTAATATATTTTCAAAACGTTTCATAAAGTTATTCAATGCGCTCGCTCTCCCCTTCATCTCTCACACAAATACATATCATTCAATAGAGCGAATGTATTATTCAATACGCTCTGTATATGATTTTGATGCAAAACTAGCAAGATATCCTTGCACTTCGCGCCAAAGTATGAAAGACTCACGTGAAATATATATATATATATATATATATATATATATATATATATACCGGAAATATAAAATGATGCCACAAATTGATAGCCTAAATGCATCCTGAATTTCATGTGCACTCGTTTTAACAGTTATTCACGATCGTTCACATGAGCATAAAAATGCGCAAAAGGTTTGGTAAAAGAAACATATTAATAATCGCATTTCAATCAAAGATCGTCAATATAGAAATGTTATATTAATTATTCAATTAAAAACAACTTGAGTAGATAAAACGATCAAATACGAGCATGGCATTCTCTTACTCATCCAACTATTGGTACTATTTACCACACAATTACATGGGCGCACATTACCTAGAATTATATGCCCACGTTGCGAGTAAATAACTAAAATAGACATAGAGGTACCTAGTTGAGATTCGGGTCAGCGGCATAGACTTGTTCCCTGCTTCTCTCGAGCATCGACGAAACGTCGACGAAGGGGCGAAAGAAAGAGCAGAAGGGGTGACGGAAGGGACGCTGGACAAATTATCTGCCATCCTCGCCCCCGTTCCCCGACCATTCTACGCGTCGTCGAGCTATCCTGCCATCCTGCGGAGGAAATCCCTCCGCGAAAACCCCGCGTCCTAATAGCCGCCCGTGGGGACGCGACGGGACTCCCGATGGACCGAACGAAATCTCGTGCATTGTGCAATCCACCGTCATCCGCCCCAACCCACGCTATGGTCACCCTTAACATACACTCCGAGCCGTCATGCCCGTGAAGAGCAGGGTACACAGACTCCTTCCAATTTGCCAGAGTTGTGCATTCGACGGGAGATCGGAAGATATTAGGGGAAGAAAATTCCTTCTTTTCTATTTCACTCCCCTCCCCTCCCCTCTTCCCTCTCTCTTCCTCCCCCGTCCCTTTATTATTCTATCTTTTCTACCTTCTAAAACGCTCAGATGTGCCAAATTTTTACTGCGTGGTCTTTCGATCCCTGTACTGTCATGAAATATGTATACTATATGTGCAGGGAGTGAAAATTGTGATTAGCGCGCGCGCGCAATAAAAGAATTGATTGTTCAAGTCGTACGCTTTTGATGCATTATATGTCTTTGCATTCCGAATATTCTTCGTGAGGCAATTGTAAACATAATATACGAATTAGTGTAATTAGTTTAAGTACATTTGTGAATAATTTATATTTTTTATTTATATTTTTTAAGCATGTATATATGTATAAGGAAGTAAATTTTACAAGTAAAGTAAAATATAAGTGATTATCCTTTTTAATTGCCGTAATTTAAAACAGAGGCCAAACTTTTTTGCAAACTACAAGATAAAACTACGTTTGCGTACAAGTACTTTAATTGTGGGAAATAAATGGAATTTTACAGAATGTGCAGGTCTAATATCAGTAATGATCGAGACGTATATAGAGCGTATGTGAATGAAAGGAAAAATGCACGAGCGTTAGTTGCGTTAGTCTTGACAAAGGCGTTTCCCTTTATAGAACGAATTAAGTCAGTTTTACGAGCGATGTGTCAAGATCCCTTTTTATGACTGGCTACTCCCGTAAACCTGCTGGTCAAACTATTCCATCCAAGTATTATGCTTTCAACCACGCCTTTTTTTTAGCAACATGTTATGTTCATTTATAAATCGATACTATAGTGCACATTATTTTTGTATCAGTGTTGGAAGTTAATCTTTTTGATCTTATTTGAATACATCATCAAGAAATATATTAAATTAATTCTATTTTTCTTTCGTGATAATAAAACTTAATGTTCCGTTATATTATCATTTCTTAACCCGCTCGATAAAATAAAATTAATAATAAGAATAAGAAATGGTATTTTCATTAAGACATCAACTCATTAATATATCAATAAAAATTGATAGAATCTAATAATTAATAAAATTCACATATTTAATATTATTACCTGAATCTTCGAAACTAAAATAAATTACATAAAAATATAGTATAAAGAATAGATTTGAATTAAAAAAATATTACATTGCTTCTTAAATCTTACAGATAGAATCTTGTATCTTTTATAAAAGTGTTTATCATGTCAAATTGTTCCATCACTATAATTGTTAAATTCTTCACATTCAAACGTACACGTAAAAAAACATGTATCTCTTATATTAAGTCACTTTACTGACCAACTGTGCTGAACTCATTACTGACAAGAGGGCATTTGCAAATGTAAAAAACGTTCCTTTGTAAGAGAACGTTTTTTTTACGTTTTCCTTGGATCTCAAGAATAAGAACAAAAATAGTTTAAGCAAAAAAAAAAGTGTCGTAGAAAGGGTCGCTGTTGAAATCCTTAATGCGGTCGGTCGGGGCAAGTCTGCGATGATCAGTAGCAGAAATCGCGGAGCGAAGAACAGTGCGGGCGTCCCGCTTAAAGAAAATGTAATGCGATAGCGTCTACTTGGCTACGGCTCATAAAACTACTCAGTTTATGCTGATGAGAGATCAGCATTTCGAAGACATTTTTTACAAAAAAAAGGGGAGGGAGGACCAGTAACATCAGTGAATGGTGTGAATGGTTAGACAGGCATCGAGTAAAAGAAAAACGCGAAAATGGGAGACCAGTTGAGAATAAGACTCGATTCTGTTAAAATGATTTTGAGTTTGTAGCCAAGCAGACTGGTGTTATTCGTGCAAAATCATTGATTTTAGCGAGCCAATCCCGTTCGATCTATCATAGTAATCTATAATACTGTGTGATCTTATGCTTGATTAAAACGAGAATTTACAATTTTCAAATAGTTCTTTCTATCTTCGTAAGAATGAGAATACTTGTATGACAGATAATATACAAAATTCCTAGAAATGAAAATTTTTTTACGAAATTAAAGATAAATTCGTCGCAATAATATCATTAATCCAAATATTAGTTTAAAAAAATTTGTTTTTAAAAATTTCGAAATATAAAAAAGTAATCTATATAGAAATGCATAACATAACATATTATCTTCTCATATTTCTTCTACTCACAAAACATAATTGCTTAACAAAATGTTACACTGATTATAATAGCAAAAGCAATACGATCTTACCTCAACTGTTACATTTTGCAACTTTCGCGAAACAAAAAATATATTTCGTACGTATATATTAATGTTGAACTTGATTGTGATGTACGTACAGGAATCAAAATACAAAATATATTTCGTACGTATATATTAATGTTGAACTTGATTGTGATGTACGTACAGGAATCAAAATACAAAAGCCGTGTACCGGCGCGCCAGATAGGAAGCAACTAAGAGGATTAGTAGCCAAATGGCCGGGTGGCGGTAAACTGAAATAAATACAGTAACATGCGCGAGGGTGCCGTAGATTAAATGTAATTATACGACATTAAGTACTGCGTAATTACTGATGTCAGAGAAAAGAAAAAGATGTTCAGCGAGTTCTGGATTTTGTCTTGCATTTTAAAGAGATTTCGATGTATTCTGCCTAAAATTGTCGGCAATATAAGATTCGGCTGCTTAAATTGCAAGAAATAGCGAAAAGGATACAAAATATGAGGGCGAGCCATTAAAAGTTGAAGACACGTTAGCGCCAAACTGTTTCGACATAATGGCTAAAGTTCCCGCCGTCCCGTCCCGTTTTCGTCGTACCCCTTTATTATTTTATATTTCGCGGCATCGCGCGCGCCAGTTGGAGATAACAGAAATTATATCTGCGTTTAAAAGTAGAACAACTGTTAGAGACGTCGCGAAACTTTTAATACTACGATTTCATCTTCGCGAGAATCCAGACCTTTCGCCTCCGAGTCTAATTCCCCGCAAGTCTGTATACGTGTCTAACTTCCGATATGGTGTAGACGGAGCGCCACGCAAACATTTTAACTTGGTATGGGATATACCGATTTAAATTCAATGTGGAATAGGGATGAAAAAATTATTTCTTCAGATACTTTTAGAAATTGATCCACTAAAATGATCCACTGAAATGGTCACTAAAAGAAATATTTGCTAAGAATATTAAAATTTTTCTCATTATTTCTATACAAAATTTTGCTGGATGCAGATCTGAAAATAATTTTGTTAAAAACTTAAATTGGTTACTCGAATATTAAAACTTTTTACTCTTATTATTTTTTAATTTCCAACATAATTATCTTAATGATTCAACAAAATTATTTTCAGAACTGCATCTACCAAAATTTAAATCTTCCAGTAAAATCATTCCTTCCCTGTATATACATTACTTTTTTCACAGAGTAAAAGAAGTAATCATTTACATGATAAAAATCGGACGCCATATTCCACAATTAAAAATGTAGCATCGTATATCATAGATTCGCAACGTGAGCGTTATCATCCCCCGGTAGGCACTGAGGAGATCTAGAGGGAGCGTTGTTAGTCCTAAGAACAGTAGGGAGACAGTTGAGGAGCAAGTGAACAAAAGAACACACACGCCAGAGAAATTTAATCCCCTAAATATTTTTTAAACAAACACTTAAACATTCACTTGATTATATATTACAATTATGCATTTTTATAAGAATCAAATATATATATTAATCAATCCTCCATATTATCTTGATTTGAATTGTATGTGTGAGATTTGTTTTTCTATTATGTTTTTCTATTATGTGTATTACATGTATTTTTTTCAGCTAACGTTTTCTTGTACAGAATAATCGAAATAAATGCATTTGTGCATGTTTTGTCAGGTTTATTAATAAAACGCGAAGTAATATTTTTTATTTGTTCTGTGTAATTTCCTTTTTGTTGCTTTATTTAGCGATAATTTGCCGATTATCCGATTTACCAGTTCCGCAAAGGGGGAGGCGTTGAATAAAAAAAAAACTTAGAAAGAGAGCAATGAGCCAAAAAGGATTGGGAAACTAGTAGATATTTCGTGACATTTTTCTATGATAACTATTGTCTCAGCTATACAAAAGAATAGCTGTGTATTACTCTCTACATTTCTTGGAGTGAAATTTCACTTCAAGAATGAAAATACTGTCACTATTTAAAAAGAGTGAAAATATTTACATTATTGAATAAAAACAGCAGATTTTCACTCTTCTTTTTTGAATGAAATTTCAATCTTTTGGAATAAGATTCATTTCAAAAAAGAAGTAAGATTTTTTTCTTTTGCTGGAGTAAATCTTATTCTAAAAGATGGAATTTTTACTTCAAAAAAAAAGAGAGAGAGAGAGAGAAGGAGAGAAAGAGAGAGAAAGAGAGAAAGAAAAGAGTGAAAATCGGCCACTCTTATTTAAGAATACAAATATTTCCACTTTTTTTCAATAATAATGGTATTTTCATTTTTTTGGAGTGAGACTTCACTCCAAGAAATTTAGAGAGTAATACACAACTATCGTAAAGTAATACACAATTATCGAAAGCGAATCCTTTTCTATTATGTTTGAGACAGTTGTTACAAAAGAATGTCACGGAATATCTACTATACAGAATGTCATATTTTTAACTGGACTTAAAATAAAAATTATTCACAATTCAGCATCTTTGAAAGATTAATTCGCGGAAGGATCTTTCTTTTTTCCATTACGCGTAATATGTGAAAATTCTTCCAGAAAGATTTTCATTTCACATTTAAATAAGGAATTCTTCCCCGTTTCACACGCCACTCACGAACCACCCTGGAAATATGGAGCTGCGCGTACAGATTATGGAGTATACGTGCATGGGGATGTTCTCAGATGGGTGCGAACATCAACGGGACCGGTGAGCACCGAGAGTAAGCGAGTAAATACGAAAAGCCCATGATATTCGCACGAGCGGACGAACAGGGTGTCGTGCATTAGCGAGGCGTTTCTTCGCATGCGTCATCTGGGGTACGAGATGTACCTTGCAATTGCGGATTAGCGAAGACCGAACGTCCGCGCGGTCGGACATATCATCGTGCGCATTTCTACCATCCCCTGTCGCGGCCGACTTGTTACAAGCACGTACAAGCGCGTTTCCTCGAGCGTCCGGCAAACACGCACGGCACGTACGTAACGCGCAATCCGCCCGCTACACGCACGTATAACCGTATATAATATAGTGGATCCGCAGCGCCCGTAATGTAATCACGGGTGACACAATTAATCACTGGACCATCCAACCCCGCTAGGCCATTAGCGATTGCAACACACTCAGGGCTCCCGTTGATAGGCGGATGCGTTTCGCATACTCGTGCATACGAACCGCACGCGTGCACGCATACGCACGCGTGCACGCATACGCACGCAAGCAAAAGGATCGAAAAGTATGCAAGGGGGAGAGGGAGAGAGAGAGAGAGGGAGAGAGAGAGAGAGAGAGAGAGAGAGAGAGATCGGCGCTCGTTAGGATCTTTCCCCTTTCCTCCTTGTCGCCGATTTTCCACGCAGCTCATGCGCGTGATTAATTGGTGCCATTGTATATCGCTAGATTATTATAGGATATAGTAGTGGATCTCATCGATCTGCAGCTGACGATTGATTGATTCCAATGCTGTGAAATCTATTTCATAGGTGCATCAACTAACTGCGAGTTCGATATGTACTAACGAGGCACAGATCTCTCTACTTTAATTAGAAGCCACTTGCTTTCGTCATTCGAGATTTACAAAACTTACGAAGATGGATATATCAATAAAAAAGATATCTTACTCTCCATAATATATATATAAAATTAACAAAAAGATAAATCATTTATAAACTTGATTACTTATTAAATATCATAAAAAACTTGTGTTGTGTGCTCTTCTTTTTCTTGCTCTAATTTTATGGAAAAAAAAACCCACATTTGTTATAATTATATATATATATATATATATATATATATATATATAGAGAGAGAGAGAGAGAGAGAGAGAGAGAAAAATATGGAATATATAATACACAGAAATATATAGAGTAATATACATAGAATATTAGTATTCATATAACGTTTCTTGGAATAGAGAGTTTAATATATAAATAGTGATTAATGCATTAATATATGTGTGCATGTTGATTTTTAAAAAAGATAAAGACTAAGAGTCTTTTTAATTACAAGCAACATCAATTTGCTTTTCCAGCAAAAACCATCACGATGTTGGTTAACTAAAAATTCACAACTATGTTTCACTATATCATATCTTTATTTAAATTTTACATAACATATATATTTGTGCCTAATCAAAAACTTAATTAAAAATTTTAACGAAGATATGATATATCTATAATAGAACACAGATATACACTGTATATTTTTAATTACAATAAAACTGTATTACTTTTGATATTTGTATAAAATTTCTACAGATATCAAATATATTTATCGACATAAAACACAATTTAACAATTTTGTAATACTTGTACAAAATTTTCGTATCGATTTTCCATCACTCAACTCCTTCCTTTTAATAAGAGAGAAATGCGTGTGTTATCTCGCGTTATATGTTACGCAATTTTGACGCAATATACGTAAACCTATTCAAGCTTATAATTTATATATGAGGTACGCATTGCTATCAAATTGCGCTCACAGCCAGGAAACTAGGAACAGGATGTGTGGCTTCGAAGAACAAGTATGACAATAGTATTGCAGATTGGAAATTGGAATGCCAATGAAATGTTAGTAAAAGGATGGTAAATGTTGATCAGAACATAATTTCACAGTTTAAATACTTTATATAATATTGTATAAAATACGTAAAAAATCCTTTATTCCTCTACAAATATCTCAATTTATCAAAAATAAATTTTTTTAAACTCCGGCAATTTTTACTTTTAATTAAATATCTATCGAATTGCAGCACACGCGATTCTGATAAACGTGATATTCGAATGAATATCCTACTTTGCGTTATACTTTTTATACAAAATGGTAATCAACAAGGGAAATATGCAATTCACGCATAACTATAAAGTCAAATTATATATATGATCACTAATTGCAGCAATTTAAAACTTTTGTTAACTCGCATATATAACGTGATAACTTATTATTCACAGATCACATGATAGTTTGATTAACATGTAACTAAATAATATCTAATTGTAAGTCAAACTTTGAAAATATGAATTATTGAATGATTAATTCTAATAATATTAAAATACACATTAAATTTATTGTATAAATTATTGCAAAAGAAACCTATTATTTTTCGCAACATTCTATCGTCTGTCTTGAAAGGTAAAAATCTCCCAATGACAATACTAAATAATTTTAAAAATAAATCTGGTACTTTGAAAATGAAGATTCAGCAAAGAGCAACCTTTTCTCATAAAAATATTGCAATTATAATAATATTTCGGAAACTTTGATTCACTCAGAATTATGATGCAATGAAACAAATAATATCATAATTATTATTTGAAATTGACGTATACTTTACAAAAAAATATTTTATTTTCTCATGTCGCATTTAAAATGCAGCAGTTTGAAGTAAAATATTTCATGTACATGAAAAAAGTTTACAATATTCAGATGACTTATTCTAGATTTTCAATATTGGAAATTCGTACCTTCTATCCTCCGTGCAACGTCGAGATGAAGAGCACTTTGTCCCGCGGGCATAGTTTATAATCGCCTTCACCCTGAAATTATATATCTTCTTATATTTCTATACTTCTTATATCTTTTTGGTCAATCGAACGATGCGAAATATAACTAAAAAACTTAACATAAAACATGATGATAAAAAATAATAAACTTAAGGAAATATTTTAATTTACATATATCAATATCTATATATTCTTTAAGAAATTAAAAGTTAATTTTCATTCAAAAGTTAATTGTGTGTTATTTCTTCATATAATTTTTTACCACAAAAGTTTTAAGTAAATATCTCAAACAAATAATTCAAGCAATAATTTTCACTTTACTTTAAGTTGTACTTTATTATAATTTTACTTTATTTTTAAATTTCAAACTTCAATCAAAAAATTTTATTACATCTATTTAAAAGTTTATTTGAAATTAAAATTTTATTATTTGCATCTTAAGAATTTGAGTTATAAAAACCCTTATAGACCTTTAGTTATTTGTTTAAATAACAGTTATGGCTTGATGTTTCAAAATCAAGAAAAAAAATTGGTTAAGAAATCCATGATATAGATAAAAATTCAATGAATGCCCTATACATCCTAAATGAAGATAGACTGACTTTACCAATTTCATCTTTAACTTTGAGTTCAGTTCCTTTCAACATCTTTTAACTATTGAGATAGCAAAGATATCCATTACATAGGTATGTAAGATTCGAAAAAGTTAGAGTTTCACGAGCGCAACTGTATTATGGAAAAAGAGGGACGCGGATGGGAAAAGAAACGGGTGAAAAGGAAAGCAGATGACATGTTACTGTGTGTGTGTGTGTGTGTGTGTGTGTGTGTGTGTGTGTGTGTGTGTGTGTGTGTGTGTGTGTGTGCGCGCGCGCGCGTGCGTGTGTGTGTGTGTGTGTGTGCGCGTGTGCGTGTGTACACACACACATATATGTGCCTTGAGAAAAGAAGCGAGCCGAGCGAAAAGACGCGGAAACGCAAAAGCTGAAGCTGCGCGGAGAAGCTTCGCCAAGAAGCGACGGTATTATCATAATAATGGCCAGAGCCATCATCTTTTCCCTCGTTCCGACGTTCCCCGACGCTGCAGCATCTTCCCGCTCGAACGTTACCCCGGCGAGAACCGCGTCTTTCCTCCTAATAGCTGCGGCGTGTACATTTACAAATTTAAAATGATAATTCTCTCCATGGGTGTGGCAAACCGAGGTCATTTGCGCCCTTTCAGCGTCCGGAGTCGCTCCGTTATCCCGCACCCTATCTAGCGCGCAAGTAGCGATAGCGATGGTAGCCGACAGACCGATTATGCCGTTTGTAAAAACCGGTCACGGGGTATCCCGTTTGTCAGACGCCAGAAACAGCCGTGCGTCACTGTGGGAGTTGGCGACGTAGGAAAAGAAATATCGTGCGACAAGGGGTATCATCCACCTCCGCAACATTTCTCTGTGCGTTTGAGATTAATATTTTAAATAATCACTCGGTAATTTTTCGGCTTTCGCAAATCGTTCAAGCTCTTCATTTTATTAATCCTAAAATACACAAACATAATTTTTAATATGTTCCTTTTCACGTGAGATGTTCGTATATCTCGTTCAAACTACTTAGATAGTCTGTATTTATTGTAGATAGTTATATCTGTATTATGTATAGTGCAGTAGTTGTATCATGGAAACATTGTTATTTAATAATAATAAAATTGTAGTTTTATAAATATTGTATGTTATAAATAAAACTATTTTCACCAATGTAGATTAACTTTAAATTCGGTTCAACTCACTCTTCGTTTTATTCTAATCTTTAGAAAAAGACGAAGAATAAGTTGAACTAAGATTAAAGTTAATCTACATTGGTGAAAACAGGCATTAATATCTCTCGACAGCATGAAGTGTATATAACAGAAAATAATCGAAAAACAGTTCGATAGAAAACAAGTTTAAATAAAATCTTATGATTTTATTCATAATTTACTTTTCTTCTATCTTCAGCCCAATCTTATATTAATCCAAAAATATTTTTAATTCTTTTCTGATTATTATTCTTTCTGCAATTTTTCATTAGGAAATGTGTTCTAAACTTATTGCAAGCAAAGAAAAAAAGATTTCGAAATAGGTATAAAAAATTATACACGGAATATATAAATATTGAAATAGATGAAAAAATTTGTATGAAATTCTTGAAAATATTTAAACAATTATTGCGCAAAGAAAATAGTCACTTTTATTGAAAATTTAAATATGTCTCTCTACTAATAAATTTTTATTAATTTTAGGAAAGAGAATACAAATCCCATCTTCAAAGAATTCAGTTGCCGAACACGGTGCATTAACTTCTCATATCAGTATGACGACTTAAGAATCACGTAGCTAAGTAATCCATTCAATCCTTTTCGAATTTAAATCCGTCTGCCATTCTCGTTGTGCATTTAAATCTATATTTAAAAGATTTTCCTTAAAATGAAATTTTAATAATTCGAATATATTTTTAAGACGTACATAAAAAATTTATCCTGAACGAGAATGTAGTGAAAAAGTAGAAAAGCAAAAATCAAATATATGAATTTAATTTTATAAATGTTTTAAATCAAATTTGAGAATTTTAGTTTACCTAAAAATTACACTAAAAAATATAATAGATAAATAATTTTAAATTTATTATATATTATTTTTTTGTTTTACAATCTTGATAATATTTTATAATTTTCCATGAATTAGGACAAGTAACGCGAAATTTAGTGATTATATAAAAAGTTCAACTTTGATTTCATTAAAAATGGCATTAGTTCAAAGTTTAATTAATTATAAACACAAATAGTGTTCTTCGATTTTTTACCAAAAGCGATAAAACAATCATTAATTTTGGTAATTATTTAGAATACCTCCCCCTCCCTACCTCAAATCTTAATAAAAATATACTTATTTGTGTTTTCACTTAAAATGAAAAAGAATTTGGCAAAAAAACGTGCTCGGTCTCGTGAATCAAGTTATTAAGCATTAAAGTTGGAGACTTTAGAGATATGTATCACATTCCGATTCGATATAGCTCTATATATACGTTCTGCATTAATAAATTCATTGCTTTAAAATTGCTTTAAAAACACATTTACTGCTTTAAAAACACAAATTCAATGCTAATGCAAAGAATTTGTATGCTTAAGGCAGTGAATTTTTGTACGTAAAGCAGTGAATTTGTGTTTTTAAAGCAATAAATGTGTTTTTAAAGCAATTTTAAAACAGTGAATTTGTGTAATTAATGCAGAACGTATACATAGAGCTGTCGAATCGGAAAATATCTTAATCTCTAAAATCTCCAACTTTAACGCTTAATAACTCGATTCACGAAGCCAATTGCTGCATTTTTTTTTGCTAGATTCTTTCGTCTTAAGTGAAAACACATCGAATAAGTGTATTTTTATTAAGATTAGAGGTGAGGGGGAGAAGGGGGGGGGGGAGATATTCTAAATAATTACCTCCAAATTGACCAAGAAAGATGCAATCGAAAGATGATTCTTGAAAAACTTTATAATTATATATATTTGATGAACTTTTAGTCAAAATAATTTACGATCATCGAATATATCGGCATAATTCTCTCATAAAAATTGTTCCAATATATGATATCCGAGGAGAAATACATTGCACATAGATATACGTGTAAATGAAATACAGTAAATGGAACAGACACTATGTCCAAAAACTTACCAGTAATTCCCAGTCAGCATCGTTAACCAGAACTAAGATGCCTGGTCTCCTAGAGAAACAAGATAAACTTTTTAAATCGAGTTACTCGTTCCGCTGCTGCCAGCGTATTGTGTTGTGTGTCGAAAACTTACAGATACCGTACTCTCCATCAATTACGGAAAGTTGGAGGTACAAGCGCGAAACAAACGCGAAACGAGCGCGAAACGAACATGAAACAATGAGCGAACGAAAACCCGCCGCGATCAGCCCCGATCATTCACTGCGAAAAACTGTCACTCGCAAAAACGAAAATTTCAAAATGGATGTCTCGCCAATATCGTTCAACCGATTGGCTGATACCATTCGAGTCGTTGAGCCTATAGAATTGGCCTATAGAATTGACACGACCGCGACTTTCGCAGCCGACTTCACTATGTTCGCTCGCATCATGTAAACGCATCGCGTATCGTATATTTCGCCATTTCATCGTTTTGATCTCGAATTCGCGAATTTTCAATATTTTCTTTTCCTTTTTCCTTCGAGCGAAATATAAAAAAAAGAATAAACTAAAATCGAGAAAAATATAAAGTATATGCCGCTATCAGGGGATCGATTCTGTATCTTGAAACGAGATGAAAATTACAAAAATGAGCGAATTTATTAGAATACTAATAATTTTATTGGTCAACATCTAATAAATTTGCTCACTTTTGTAATTTTCACCTTGTTTGAAAATACAGAATCGATCCTCACTTCTCGTTTTAATCTTGTAAAAACTATCGAGAGATAACATCTCGCAAATCCAATCATTGTACAAATCATTATTATTATGCCACGAAAGCGAGCACTACACTAATCAATGAAAACGTGAAAAGCGATCATCTTAACATGCGATATTTAATCTGATAAATCATAGATTTCCGACATATTCGCGAAATTACAATTTTCAATGGTGGCGAGAAGTCGATTCTTTCATCTCTGATTATCTGACTTATCAACACCGATTAAAAAAAAAAATTAAATAAAATAAAATATGCCAAACATAACATAAATTAAATTGATAATGAGAATAATAACGAAATTCAAAATCACATATTGTACCGTAAATTTTTTACCACAATTTTCAATCGGCTACAAAAGACGCGATTACTCAAGAAATCGATTCATACAGGACAATTTCATATTTATATATTTATAAAGGCCCGTATTCTGAATACGGACCATAATTTTTTGCGTTCGATATCTAATGTAAAATGTCTAATTTGTTACTCGAAAAACAACAATTGCTCTCTTCGCGACAAGATACGTCATATCATGTAAGAAAATGTACGATGTAAGGAAATACTGGAATTAGATTACGCAATACGCATTGAAGATTGAAAGATTGAAATTTGACCAATCAAACAACAGAAGCTAAAATTTGTCCTCATTGTCCTCATTGGTCAAATTTCAATATCAATTTTCAATGCGTAATCTGATTCCGACCTAAGAAGATACATATATGTAAATAGATTCAGGGCCGATATTTATAGTCTTATATTTATACTCATATTCATAATCCGGCCTTATATTTAAGGCTTACTTAAATTTATCTTTCGATACTCCACGAATTATTTCATTGGCTGCTGAGCATCTAAAGATAAATTTAAGGAAGCCTTAAGGTCTGACTATGAATACGGACATTAAAAGCGTTTTATTTACAGTTTTACTTACAGATGTCGTAAGCCAATCACAGAGTAGTATTAGCATCTTAAGACAATAGGTTTGTTCGACTTGCTTACATTTTTTACACTCAGCATCTTCTCTTTTTCTCTTTTCAGCGTCAAATATATAATATATCTATTTCATTTTAAGTGTAAAAAATGTAAGCATGTCGAACAGACCCCTTATTTAGAACGATTTTATAATAAGAACCAATTATAAATATCAGTCTAGATTACGGTGTAAGGCTAATATTTCGTACATCCAAGAACTTGGATTCTTTCCCTCGGAAATTTTCACAAACTGAAAAATGACCATTTTTCTATAGTATGGGTATATGTACACACAACAAGGCTTTTCCATAGGTGCATTCAGAACGACAACCGCTCACTGAGCGCTTAATGAACGGTCGTTCTAAGTGCATCCAAGTGTTAATTGATTTATAACATTTTAAGACTGTACTTAATATAGTCCTAAATATAAGAATTGACTATGAATACCGATTCTAAACCATTTTCTACAATTTTTGGACTCTAAGCCGTAGAAATTGACTAATTACAGTTGAATGCGAGGAGAATAATTGAGTATGGCTGATATTCATAGTCAGATCTTATATTCAAGACCGTTTTAAATATAGTCTTGAGAAGTCACGAACCAATCAGAGGGCATCTTAAGACATTACTTAAGACATTACTTAAGAATCTTGAAATAAGATCGGACCATGAATACCCTGTGATTTCATAAGATGTGTAAGTCCGGATCTACAATAAATTTTTAAGGTCTTTAGCCATAAAAAATGGACGAATCATAGTCTTTATTCTTCTCGCATTCAACTGTAGTAATTGGTCAAATTTTACGGTTTAAGGCTTAAAACATCTATTATAGATTCGGACTAATGCAAAAATCTGTGCTGCGGTCTAAGGATGGAATCCCATGAGATGTATTTGCCGCGTAAAGCTGGAAACACAATAAGCACAGGCAATAGTAGAATAAGTACAGAAAACAGGGAATAACTAGCCATCCAATCAAAGCTTTGAGGTATAAGTTCAATATTATACCCAGACCTCTAATTGAATGGCTCGTTATTTCTTATTTCTTGTTCTTATTGCCTGTATTACCTATTATTATGTTTCCAGTTTTACGCGTAACCGCAATCGGTAAAACGCAAAACTACAACAGCGGATCGCTTCTGATTGGTTACGCGATTATGCGATACGCGTTAAACATCTCATGAGACCAAGGATATATCCACACAACTTGCATAAACGTAAAGAAAATTATCCAATCACATTTTACGACTTTAAAAGAGAAATGCAATTGAATAATTTTCTTTATACATATGTTTATGCAGCAAGTTTGTGTGGACCTAAAGCCCGGATCCTCATAAAGAAACAGCGCTTTGACATCGAGTGCTTAAAAAATCGGTTACGGAGCTTTAAAAATTTACCCCTATCATCCGTTTTCACCAATTAACGTTCGGTGTATCGTTGTCCATAGGTCTATTTTATTTTAGCTAAAGTTCTTGATCTTTCTTTTCTTTCCATGGTAAAGAGGAAAAGAGAAAAGATGAATCGTACAAAAAATTGAGCTAAAAAGAACAGGCCTCTTATGAGAATTTGGACAAATTTGTATGTACACTAGAGACCCTCAAGTAAGTGTCTGGCCATTCTCAACTACATTCTGATAGGATAATTTTGAGTGAGACAAACATGGCGGAACTTGTGTAGAAAATCTTTTGTCACTTTAAACTATATGCACAATCGAGTACACAATAATTAGACATTTTTCTTGTTACCAATAAATTCTTTTATATATATCTTACCTGATGATGAGATTTTTTGCTATGGATAATAGCGCGTAACCATAATAGCAGGTAATATCATAGTACATGATCCTACTTATATACGATATGTACTCTGCCAAATATACAGAGCCTAATGTTACCGCCATTCATAATATGTATACTCTCTGCAATATATAAAGCAAAGTATTTCCGCCATATTTGTCCTGTGACTAGACTCTTAACTTGAGGGTCTCTATTCTATACCGGAATGCATCGGAAGATACAGATACTGACATCTGTGCATTGCGCATACGACCGGCGCGATATGCGCCATGCGCTAGTAATAATGTATATATATATATCATAGTGTATGCGGCCATTTTCATTAACGATGTCGGTCGTCGCCGTTGTCGGTCGATCCCATTCATTTGCGGATTGTGCGGATTCACGTGACTGATGTGACGCGTTTATATGCAAAGTAAACCTGCAGTTCGATCAACACGGTGCAACACTGCGGATATCGCGTTATTAGAATTCTTTGAAGCTCTTTTGTTTCGTGATCGCAAACAAATATTGAAGGAGTGTATGACTGTACGTAGGATCAAGTTACACTTACACCGTGTCCCCCTGCATAAAAAGCTCGGGCCGTTCTGTTAAGAGGTTATCCCGCAGCCAGCTTAGCAGTCGTTTCAGCGTCCCTACAGAATCGATTGGTTATTAACGACAAAAGAGACTAACGGACACGAGTTACTTACGAAAATACTTACATTCCTCACCGGGTAAGTCCACCTCGTGCCGCTTCTTTCCATCAAATAGCAACTCTGCTCCACCTCTGCAAACATTTGACAAACGGCGTGATTTGTTCGTTCCGCCCGACGATACTTGATCGTCGCATCGCATGATGCATACTTATATGGAATTTTAATGTTTTTCGGTCTTACCCGAACTCGATAGTAAGAGGAAGTCCAATCGCAGACATCGTGAATTGTGAAACGAGAGTTCAAAGAACGATTCTCTTCTTCTCTACGTTAGGTTAGAATTGAATTATCGTGCGCGCGCTCGTACAATTGTCCAGAACTTTCGCGAACTTAAGCGTTGATTCAGCGATGATCACTGTGGAATGCCAGGTTAGGTTTGTTGAAAAAAAGAGAAAGGGAAAAAGGCACGCTAATGAATTTCATTCGTATGCGTAAGGGTCGGGATCGATTGTCGTAATAAAACGAATTAAATGGAGCTCTCGCCGTGTGTATGTACACATACCTTACCGCTGCATGTATATATATATATATATATACGTGAGATTTGGTGCGATTCCCTACGACTCGTACAGACTATAGAGCGCGCATGCGCGTGAGTGGCATTAACCTCAGCATTTACACTTTACAGCGGTGTCAGCGGTGCGTTTGTATGTACATATACAGTGCGAGGACCAGCGAGAAGAGCAAAGAGTGCTTGCTGTAAATCTAAATGAAATGATCTAAACTGTAATTTCGATCGGTGACACACTCTGCACGAATTAAACTTTTAATTATTACCACGCGATCGCGAGTGAAAAAAGGAATAGCTGGCAGACCAGCTCGATTCTCTCCATTACGTATGTATGTTATATATAGTCCTGCAACGTGCAGGTCATTAATCTTGCTTGTGATACCGAGGGAAAGAATTAAGAGAGAGTGCGTCTTAACGGCCGATTGTTCATCACGCTAGCGATCCGTATTATCAAACGAGAACGCGAATTATTTGCAACATCACGTAAAGAGTAAACTATGCGGCACGACGGTATTACGAGATATCGTCCAAAGTGCAACCTGTAATGGCGGCTGATGAAAGTGTTTTCCATTGCGCGCCACGTATGTTCGCCAAGCCGGCAAACGTTTGTCTACTCGTCTGAAAATAATCGGAAATAAATCGGACAATCAATTAATTTCGTCATTTTCTTTTCGATCGTTATCCCATCAGTTTCGATCCCATCAGTCGATAATAATCCGCGATTCCTTCTCGCTCATAGTTTTCCACGATGTCGGAGAACAGCGATCACTCGCCCGACGACACCGAGACGGAGACAAAGGCGATGGAAGATCTTCCTAACGATTCATCCAAGAGCGAAACGAAATTAATGAATCAGACCGACACGGCTCTGCTCGAGGATGAGGAAATGCCGACATACATCAGTGTGTCTAGTATCACAAGACCAGATGACTCGGATATTGTTAACATGAAGCAGCGTGAAAATGAGTCTCGAGAGATGGAAGGAGATCGTAGCCCGAGTCCCTATCCCAGCGACGATCAAGCAGCGAGTAGTGTGTATGTTTTATCATCTGGAGAAGAAACCGATCAACATCCTTATAATGATGAAGATGACGAAGATGAATATGGAGATAGTGATGGTAAGTTAATAATAAAGAGATTTGTGCCTAATTTAGACTATGCTTCGATCTTAACTCTAAACTTATAAAAATTCAGCCAATGGAATACAGATTTCAGTTAGAACCAATTTCAGTTAAGACTGGCAGACCTATTGGCTGAATTAGGATTTTAGGGTTAAGGCCGAATAACCATAAACCAAGCATTATAGATAATAAGAGAATAGAATTTGGCTTAGTACATATTCAACTTGAGTAATAGTCGATATCTTTGCACTTATAATATTGATATAACTGTATATTTCTTAGTATGTAACTTTCATTATGTTACAGATATGGAAAATTTAGAACTTGATAATGATTTTGATTCGGATCATCCAAGTAACATGAAGCATTTAATGGATGATGAGGATGATGATGATGAAGATGACGAAGATGAAGAAGACGATGAGGACAGTCCTAGACAAATGCATGATGATGGTATCGATGATAATTATGAGACAGATTATTATGATGGAAGATCTGATGATTTTATCTTCAATAGGAGATTGAAAAATCGTCACAAAGAAAAGAGTCTTTCTCTTCAAGATTTGAAAGTGTATAAGAATAATATGAATGATGGATATTTTAAAAGAAGACACTCACAAGGTTTAAGACCAAATTATCCAAACATTCCAGAACAAGCTATTGTATATTCTATGATTCAGAGAAAGCAACCAATACCAGGAAAATATCATTATGTACAAAGCAAAGTTAAACGCTATATCAAAGATATAAAAGACCAAAATAGACGTTCCATGGAAAAACATGTAAAACAACATCAGGAAGATACACCCCACTATAAAAGCAACAGCGATCACAAAAACAATGACACAGAAAAAACAATGCCTACAGTGACTAACAAGACAATAAAAGATTATGCCGAAAGAACGATCAAGGAGTTGGAAATCGCAGAGACATGCGAGAATAGCATGGATAAAGTGGCCTACAATACTATTACTACGCCAATAATATTGAATGGACAAGAAAATAAAAACTGTTTAGAGTCAATACAAGAGGAATCCATACAGACTCAAGTTCAAATAGATATACCATTTGAGTCAACACAAAATGAAAGAGATCTTATGAATACAGATAGTAAAATGCAAAAACAAAATGGAACAATTGAAGATAAATCATTAAAATTCAATTATACTGATAAAGAAATTCCAAATTTTTCATCTCTCACGCAAAATGGACATCAAGAAATACCAACGGTATTTTACGATTTGCGAACTTTAAGTTATGACGAGTACATGCATGGCACTTCTAATTCTAGTCAAAAAACTGATTTAAATAAAAACGCCCATGTTATTGAACAAGAACATATTCAATCTGAGGCATTTAATAATTCAGATCTAATGGAAGTATCCACAGATGGAGAAGAAGATACTTGTTCTTTAAGGATTGAGAATATTAAAAGCATTAAGACAATGTCAGATGAAGCAAAACATAATAAGCAAATAACTTTTGAGAAAACAAATGAAGAATTTAAGACGACTTTGGATACTTCAGAAGTTACCACATTGAAAAAGAAATTAACACAGAAGACTGTAAAATATAACAGTCTGCTTGATACATATCAAAAGCAGCTTATGGAAAATTTAAAAATGAAACAGGAATTGGATGAACTGAGAAAAACATTAGCAAAATATGAAAAAGAAAACAAACCTCCGGAACAGAAGGTTGCATCAGTTCAAACAGACGTTTTCATTGATTCTGTATCTAATCAATCCCGAGATCAAACTGAGCCTATACATGTCAAACAATCCAATAATAAAATATCAGGTAGTAGTGTAGCTTCGACGCTAAGCTCTATAGATCAGTGGAGTTCCAGTGCTTGTAATTTATCAGTATCCATTAAACCACCTGAAATAACAAAAACGTTACAGTCTGACGATAGTATAGTACTGACTGATGGTACACCAAGAAAAACACGTTCATTATCACGCGCATTTATTACTTCCTCCCGAATCTTGCAAACTCTTTCAAGTATTACACAGGGAAAAACAAAGCCAGAAAGTCCATTGGTACAAAATTCAAAGAAAAGATTAAATGAAAATGTATCAATGAATCTAAATCAAAATGATGAAAGTAATTATCAATGTCTCCCTTCCAGCTCTAAGAAAAGAAAGATTACAGACATTCTTGAACCATCTAATTTTCTACAATCTTTTAAAGTTTCCCAAACTTCTGTAGAATCACATTCAAAATTAAATGAAACGCCTTCAGAATCTCAATTTAAAAACTCGTGTGATTCGGTAAATAAGAATGTAGATTTGCAATCAAGTTTATCTAATGCAAGTCAATTAGGAACTGCTACATCTATGGTAGAGAGCAAGTCAGAAACCGTTGATGATCCAGAGGATAATGTAAAGTGCTTTGTATATCGTGAGGATGAAAATAGTAAAGATCGCAGTTTTCTCATTCTAGCAGAGGAGCCTGAAAATGATAAGGCTATTAATGAAAAAGGACGCAGGCGAGAATGCGGTCCGTACTTGCTTGGTAATGTAGAAGTAAGAATGTCTGAAATGAATGGAACAATCAATATTTGGGGTAAAGAGGTAAGTGATCTTATAATTTATAAAGGAACTAATTTCAAGAATCCGTACTCAAACTCAAATTATAATAATATTTTTCAGATCAGTCAAGAATCCACTGTTGAAACTGAAAATGATACAGAAGCATCTACTAAAATGAAAGACAAAAATCATCATTATTGGCAAAAGACACCAAATACTAGATTCAATGGCAGTAATTTAGTATGTTCAACAAGTAAAAAATCAAAAAGTTCTCCTAAATTTGAATTATCTTCAGCAGCATCTAATTTTTCATGTCTACATTCACCTTCGTTTAACATAGCAAAAGCATCTTGTTCTACAGATAAAGCAGATAAGTTATGTAATTCAAATGCATGCGAAGACTGTGATTTCTCAAAATATCATAAGGAATGGCTAAGATATAAACGAATACATCCCCAAGAAAAATTACATTCCTGCTGCACTCATGACATAGATACGTCAGAGAAGAAGTGCAATTGTTCCTTACATAACGAAAAGCAAAAGTTTGAAGATAGTTTTATTTATAGCAAAGAAAAATTAAGCACTCAAGAACATCGACAAAGTTTTTCAAGAAACCTAGAGCCTAACAAGCATTTACATGAAAATATTGCCTCAGAAGGCAACGAGTACATTTGTAAAAATTGTACGACATGTCATCATTCACCGCACAATCCAGAGAATTGTCAAGAAAATCACAAATGTTGTACCATGTTAAAAGAAACCTGTGAGCCACTAATGATGAATATAGATCGGGAATATAACGAATCATGTAGTCATTCATCTCCTAATATACATGAAGAAGAGCCGTTAATAAAGCTGAAACAATGTAGTGAAAGACCAGAGGTGAGTTCACGCAATGTACGAATAATTTTATGAATATAACAAAAATTTGTATGGTTATAACTGTATGTGCGACACATAATTATTTTCTCTTTAGGCGAGACGACGAAGAATAATTGGGAAAAGGGTACGAGGAATTTTAATGGATCTCGTACGAGGGTGTGGAGATTGTTATAATTCTAATTCTAATATATCCGGTAATAACAAAAGCTGTACACACGAGAAGGAATCTTATTTAAGAAGTTGTTCTCCACAAATCAAAATTTCGCCGTGTGCATCTCCAGAACCATTGTGTTCAAATGCAGGACAACCCGGAAGGTGTGCTTTCAAATATTTCTTAAAACTTTTTTCATTATACATACAGTGTTCCATAATTGTGGTAGTAACTAGATGTAACATTATTTATGAAATTTATAATATTTTTCGTTAGTAAAAGTGAAAAAAATCTCAAATTGTACTAAAACTAAATACCTGCTCCTTAGATTATATATAATATCAATCTTTTAATATCAAGATTGTTTTACTCATTTATAGATGCTGCCATGCATACGCACAGCGAATTGAATCTCAACTGGAAGAATTTCGAATGGAAATGGAAAGAATGCGATCGCGTTCCGATGCTATTCTTAATATGCTCAATATGCTTCATTCAGTGGATACAAACTAAAGAAATCCATCTCAATGTTAATTTTTTTCAAATGTACATACATCATATTTTTATTGTTTATTTTTTTTCAGCCACTATGGAATTATCATAGTATCGTCCTATTTTATTGCTTATAAAAAAACTATATAGTCGTTAAATAAATATATAATGAAAAAGATATGTTTACATCCAATATATGCATATCTAACAATGATACATGCCATTTTTGTTAAAATTTCTGATAAGATAGCATTGTATCTATGCATTCATATTCATAATATATTTTCCATGTGAAGAAAAAGATTTGTGTGAAATAGTATATGATAAGTACTACAATTAAACCATGTGTTAAGAATAATGATATAAATAATCGTTATACAGTAAATGTGCATAAGTCTTGATTTTATTTTTTTATGTTTCAAATGTATCGTTTATAATTTCAAAATTTATAAAAAGGATGACACGGTATAACAGTTATTTATCAATCAACTTTGTCAATTGTATCAAAATGTCATTACTTAAAGTATAAATGCATAACAAGGCTTGTGTGTGACATCGAGTAATATATTTTAATTTCGCTATATCGAACAAAAATATATAGGATTATTATTGAAAAATCATGTGCATTTAATAGTTGCAATCGCAAGAATCGTCTACTGGCAAAGCACTTGTCGGTGCTTCTCCTTGTCCGAGAAAGATATTGCTGTAAGAAGTCTTGAGATAGTTTACATGACCCTGTAACGATTTTATACGGCCTTGCGCATGTTTAAATGCCTCGTTTAAGTTATTTATTTGACTCTGCATCTTTTGTCTGATCTGCATAAGTTAATGAGAAACGTGTGTATACACTCGTAAATACACCTGTAACCTATTAACATTTCTATATGGTATTTGTAATCGTTACCTCATCTCTGTCTCGTTGAGCGGCACGCGCTGTTGCTCTGCACTGTGCCAATTGCCTTTCCATTTCGGCAATCTGGCCTTGCATCGATCTTCGCATAGTTTCACATCGTTCTTTTGTTCTCACTACTTGTCTAGCGGAATCTTCCCTTATCTTAAATAGAAGGAGAAGACTCTAGTATTTGCCGAAAACATTTTTTTTTATCGCTAAATCAATACATACCTGTTCTAACATTGATGACAATTGCGTGTTTTCGTGCATTTTCTCGTCAATACGTTTTTGCAACTGTGCTTCGTGTTCCTCAAATCGTGCCAATGTGTTTTTCATTCTTTCGTTTTCGTGTCGCAACTCACCACACTTTTTTTCCATCTCTTCGGATCTGTCGCAACCAAGTCCCCTTTCATCCTATATATAAGTAATTAATTATTTTTAATTAACATAATGAAGTTACTATTATGTTAAATTATGTAGCAAATTATAACCTGAAGTGTTTGATGCTCGGTGCGCAATACGTCCAATTGATTTTGCAAAGTTTGAATCTTATCTTTGCATCCTAGCAATTCTCGCGACAGATCCTCGCAGCTACGTTCAGCGACTAAGCGCATCTGTTGCGCTTCCTGCATCTTCATTTGCATTTGTTTCAAGATATCAGGCAACGGTGCAAGCTCGGCTAATTTCTCTTGAAATTGATTCTAATTGCATTAATTACATTTAATATATGTATATATATATATATATATATATATATATATATATATATATATATATATATATATCTATATATATATATGCAGAATATTTTTACACAATTCGAACAAATTGCAATTATATCATAGTATTTGATATACTTTAACACGTCCGATTTCCAAAGTAACATTCTCGTTCATTCGTGCATTGTCCATTTCCATAAGGTCTAGTTGTCTACGCTGTTCTTCAACTTGTTGCTGGGCCTAAGATTATATTGATTATATTGATTTCATTTTTATAATCGCTTACACTTGAGAAAAAATATCGAATATAATTATTCAGATGATCGCAACGATAACAACTTGCAAATATTTATTGCGATAATCTTCCAGTTGAGCAGCTTGATCTTGGATCAAAGAACGAAGTTCCTCTAATTCATCTTGCGCTTCTCGAAAGCGTTGCTTCGCCACTATCAGAGCTTGTTCCTGTTCGATGAGATGTTCCTTATGACCTGTCTCGAAATTAATATGCTTTTTATTATATACATTAAATCGGAGCTTTACATCATAGTTGTTATTTCTATAGTGAATTACCTTCAAATTTTCCCTTCTCTGTTTCTAGAAATTTTAATCGTTCTTGAACGTCTATCAGTTTTATCTCCATTCGTTCCTTCTCTTCCTTTGCATCGCGCAAATCTTGTTTGAATTTCTCTGCTTCTGTCCTCATACATGATACCTCACACAACTTACTTTTATAATCATCTTGAAGTCGGGCGTATTGTTCACGAAGATCGCGTAATTGTTGAACGCAAGTACTAGTGCCCTTCGGTCATAAGTTATATTATTATGATTATTCAAAGCATACAATTAAATTTGCTTATAACCTTACCATGGTAGCGTTTGTACAAGAACCAGTGCACATTGGAGGTGCAGTCTGCGTAGTTGTCTATATTTGATAAAAAATATATTATTCTTTACTCGCTAGTTATATCAATTTTGTATAAATAGCGAAAACAAATAGCACGATTTAATTATGGAAGATAGGATATAAAAATTATAAAAATATATTAAAAAGAAGTATGCACGTAAAAACTTATATATTGTTTGAGATGAATGATATTTGAAAAATTTGGTTAAAATATAAATCGTACAAGTACCTGGGTAAGAGGCATCGCAGACATTGCAGGTACTTTGGAAATTCCCATTAACGGAAGTCCTGACGTCGGTGTCGCACATGTCGAAGTCGGAGGTGGACAACAAGCGCACTGTGCACACGGTGCTGTGCATTTGAGCAATTTACGTTGCTGTTCCAATTGTTGTCGTTCCCGCTGCACATTTGCTAATTCCATCTGCATGTTACGTACCTCAGTCTCCATACTACCTAATTGTTGTTCCTGGAATAAAATTTGGCACCGACATTACATTCCATGAATTTCATCAATTAGTTTTTAACTAATTTTTCACAGAATATCAGATATAGAATTTATTATATATGTTTTATCATTTCATATAATTAATATATGAACAACAAATAAAGGATTAGTTTTGATTAGTTTTGAAACAGAAATGTATAAAATATAAAAATTGTTATCTCTTTTATGTTGTTTATATTTATCAAACTGTATATAAGGAATGTAAAGATTACTTAGCTTAAAAAAAATTTTTTAATTATTTTTTACATTGTTCTCAATTTTTACTATTGTAGAGAGGATTGCGTTTTTCTCAAACACATTTTAAAACTTACTAATTGTTTAGTACTATTGCCATATGTTGCAAATTTATTTTCCAATTCTGCAGGACATGTTCCCCGAGAAAGCAATGGTTTAACAACGGCTGGACCTCGGCAACACATCTCTACGTTTTGCAAATCGTTGCTATCTGCGAGATAACGTTCTTCTGATGGCGATCCACCTCCTGTAAGCCTCGGCGAATCTGCGAGATTAAACATTCTTTTTTTTTTATAGAAAAATTTATCGCCTTTGCAAACCATTCTTTTAACAAATATGCAAAATATCTTGCTTCTATTACATTATTTCTTAATGGTTGAACTATCATATTCTGTCAATTATTCGTCTTACTGCATACAGTTTCCGTAGTTGGTGATAAAGTGTCAGTATATGGTGATCGCAAACAGCATTTGCATCGGTAAACGTCGTCTCGAGGTTGCGCGCTGACATGCGGACGCGAAGATAACGTCGGTGAGGTTGATGGAGAAGACGGCGTAACACCTGGACAGGTGTAACAGCAAGTAGGTCTAATCACTAGTTGATTTAAAGTAGCCAATTGGCGACTCAACTCCATATTTTCTTTGACAATTATACGCATTTCTGCTTGCAGGCCGCATACCTTCTTCTGTAAACTTTCGAGAGCTGTATCTTTTTCTAGCAACGCTTCTTCTAGTTTGTACCTATTTTGCAGGACACCACAGCTTTCAATACAATCTTCATTTTTCGCTTTTTATTTTAATATATCAGAATATATTAAAGTGAGACGAATATAAAAAGATTATTTAAAATTAAGATTAAGATGTTATAAAACTTTCGCGAACGAAACAATCATTAACGTGAACATTTCATTCATTGTTATGATATCAGTATATCATAACAAACTGGATTACGTATATATAAGTGACGTATGATTGACATGCTTCAAATTGCTGAAAACATCGTGAAATCGTCACCGAGGGAACCGTTTAATTTTCATTTGATCGTCTATTATTTGTCATATAAATAAAGTAACTATCGGGTATTAAATTTTTTTTGCATTATATCGAGTGTCCTGAAAAAGTCAATTGATACATTTGTTTCTGTTTATCTTATTCAAAGCTATAATTATTTTAATTTTAGTTTAAAATATTAAGTTAGTTTGTTTTCTTAAAATATATAGACATATGAAAAGCAAATCTAAATTTAACTCTTAATATATACTTTATACTATTTTATAATCAGATGTATAGTTGTAACATTAATCAAATATTAGATATTCCTTGAAAAATTTTTATATATGTAGACGTAATTTTTATATTAAATATAATTCATTTACTTTATTTATATATAAAATATAGATTTAGAATTTATTAATGCAAAAGACAAGCGTACTTTCCACCTTCCAATTGCGCGTTTTCTTTGACCAATTTTTCCTGCATCGTTAAAGACTCGGTTAGCTTGCCGGTTAATTTTTCAAAACACTTTTCCCTTCCCTTCCGTTCGGTATCCGCTACTACGAGTTTTGGAAGTACGTCCGCGTAACCACAAACAATTACTCTTGGAAGCCTAATAAGAATATATGATCGAGAACATGGTGGAAATATACAAGGTGAGCCATTCCCATGGTTGCACAATAGCAGCGTGAATTTTGGGTAAAATTTGATTGGCTGTTCCAGTATATCAACGCTATTATATACGCAAGAAATTGCATATTAGGTAACATTTGATTGATTATTTCAGTATTGCTATCGCCATGTTGTACGCAATGTTTCATCTTGTATATTTCTACCATAATCGAGAATATCTTGATTGGCTAGCAGCATTTTGTATGAATAAAATATAACTTACTTATCTTCAGGATATTGTATTTGCGGTATCTCGAAGTGATCTTCTTCTAAAATTTTTTTGAATGGTTCTATGTCTCTTTTTTTTATCTCAGTTTCTTTTTCCACTTTACGAAGCTGTTCTACTTCCTCTCGCGCCTGCAATATATTTATCGCATTGTATTTTTAACAATTAGCAATATATTATTTTATTAATTTTATTTTATTGACACGCATTATTGCAGAATTCAAGCTTATTGCAAAGATATGATTACATGTAAAATATAAGTAGGATTTTTTATAAGTAGAAATTTAAGTAGGATTATATATATTAGGTGTGGCGTTTTTTTAATGGGAATCTAACGGGAAAAAAG
>Ga0157363_1000458_pt1 | contig 31364 bp, 11 predicted proteins | sample AttsexASBM1_FD_111477 | JGI IMG/M metagenome (GOLD analysis project Ga0157363, IMG submission 111477) | Fungus gardens microbial communities from leaf cutter ant in Ribeirão Preto, State of São Paulo, Brazil - Atta sexdens ASBM1 | ecosystem: Host-associated > Fungi > Mycelium > Unclassified ... | reverse complement strand
TAAATTGAAATATTTGTGTTTGAGCTGCCATTGGTGGGTTACAAGTTTTATTTCCTCTTCCTAAATTAATTGTAAGTTTTTTTCACTTACGTCTATTTTTATTAAATTTAAGATAATACTACTAACATTTAATACTATTAACATTTAAGTTAGTACGTTATCAATTTAACTCACTTCTCTAAAAATACTGTGTCTTTTTATATATCTTTCTATATCCCCTGATAAAAGACTAACACGAGTCAGTGAAATATATGTCGAGTCGATGACAACTTTCGGCTCGCCTTGACACTTTTCAAGAAAACATGGAACGAATACAACTTTATTTTGACGTTTTTCTTGTAACTCAGACGTTAAACTCAAATAAAAACACATGTATTGACATTTTCACGCAAATTTAATTTGATAAATTATTTCCACACACACACATATATATATATGTGTGTATATATATATATATATATATATATATATATATATATTTATGTATTTTTCTAAGAGAAATAATTTTGGTATCTTTTCGTAAAATCATGTTTTATATTTATACAATATTTCTATTATTACTCTAAAAGAATATAAGCTATTATTTCTAATAAAGTATATAAGTATATAATATCGAATTATTCATTCAATATATATAATCCATTTAATTTGATTTATTTTAAGATAGATTTCTGTATTTAAATGCACATATAAGTTTCCTAACAAAATTCTTAATGTCAGATTCTCTTTCTCCTCTCTTTTTCTCTTTTTCAGAAACCCCAAAAAAATCATGCATTAACGCGTGCATTAAATCCAATTGTAAACACGTTTTACACTCGGATCAAAGAAGGTGAAGTTGAAATTGAATTATTCCGGCATCGGCAATGTCAATATTTATTTTGCTATGGAACACTGTAGGCAGAAATAGAGATACGTAGCAGAGTTAGAGGATATTGGATGAGTGTAATGATTAAATGATACTCACACGATAATGCACATACGACACGGTAAATATTTAGTTTGCGAATCACGTCGATATACTGTTGAAAACGTTTTTATTAACCATATGATGCAATAACTATTGTTAATCAAACACATAACAAAAATAATTTTTTGCACAATAACTATTATTATACTTTTTAGATGTAATTATATAATAACATAATAATTATATAATAACATAATAATTAAAAAAATGAAACGGGAAATGAAAAGGGAAAGAATGAAATTTGAAATTCATCTTTTTCAAATTTTTCCAAGTTTACCGACAAAAGACCAATAAGACCACTTATCGCAATCCTGTTGCGTTTCTTAGTTAGTTTCGAAGCAGATGAAATCAGAGGCGATGCAAATCCTTTCGACGCGCTTAATCCGCCAAAGCTGCATCGCTCCGCAATGAAATCGAGCGTTTGATCCCACAAGTTGGTTCTATGCACCGACGCTTCTTGATGAACATAAAATGTCACGTTAAGTACAGCGCAAACAACGTGCGCAAACAACATCAGTCCTGTAATCTTGACAATCAAAGGGACTCGACGAATGATGTCCAGGATGGCTGCATCTCGTGGATGATCCTCACGAACGAAAGACCCTCTCACTTCCTTCTCATAAATAAAACACCTTGTAATCTCGCTCATATCAAGGCCGAGGACTCACACATCGCGCATGTGAGGGGATGCATAGGCATTGAAATTATTTTTTTAAGAAAATATGATTTCTACCGAGCGCAAAATGCATCTACCGAAGCGAAAATACGTACGAATAAGAACGATAATTTCTCAGGAAGAATTTCTCACTACTTCGCGTTATCTTTAAAAATAATAGGAGCTTATAAACTCTTAAACGCGTGTCGTATTCTCGATCACATTTTGCTCTACGTATCATTTGTAAATGTAGTTTCAAACATACGTTTCTTATAATCTGGAAGACTTTTATATTTTGTATACAATATGTATATTGTATACACTAAGAGAAAAGTATTTGGTATTCGTGATACTACAATTGCACGGTAAAATAATTATGTTTTATCGTTATAGTTATATTAACATTTTATAGTTAATAACGTTATCATTATAATATTAATTACATTTATAATTCTATATACAAAAAATATACATACGAAAATTGATACCAAAAATGATTATAATTATTATAATAACTATATTATATTTATACTAATATTATAGTAATAATAATTATAAAAAATGGAGTTACTAACTATAATTATTTTATCTTGCAATTATAGTCAGAAAGTAACAGTTTTTCCTCAATATAAGTACATTTATACAAGTTTCCTCGCTGTCTTATATATTTTACGCAACACATTACTTATATTTATATTGCATTTTATATTTTTCTTACTATTATGTTTAATGTAAAAGAGAAGAGAAGATAAGCCGTTAATATATTTGTTCACCAAAATAGCATATAAATGTAAAGTGCCTTAATATACAATACATTTGTTTGTTAACAAATACACGCTCTCTCCGCCTGTAGCCTGTTAATAGCGACATAATATAGCCAAGGGATGTGCATTCTCTCAGAGCGGACGGATATAGACGACCATAATCGTGTCCGGTAAATGCAAGAGAGGGACAGAGCCGCCTACGATTAAAATATTTAATGTCAAAAGGCACTTACGTGTCGTTTCACGGAATGATATCACGTGCGAGGACAGCGAGGAGGACAAAGTATTAAAGTCCAGCTTAAGAGCAAGCCGGTGGTGAGTACGCGTGCGTTGCATAATACATTTCTATCGGAGATAGAGTTTAAGGTGGGGTTCACAGGGGGTTTCATCGACCGATCCCGAGCTACGGGGTGGAGCTTAAACCAGACGACAACGTCAGCACCTTCTTTTCGCGAGAGATCTTCGTTCCTCTTATCTATGCCCCATTTAAAAATGTTTCAATTACCGCTTATTTAATGCTTATTGAAAAGTATATCTTGTATGTTAATCATCGAAGGCAAATTTTCCGATAAGAATCTCTTTTTTTAAGAAAATTCCATTTGAGCAAGAAAATTTCTTTCTCTCTTTTATTTTCAATAACCATGGAATATCTAATCTAAATTGAAATCGTACCAAATTACATGTAATCTACATGCAGAATATAACTGAGGTACATAAAACTATGTTATTTGCATCAAAATGACCAAAGTTATTGATTTTTTGATCCTGTGCATACAATTATGCCTTGACCTTCTTTATAAAATTTGCATTTTAGAGAAAAAGTGCGGAGAATTATTTTCACCATAAATAAGAGACCACCTTGTATATAATAGGCTAGCTTTATCAAGGCCTTTGTTGATTAGAATCAGCGATACCAGAGCACTCTACGCCCGATAAATCGCCGACATCGTATCGACTGTCGGAAGTCCGGAAAACTAGGAGACTGTTTCGAGTTTCGAGCCAGCAAATTTCGACCTCCGAGAAATCCTGTTGTTCCCTTCCGACATTTTAAAATATTTTAATCAGTAATTACCATAAATAGTAATTATCATAAATTGCCAACATTCTTTCCGTTCAAAAAGCATACTGAGAAAAATGTCTTATTGAATTAATTAAAATTCTAGTTAAAAATAAACAAACCAAATTTTCTATCAGATTTTTAGTGATAACCGAAATTCTGATCATTTTTCTTAGTGCAGGATATTAAAAAAGAAATCAAACTATTATTAGTAATTATTAGTTCCCATCCAAATAGTGTGATCTAATATATAGTAATATAAATATAAATTAATTCCTAAAGACTCCTTAATGTAAATAAATATAAAATCTGCTTAACGGATTAATTATTATTAAAGTTGTTTTGTTAATCATATTGGTTTGAACAAGAATTATCTGCTCCTAGTGCTTGGCTCCTATTGTCCTGTTATATCCAACCACTTTCTAATACAGTAAAATAATCACAGAATTAAAACGAAGAATATTAAGATTTCTAAGATAAAAGAAATCTACTAAAATAATAATAAATTCTCCTTTTAAAAAATTTAATAAACAAAAAATTGATTAAAAGATTAAACTCTCAGAATTCCTCGAATATCTCTGTATGAAAAAATTTTCTTAGCGGTTTAATTTCAAAATTTTCTACAACGATAAACCGCGATTGCATAAGACGCAATCTCACGTCAATGAAGCTGACATCTTCCGCGTTTGAATGCACACAAAGACGCGATACAGAGAGAAAGAAAAAGAGAGGCGGACATACACGCAATTCTCTAGTCTAATCATTATTTTATTATTGGACCAATTACAACGTTATTGTTTCCACACGAGCGACGACGAGCCGGTTAAAGCTCTCTTGCGTCACTTTATAACTTCAACTACCAGTCATGTTTTCAGAATGATTCAATCGCTGGCTGAATTTTTTGTCTCCAATTCCGCCTGCCTGATACGCCGGATTACGGCGCTTTAACCCTTTAATCCCGACTAAATTCCTCATTGTCAGTCAGCCCCGCTGTAATTGTTGAAAATTGGAATGCTACTAAATAGAAATTTTTATTTTTTACATATTGACGCTTGAGTACTCCATAATAAAAGAAATAAAATTTGTATCTAGTTTTTACATACTTGTATTAATAATCTTACAATCAATTATCAATTAAATTAAATTTTTTTTTAATTCTATTTCTTCGTTCATTTTTTTTAACATCTATATATCAATTTTGAAATTTGTTTAAATTAAAAGATTCAAAAAAACCGTAATTGCATGTGCACTCTAAAAAATATAGTGTGAATTTAGTACTATGCGATTAATCAATATTAACATCAATATAGTGTATTTACTAATTCCACGCTATGTTAATATAATATTAATATCAATACGGAGAATTATATAGACACTGCATGACATTAAAATATCCATATTAATGCTTCCGCAGATACTTTCGAAACTATATGTTTCGCGAGTTATCTTCGTGTCCAAATTCATTATTAGAATGCCAACGTTTCGTCAACACTGCAGCAGTTCACTTCATCAAAACGAGGAGAAATCTGATACCACACCCATACTTTTCAGAATGATAATCGACAAAGAAACCGAGACAACGAGAATAAGTAAGTTTCATTTACTTACCACGTAACAATGGATGCGCAGTCGTTAATTAAGCTTTCACGAAGTTCGTGGCACGAACTTCATGCCCAAACTCGTGCCGCGTTTAATGTGTTAACATTGTATTTTTAGAATACCGCAGAATAAGTACTGTTGATTTCTATCTCTTTTTTTCTCTCTTTCACCAGTCTCGCCTATTGTACATTGTGATGGGAATTCATGACGTATCACCCGGAATAAATGTCAATTGACACGCGGGTTCTCGTTCTCTCTCACAGCCACTGCGTAGCGCGGCATTCTTTGCGTCGAAATGCGCTTCGCGTTCCATCAAAACGAGAAGATCCCGTCGTCTCATGAATGAAAGATCGCCGCTTTTTGTGGGACGGGGGACGTGTCGTTGAATTGGCTGTGAGATCAAACCAGTATGATCCGCTTAAAGCTGTTCCGTGCGCGTTACGTAAAAGTTGCGCGTTACAATAGACGGCGAGATGACTCTTCCTGCGCAATCCAATATCCGGATTTTAAGATCATTCTCACGTCTGAATCGCGGAAGGAAATATCGGTATTCAATAAGGATAACATAGAAATTCTATGCGGAAGATATATAGATCCGGAATGCAGATTAGAGCTTTCGTATTCATATGCCTGTTTTGCGGATGCTGAGTTTCATTTGTGTTTTTCTCACACATGAGCGAACATGTCGCTTCCGTTGACGGAAGGAGCGAGTGTTTAGCATAATTTCGGTGAGTGTTTAGCAACATCCCCCTCTTGGCAATGCGCCAAAATGGTGAAACGGTGTACATATGATATCGAGTTTCATCGACGACATATCATTTCCTATGTGGAAATACACGTCTTTACACGTGACACAAGTCATCTTGACATTTCTCGATCTTATATATATATATATATCTTACATATATTTCATGAAACAACGCTACTTGCAGCAAAATGATTTTTCGAATACGTTTCAAATCACGTCTAGTTACTTTTTGGAGTTACTATCGTCTTCTAACAAAAAAAAATACTTTTTGCTGCAACTAGTTTGTTACATTTGACTATATTGAATTGCTAATTGAAATGCCAGTTCAATTTTCATTTCCTATAAAGCAATTGAAGAGCTTCATGCAAAAGTACCCCATATTTTGTAAAAACAAAGAATAAATGTATTTTTCCAACTTAATTATAGAGTTTATTTTTTCCGTTTTTACAAAATGTGAGTTAAATCGCTATTGCAGTAAATCCTTTGATTCAATTAGCAAAAGATAAATTTATTATAGAGCGACATACGAAATATATCATTTTTGTTGTTTGTACATACATTTATTTTTAACAAAATTGATTTTAACAAAATTGCAAACATAATTAAAATTAATTACTAAAGTCTGAAAATTAGATAATTAAATGACACTTCGTGTGACACTAATTATTAAAAAGAAAATTAATAGCTATTATTTTTCATATTATTTATAAAATATATTCTCTATCTATATATAGTCTTATTACTTCCTCACGAAGAAGAAATCCATAAAATTTATTTTAGAAAAAATTAATTAAGATTCTAAATTAATTAAATTAATTAAGATTCTCTCTCTCTCTCTCTCTCTCCTCTCTCTCTCTACATTTGGAGCCCCGAAACCTATAAGATCATCTATACAATTGTACTACAATTAATTATAATATCAGAATACACTATTCTGCTGAGAGTACTGTCTTCTACTGTCAATCTAATTTTTTAAATAAAAGCTTACGAGATGTACGAGAATGTACATGAATATATGCGAATATATATGCATATTTATTAATTGATGATCAACATTACTAAGAAAAAATAATTAAAAAAATAAAATTCCAAAAATTTCACATCTCGAAAAAATTTTATGAAAATCCTTGATTTTCAAGAATAAAAAGGAATTCCCTGAAAATTCCAGATTTTTCAGAATTTTCGGTAGTAAACACCCTCCTGTTTTTATAATATTTTTATAATATTTTTCACGTAAAAATCATCTCTTGATAGGTGAACGAGTAGGTAAAAAAGTTTCTAACTAGCAGTTGCATCCTCTAGCTTCTATTGCTCGAGGGCGCCACGTGCTTTGCATGACATCCATGTTGCAATTTTCCTTAGGTTTGTTTTCTGTTTTCTGCACGACTATTGCACTAGAACTGACTGAATTTAACTAGTGCAAGCCAGAATTAACAAGTGTAAACGTGCAGACAAGGAATAAAAAACATTCTAATGCAAGATAAAAATGTCATCCCATATTGTTTATGTATATAGACGTGTACACGTGTCCATAGAAACTAACATATATGCACGTATTTTCGTTTTGTGCTAAATATGGCCAGCTGATTCCGAGTTTCATTAGCCTATGAATAATATGAAGATCGATTTCAATGCCAACACGAGACGAGACAAGATCATATTTAATGCCAAATGCACAGTCAGAATACGAATAATATGCAAATAATAATCGTTCATTATAATTTAATATTAATATTAATATTAAAATAAAAAACAACAATTGGAACAATAAAAGATATAAAAAGACTTAATACATATGTAAATAAACTAATTTTTCCAGTAGTTAATATTTATTAACATAATAAAAGTTAATTTAATTAAAGATAATAATAAAATCGAAAAGTAGATTTTGCAATCAAGCTCAAATCAATTTATGTAAATTTTTATGTAAATAATTTCCAATACTTTTATCTTTTTATTGGATATAAAAATTCGTGTCTGAAAAAAATTTTTATTTTCCAAAAAAATTTCTATATAAGTTTGGGATAAAATATTTTATTTAAATTTTGGCAATTATATTATTATACTTCGATAAAGTTTTAAAAATCTGTTTTTTTAATTGCAAAATGATTTTTGGCGAAGTTATCGATTTGGCGATCAAAGTCAAAATGTTCTTTTCATTAAATCCGCGATAACTGATCAGTAACAAAAAAAATTTAAGAAAATTTTAAAAAAAGATTTTGTAAACAGAACTTTAAGCTTTCACATTAGAAAGTAAAAAATGTTTGCAATTTTTTTGGCAGATTCACAAAGTGAGAAGAAAATTTCTCATTTTGTTCAACTCGTAATTTTCTATAAATAAAAATTAACTCACAGAAACTAAAAAAACATAGTAATTTTTCAAAACTAAAAATTTTAAACTTTAAAATCCTTTTTTCTAAATTTAAATTTCTTTTATTTTTAATGAAGTTGCAGCTACTTGAATTTTGAATAATAAATCGGACATGAATTTTTACACTAACTTCTAACATAAATAATTTTATCGTATTTCAAATATATCTATAAGCATCTTTTTTAAATCTTTCTTCTTATATCTATGTTCAAACGAAACTTGCAATTCCACGAACGAATTCCACAAACTTGCGCTAGTTTCGCAAAAATGAGCGAGACTTATCAAGGCTTATCCTTTTTAGCTGATCTTCTTGCACAGTTCATCCTTTTCTCTCCACGTTGGAGAAAAAAAAGAGAAAAAATCAACCTAACAAGCATTTCAGCTAGAGGAACAGGTATCCAATAGAAGAAAAGAAACGGAAGTAGATAAAGGCAGATAAAGAAAGGAAGATTACAAGAGCGATGACACGTGCAGGGTGGGGCCGCGCAATTATCGATCACTATCATTTATGCTTTTGTAACGGAATAGAAATGCAGCTGCAAATTCTCCCCTTCGAACAAACCCTGTCACACCCTGCCAGGACGAGGTTTTTCGTCGAAGTCCGGCCTTTCTGGCTTTTCACAAGCGTTTCTCACGCAAAGGTTACAAGCCAAAGGTCAAACTTTTTTTTAGTGAATTTGTAACTTAACCGGTCGGATTAAATTCATGAAATCAATTGAAGTTCGTCGCTATATGTATAGTACATATACTTATTCAAGAAGACGCGCCACTGTGGCTGCAGCTGCAGTCACGGAATGCCGAACGACGCGCGGCGGCCTTCTTCCCGCAAATGTTTATCGCGTATCAAATTAAACGATCTTTACGAAGAATCGGTCGACTGACGAGCGGCGTAGGCGAAATGCAGATCACGTATTCTAATCCTGGATCATCGCGTTTCGACCTTCTGCATGAAGTTTCCATAGATTGGATGATTCACTCGCTCAGGAATTTGATTTATAGGTGCGTGTGCGAAATATGTGTTAAAGAAACATTTATATTTTTAAAAATCTAAAAATCTCTTTTATATAGAATAATTGATAAAACAATTAAATTTGTAAAACAATAAAGTGAGATCGTCTTATTAATTGTCTTAAATTTTTCGAAGTTTTCAATTTTCATAATTTTTATTAAAGAAATTGGAAAATTTGAAAAAATTTTATTATACTATTATTATTATTATTATTATTATTATTATTATTATCATACTACATAATTATAAATATTTGAAAGTTTCATGAATCATCGCCGTTAGCAAACAGTGACAGCACACTAAATATTGATATCCATTCCAACTATGTCAAATGATAAAATTTACGCCGACAGTCGCATGAGTGGAACATATAAATTTAGATACGTCTTAACTCAAATATATTTTTAAGTATCTCACTGAATTATATATTTTTCATTAAAATATATATTTTTCTCTTACATATATTAAATAATAGAAAATAAAAAATAACGAGAAAAAAAATATAAATATTTCAATTATTCTTCTAAATATTTTTAAGTTTTATTATTTTTTACTAAATTGTTGCATTATTTGGATATGCAAAATTTCTTTGACATAAAATTAATTGAAACTTTCTATTCAAAATGTTGACTATCATTTAATATTAAAGTCGAAGTAATATTGAGGGAATATTCAAAATTTTTATTGATTCTAAAGAAAAATTTGGATTATATGTTTTTGGACGCTACAGCATATAATAATTCCGGTTATTGTCACGGCGATAATTACCGTTTGACATGTTGGTGCACTACATTAATTCGCGTTAAATGATTTCGCTCGCGACATGACATGGCGAGCGTTTATCTCATTGCAGTTCGCTGCGCTTCGCTACGTCGATTAATCTACAAGAACGCAGTTTTCTCGATACAAATGATGAAACCGATACACCGCAGCCTTTCTCCTTTTGCGACTGTTGTTGCAGGAAAGACAATGTTTACAATAAAAAAAAGTGTTCAGTTTGTAACGTAAATATAATATACGTCATAAATATCAAATATCACCTTGAGTCTCGCATAATTAATGCAGCGATATCTTACAGAATATCTTGTGTCGATTTAAATGGCAAAGTCATTTTCGAGATAATATCGCGGGATAAATGTAAATGATAATTAGATGCAATCTTAAAGGCAAGACTTCTCATAACGATTACAATATCAAATGATGGAATCTGTCTCTTTGATTAACATTTGATTATTCATTATGTCTCATTATGTAATTGATATATTATTAAATTACTGTTAATATCAAATTATACTCAATTTAAATTATTTTTAATCATTTTTATAAGTCACCACTCTTATTTAATATATCGTTAATTTAACTAAATAATGGAGTTAAATAATTTAACTCAAGAAAATGTATTAAATATGATTGAATCATAATGACTAAAATTTTTGAACAAATTTTTTATAAAGAGCTAAATTTATATTGAAAGTAAACACAAATTAATAATAAGCTGTATCATTGCACACTTGATAAAAATAAATTTCGAGCTAACTTTATCAGTTCATCGAGGAATATGTCTTCAAAGTCTGACATATGGGAATTGCTTATGAAGCATTCCGTATTGATCGCAGTTACTTCAAGCTTTTAACACAATCAGTCTTAATCTCCGTTGTGACAGCAATCGATCGATTGTTCTTGCAACAAAAGCTTCTCTCGTTAAAATATTACCCTTTAAGCACAGTTTACATTATTCTGGCAAGAGAACAAATTAGGCTGCATTCCGTTGCATACATAATGTGCATGATGTATCACTTTATTTTTGTTTAACACTCTGCAACAATAAGAATAAAATGATACCTCATGCACATTATGTATGCAACGAAACACAGCATTAGACACGAGTTTTCCTTAAAATGTGAGTCTCGATGAAAAATGCATACATGATGATAAACTATCGGCTAGCGACAGAACACATTATACTTATTGTTTTACACTATGCAGATAATACACATGTTTAAAAATTATCTCAAAGATATCGTTAAAAGACTTTTTAATGTATTATTATTTTAATGTATCGTTTTTTTTAATGTATTCAAGACTTTCTGAGAAAATACATCCAGAAATTATCTTTTATAAAACATTTTTTTGAGAATGTCTAGTTACTGGCATTATCGATAACAACATTTCTTAATTGGATACATATAACATTGCTAATCTGTATGCCCACACATGTATATCTAAAAAACATCATAAAGACATCTTCCAGACATTGCGTATTATCTGAAATGGATCATAAAAATATTTACTATTTATTAAAAATCTTCAATGATTTTTATAATTTTTTTATTTTAAACTATGTCATAGCAATGTGATAAGGTAAAATTTTTCAGAAACATATTAATAAAAAACGCAAAGATAATTTGGAATTGCTTGAGAAACTAATACAGCATGGTTTAAGATTTACAAATTTCCTTAAAAAGTGATCTATATTATATATATATATATATATATATATATATATAAAATAGATTATTTAACAAAGTGCAAATACTAAATCGTTGATGTGTCGTAAAACAATTCTAATTCCTCTTTTATGTTTTTCTTTATTGCTTTTTGCTTAATTGTATATTATACACATCTAAAAATAAAACTCTCTTACATATGTATAAGACTTTGTAAAAACATCTTAAAACAGAAGAACAAGAATCTAAAAGCATCATGTAATAAAATAATTATAAAACAAAATAAAATAAAATTATTATAATTATTATAAATAAAATAAATATAATAATTATTATAATTCTAAATTTTATTTAAAATAAAAATAATTTTGTGGCTCCATACTCAAATTCTAAAACATAAATTCTCTGGATTCTTATTGCGGAGAGACATCCCCTATACATTACCCCCCAGCGATAAGGAATGAAAATAATTGAATGTAATTGTTTATGCAAATGTAAGTGAATGTGGCAAAGTTAATGTTATTCATATCGCGAATGTTTGCGAACATCCTTTATCAACTTGCGCTTGATCAGCTTCGCTATTATATCTATTGTCTAGCCAAATGTTTCGTTCTGCAATAATGTGAAACGATTTTCTTCTATTTTGATTTTCTATGATTAATTCCCACCGTCACGGCGTATTTTTAACATTTCTTGGTAAAGATATCTCCTTAACATGACGATCGTCAATGACTATTAAAATTCAATCATTGATTCGCTCTATTTCGCAAAAAATTACTCGTTTTCTGAATATCGATATCTCAAACAGAATAAGAAATAGTCATAAAAATGACGTCAAAGTGGTTCCAGAATGATTATCATTAATCATCCAGAGCAAGCGGTAGATCTACTACGCAATGTTGTTTGAAGTAAAGATTCTAATAATAGATAAGAATAAGAATAACAATTTTCTTTGTGAATTAACGTTAAGATAAAAAATAAAAATTATTATATTTGTGAATTTACTATTAATTTTTAATTCTATCTGTTACCGTAGTAACTATTTTACACAAATGTCAAACAATTTAATTTCCTTTATGTTATATTTGCAAATTTCATTAAAAAACATTAGAATCATTAAAAAACTTGTGTTTATTCTCTTTTATACGAGTCACTTTAGTTCTTTGAAATTAATTTAATCAACATGTATATTAAACACTTCTCACAGATCTAATACGACCCAAGTCTACAATTGTGTTACAGATTTTGGCGTCAGTTCCGAATAGAATTACCATATCTGAATCGCAAGAAAGAGTATACGTATATATATTATACTTTTACATATATAAGAAAAATCCTTCGATCACCTCAGTAAACAGTTCAGTATCAGGCTCAATATCTGCTCTTTGCCTTAACAAAAGTGAATTGTAAAATTATCGAAATGTTGGCATTCCAAAAATGAATATGGAGATAATCCACATAGCTTATATGTACTTTTTAAAGAAAAATAATCCAAGGGCGGAGTATGATGATTTTTTTATGTATTAAATTTAGATATTTAATAAAATAAAATTTTTAATTTCGATTGATAATTATTATTAATATAATTTTAATTTAAAATTTTAATGATCAGAAAAAAGAGAGTTTTATGATCATAAAAAGTATATGTACTCTTGAAAGAGTATGGCTGGTAATTCTAACTCCGGAGGATTAAAAATAGGACTGTTACTTTTGACAACTTCAAAGATTCAAAGCTTCAAAGCACTTTAAACTTCAAAGATTTAATTAATTTTATAAATTCAACTCTTTTCAAAGCTTCGAATTGTTAAAATTGTCAAAAGTAACAGCTCTAATTAAAAGTCACTTTTTGATTGCATTCATCTTAACATTACTATTTGACATTATCGCGACCTTATTCTGCTTGAATAATCTGATTCCAAATTCTTCAAAAAAATATCTGATTATTGCTCGAACAACTGTTCGTCATGACATTCAAAAGCGGTCTTTACATGAAAACATATGCCTATTTTCCATTCCAATCGCTCAGATCTTTTTCTAGACATTCAAAGAGATCACGTGGCGCTAGGGTTTCGACCTGCGACATGCGCTAGCCGTGTCGTCGACGTGAAAGTGACGCGAAGCCAACTGCGAGCGGCGGTCGCGCGCAACATGGTGGGTTGCATTTTCGTGTAAAAACATATATCGCGCGCGCGCGAGCACGGATATGTGTTTTTACTTCCCACAAAGAGCACGTGATGAGAGAAGTATTCTCTCTTTCCTTCGCGCACAGAAATAACAAACGCTTGTGTGCAGTACACGTACGTTCTTTCATACTCAGAGACAAACGGAGCAAACAAACTCACCATAATCGCGCACCGGCTGTGGACTGTAGCTCGCAGCGTTGCTCGCCGGCGTCACACGAAACCTCTCCATGCCTCTTCTTCTGCTTGCTGCCCGCTGTTACTGCTCTACCACTGTTCTTCTCTTCGCTTCTTCCTGGAGGCGAGGGACGGTACGGATGAGGAATGGGAGGCTAAATTCGCTATTCGATCATCCGCGACGCGCGACACATAGGACAATCGATGTATAAGAATCGGCACATTCGCACGCGACCACTCGCGTGCGCACTCCTCATTCACCAACGTGAAATTACAGGACGCTACTGTGCGCGTCGCCGGCTGAACGCCGTCGCGAGCCACGACCGGCTCGGCGTTATCTTCACGCGGAATGGCGCGACGGAGTGGGGGTAAGGACAGTGACTGGGGAGCAGCAGGAGCGACGCGATAGTTACGCGCGGAAGGGTGAAAGGGAGGGTAACATGGAATATCGAAGAAGGAGAATTGGAGTCCATTATCCTGGAACAAGAAATAATGGGCATTATTCCGCTTTTATTTTAAAACCGTTTTAAGTAATGTCTTAAGATGCTAATACAACATCTTCTCTGATTGGCTTATAACATGGCTTAAGATTGTACTTAATCATAAAAATATAAGAATTGTAGGTCTGTTTTGATCTTTTCATTTACTTGCGTTCTCTATAAAAGTTATATTTCTATCAGCTTATAGGTATCGAAATTAAAATAACCAAAAAATTTTTAATTAGGAGGAACAGTCTTAAATTTTAATTCTTCATTCCATTTTATAAAACGTTCCAATTTTTGTCCCAAATTAAGAACCTAGTTACGAATTGTTCCTCTTTTAAACGTGAAATAATAAATGTAAAAATAATAAATGTGAAATAAATTGTCAACTGATGTGTGAAGAATTTTATGACTTTTTATTTAAGCACCAAATTATTCATACATTCAGAAAAATATAATTTTAAAAAATAAAATTGAATTTTATTTCTAGCTAAATTGAATTGAATTTTTGGCGTGCTAATAACTGCGAAATGGAAAAGTGAAATAAAGAAAGCTTATCATAAAAATGTTAAAAAGATAATGGATGTAAAAGGGACAGTAAAGCCAAGAACGAAAACAAAAAGATAAAAACGAATGACTCACGTGAAAAGTGCAAGGAGACTGGAGGATAGGACTTACTCACAATCAGTAATCAAGGGAGTGGACATTAAATTGGCAACATAGAGAACCCGTGAGTCTGTAACTCGATATATTTCTACATTCTTTTTTCCGTAATCGTGCATCCATATAGGGTGTGTCCAGTTCGCCCTCTCACGGGTTGCACCACCACTCATCGCGGGGGTGGGTGCGCAGTGACGTAATTAGCAAGTTCATAACTGACGTATAGACCGAGATGATTTCAGATAAAAAATACAATGTTTCTGACGAAATTAACCGACTCTTGTATGATTACTTCTAACAAATATATGGGCATATCCAGAATTTTTTCGAAAGATTTATCAATTCTGTTAAATAAACAATAATTTTTGCATTAATGAATTGCTTTTTTCAATATCTTAAAGCTTAAAATATTTTTTTTTCATTTGTATGTGAAATATTAGGTTTTGTAAAAATCATAACTTTTTTTCTCCTGAGGGCAATACGTATATAGGATAAAATTTTTAGGAGAAATGTGAAGCTCAATTTTATGGATATGTCACTCTTTGTGGATATATTTATATTCCATGTTTATACTCACTTATAGTGAATGCAAGATTATAATAATGGAAGAAATTTTTTATTTAAAAAGTTTTAATTGTAGAACTTGTAGAAAATAAACATTAACAATTTATTAACAAGTGTCGAATCTAAAAAAAAAGAAGTCTTTTATAGAATTTATTTTCAATTTGGAGTAAAAAAACTGAAGGACAACACACAGTGTTCCAAAGCGATCATACCCATCCAAGTACTAACCGTGCTCAACGTCAGTGCTTGACTTCAGTGATCAGACGAGAACTGGTACTTTTGAACGTGATTTGGAAGTTATCCGAAGATAAAAATTATTTGATAATAGTTAAAGATCACTTTAACTTTTCATCTTTAAATTAAATAACATACATATATACATATAATAAAAATGTATATACATACATATACATGATGTTTCAAAGCACCATACTAATGGCAAGTTCCTAAAATCATTTTATGACAAAAATTCTAATACACATAATGTATACAAACTAAATATTTTTTAACATAATAAATATGAATAATTAAAAATATCAGTAATTTTATCTTCGCTTAAGAAATATTTATATCGATATTAACAAGAAACAATTATTTGTACCATATCTGAATGCGCAAATTTTAGACAATATAGTATTTGCTAACTTCAAATCATCATAATTCAAAAATTATTATAGCCGTTTTGTCATTAAAATTTTCGTCTCAAAATGACTTCAAGAATATCTGTCTTTAGCAGATAATGCGTCGAAAAACACTCTTATAATAAAATCATTAATCTCTGAACATCGATCTTCTTTAATCTATATTTTGGACAATAATTGAAGAAAACATGGACATAACAGATTTTCACTTCCCAACGAATAAATAAAGTTTACACATTAAAAACGGTCGAAATTGTCAGAAGGCAAGTGCTTTTGAAAAAGAAGCGATTTCAGGGTTATGTGAGCAAGTTCCTGCTTGTTTCTTTTTCAAGGTAGAGATCGTGTAACTTATTTTTTAGGACAAGATTCGTTATCCCGACAACGCCATCGTTCAGACGACAAGCTGCATAGATAAACCGCTATTTTTTTATTTCTATCAGAAAATCATTTTCTGTCTGCATCTCGCCCGAGACTTAATGCATAAAACATTATTGATTATGCGCGAGTACTCGTCCGTTCTCGCCGTTTGTTCATGAATTGTTGCACGCAGAAATAAAAATTAAAAAAAAAAAAAAATAAAAACTTGAAGTTTTAAAATTTAATAGAAAACTGGTTCAGTAATTTAATAATAAATAAATAACATAAAAGGACTACGAACCAAGATGAATGTTTTATGCTAATAACTTTTTACTAATTTTTTACTTCGCCCTAAAAATATTTTACTCCAATATGTATTTTCTGTAGATACTTGATAGTATAGTTTTATTGATTTAACTCACATAAAATTTTTCCATTTATTCAAAAGCTTTCTATGTAAAAATAATAGTAAACCAGAGATGATCAATCTCGTCTGGCGTGTTACAATAAAGGTTAAAAATTTTTAGTGTACCACTTTACTACAGAATTAAGGAAAAAAAGACTGCAATATTATACTTTTTTCTTTTGAATTGAGCAAAAGATTTCTTCTATTTAACAAAATGTATTTCTTTTACTATATTCTGTTTTACATTCGTTTAAAAATAAGTAGTTTACATAAAAATGAACAAAACAAATGCAACCAGAATGTGTAAAAATAAAAAATAAATTTAAAAGTTATTTTAACGTATCATTTTGAATGTTCTAAATTTTTTTCTGGCAGTACGTATTGTGACAAGTTTGAATAAGAATTTTGATAAAAAAAATTTTTATCGCCCTAAAAGTCTTTTACTCGAATATGTATTTTCTGTGGACATTTGATGGTATTTTGTTGATTTATAATTCACATGGAATTTTTCCATTTATTTAGGCACGTTACTGATAATGAGAATGCTTTGCGTGCTGCGGGTTGACCACCCCTGCTAAACAATGAAATTGTAGTGTAATGACTCACAATAAGTGACGACAGCTACTTATTGTCAGATCCAGTTTCGAAAAGGCGTTATCAACCCATTAGACTTTACAACAAGACAAAAATGTTTCCTCGATATTTATAAAGTTATAAAGACAAAAGATACTAAATAATATAGATATCAAACATTTTAACGATGAATATCAAAAAGAATAAAAATTCTATTACCAATATAGTTTCTTTATTACACTCTAAAAATACATTTGTGTGGATTTAACAGCATGCGGTGTTTATGTAATTTCAACACCATGTTGGTATTGATATTAATATGATGAGATATTAAATTATGGGTTTCAAACCACACCTTGGTGTTGATAATAAACTATGTATTTTAAATTCACATCATGATGATATTAATATAACAATAGGTTCAAATCCACATCATGATTGATATAACACGATGAGAATTATACATTTATTTTTATCTAAATATCGAATGATGTTAAATGGATATTTTTAGAGTGTAGATTTTTGCTAAAAAATAATATAACTTTTTTAATTGAAAAATCTCGATTTTCTACTCGGATTTCACTCCAAAGTAAAAAAAAAACCAGTTTTTCATCTCTAATTACGCGTAGATATCGACATGATTTTCTTTACTTTGTCTCTAGAAACCGGAGTGACTTCGTGAAAACACTCAATGTCCAATGTTGTTTTACTTTACTCCATGATGCTGCGCAACACTATTTGCGGAGATAATCTAAAATCACACGTCGCGCCGAAGGTGAAGGTCGGGGGGGAGACAAAATTTTATTTTTACCGACCCATATCATCCCGGCGTGTCTGTCGTATAATCGTCTTTTATTATCTCGCGTTCCACGAACGGTGATTTCACAGAAGGGCGCGAGGCGCGATTGCGAAAGTTCAGTCGAGAACGGCGCGGGAGTACGTGCGGTATTCCTCTCCTTTTGTGTTACTCTTTCCTTCTTTCCATTTTTTTTCTTGCCAGTCGCAACCCGCAGGAACGCGCGAGCGGCGTTTCCCTGTCTCTCTCATTTTCTCTCTCTCTCTCGCTTCCTCTCGCATCGTCTGGCGTTTCGAGCGCGAAACAGCTGATAGAGCCGTCCCTTTAATCGCGTATCGCGTCGCCGAGTCGTCGCTCGTCGCGCGAGGTGAGTCGCTGGCCGACCACCGGGAGGATCTTGTCGTTTACGTGCCGCACGATCAGCGCAGGTGAGTATCTTGTCGCGGCGTCCGATAACGTCGCTCGCCGGCTCGCGAACCACCTTTGTAGGTTAGGGAAGGTTTTCCGCCCGTCCGTCAAGCGTACGACGTACGTGGTATGAACGGACGAACGCTCGTAAACTCGCAACGGTCGCCATCTTCGAAACGCAAGTCGACTTTCGTGTGAGTAACTTAGCCGGGTGTACTTTTGTGATGCTTTCTCATTCTCGACATCGAGAGTATGAGATCTCGTCACCGAGGCCGAGAATAAAAATATCTCGTCGGAGTGAGGATTCCAGATGAAATGTATACATCAAGATCCTTTCTCTGCATCTTCCTTTGTCTGTTATTCTCTCTCGCTCTTTTCATGATGGAACGCTCAAGTCGCCGAGAATCTCATCGACGCGAAGTATCCTTGGTAAAAAAACTGTCATAATGTCTCATAATATTTTTAAGAATTTGTCGTATTTTAAGTTTATGAAGATTTCTTAAAAAGTGTCTTAAACTTTTTCAGAGTTTATAAATTTTCTTTGGAAATTAAAGATTGGAATAGAGTGACAATTCTTATAATATTTTGGAATTTATATGTATGAGGAAAGATTTTTAGATTTTCTCAGTATTTTAATTCGTATCAAAAAATCAATAATTTTTCAAAAAGTTAAAAGTTAAAGTAAAATTATATAGAAATTTTTTAAAATTCTGAAAAATTATATGAATTTTAACAAAAAATTGTTACCACCTTGATGAAAAAAATACTCATATTTTATAATATTTTCAGAACTAACATTTTAGATTTATGAAGATTTCTAAAAAAATCTTCAACTTTTTCAGAAATTACAGAATGAAAAAACTTAGAAATCTTAGAATATTTCGAAATTCTAAAAAAAAATTTAGACTCTTTCAGCACTTCTGTAAAGTTTATTTTGTATATAAAATCTGAGAAATTTTCTAAAATTATAAAATTGTACAGATTCTAAAAAATTATGAAATTTACATAAAAATACTGAAACATGAAGAATTTTGAGAAAAATTTTCATCAAGGATATACCTTTTCGTTCGCTTTGCTGAAATTAAATCGATTCACGCTTTTTGTCGCGAATTTTCAGTCAATATAACCTTTTTTGATTTGTTAATTTAAATGCGGTATCTCCAGTGTGTGATGTCTAAATTCTTGATGAGAAAGTCAGATAGAACGTAAAACGTCATTCGAAATATTCAAATGACGCGCGCGACGCGCCGCCATGACGGCGAGTCGAAACGATAGGAACGGCGGAACGGCGGAACGATGAACGTGACATCATCAATGGCCGCCGCCGCGCGTGTTGTCTGTGTACGCAACGGAGCGCGGCACTCTCGTAGGCCGTTGCAGTAACTCACGCAAAGGACGCCGATACTTGATTTCGAAATACGTACCTGCGGTTGGAAGTGTTCGAGACATGGGCTCAAAGAAGCACAAAAAGCATAAGCGCGAGAGGCACGAAGGTGAGGAACGAGTGGTAACGATGTGCCGCGATTTTCTCCAGTTGATCGAAATTCCCGGTCGTACCTCGCGTTTTCGACGGTTTGCGACGATTTTCTTCTAGTTTTAAACTTCGAAACTTTCTTCTTTTCTGCCGCTCATTTAATCCGTCAATTGTCCGATAAAAAACTGTCGTCGGTCGTTCGTCTCGTTTCGACAAATAAACAGCCTGTATCACCAATGTAATGTCAAGATCTGTGTCAAACAGTGTATGCTCGTTTCTACTAGAGATTCTATATCAGAAACTGGCCATGAGTGATTTTGTCAAAATCTTGCGAGAGAGAAAGGTATATATAATTTCTTCTTGTATGTGTGTATACTATCTCACTCCACAATCTTAAAGTTGTAGAGTGAAACACAGTAGAATGAGACATTAGTTGTGTTCAGTAGAAAAAGCAGCTTTGCAGCTGTTGTAAAATTTTTTAATATGATTGATTTATACATTTATACCTAATAAGGAACTAAGGACAAAACCAGTTACATTAAAGAATTTTATATTTGCAGAAGTACTTTTTCTGCTGAAAGTTATTGTATATACAGGGAGAAATTATATACTTTTTTCTTGTTGGAGTTTGACAAAATCGTTCGTAGCCGGACTCTATTATAAGATCTCTAGTTTTCAATATAGATTAACTCTCAATTCAACTTACTCTTCATTTTTTTTTCTAATTGTTATGTTCATTTCTAGCAATGTACAATTTGAAAAGAAAATATCGGTGTGAATTTAAGAACATGAGGTATCCATGCAATTCCCACTATATTAGTATTGATAACGTGAAATTAATTTCGATTTACTTTTTATCTTTAGTGCTTTCCTTTTAGGAAACACGATAACAAATAAAGTTTTATTTTTGTTATTCATTGAATGCAAAGATGAACGACATTGTCGTGTGTGTGCCGTGTGTGCCGACTATGTCTCCTAAAAGGAAAGCAGCCTATCTCCAGGCTTAAAAAGTATAAAAAGATAAATTACAGACTAAAGTTAATCTATATTGGTAGATATAGGCATAGAATAGAACGAAAAGTAAGTTGAATCATAATCTACATGGAAACAGGCATGACGAGGAAGCTCCATAGCTTCCTCCATGCTAGAAATATAATTAGATTTATAAGAATGTATATGTTACTGCAGCATCATTACATCGCACCAAGCTAAGCTGTGTACTTTTATGTCAATCATCATTTAAAAAAAGGATTCGAATGAAAAATGAGAATGCTTTGGGGTGATGGACCGTCAATCTTTGCGCCTCAATTTGTAAAATGGTCCACACTCTTTCCAATTTTCATTGGGATCCTTCTCATACTCATAGTTTAATGATGCACAGGAATGTTGACTTCGTTTTCACCACGGACAAACTGAGAGTGAGGTTGGAGTAGAAGCGAGGTGGATACGAAAGTATAAACCGAGCGTTCCGCAGCAACAGGCGCGACGTGGAAGTAAGTGACGTGTAACAACGGACATGGACTGGTCGCACGACAGAAGCTAGCTGTGCTTCGAAAATTATCAAATGCCCCAAACCCTTTCTTTTTTTGTCTGTTGAACCCGTTGAAGTGCAACAAGATCCTACGATAAGAATTCCTCCTTGTGGCAAGGGAGTAGTATATGTGTTTAGATTACAGATAGATTACACACACACATACACACACACACACACACACACACACACACACACAAACCTGTTGCACTTCAATCATATAATTCCCTTGGCTGTTATGTATCGTGGCATTGAGAGCCACATATGCTTCGCTTGACCTCCTAGCGAGGTATTTTCAATTTTAATGATTGCTCTCCCTTGTTATTCCCGCCGATTATTCGATTTGATATAACGATGAAGATTATTTTATAGCGTATATTAAGATTTGTTTGATTTATAAGTCGAGTTACTTCCATCTCGCTTCCAGTTTGTTGAATGTGAAAACAAAGTCACATGTCCTGTTAATAAAATCATTTTTACATCATCGTTGATACAATTCCTATCCTATGTGTTCTCCTTAATGACCGTAGATTTTATATCTGTTCATCATTTGCACCTCCTTTCTTTGGATATCTTTATGTCATGCAACATTTCCGACGTCATATTTTTTTTGTGTTACTATATTGTATCTCGTCCTGCATAATCTTTCCGCAAAATATCCTGATTGCTGCATGTGGCATATTTTTCAACGGATCATATATTTGGCTTTTAGAACAACAATTTTAGTACACTGCTTAAAAAAACATTATTTTAAGTACTCAAAACGATGGCTAACTATATCTTTTTCTTCGACAGAAAGTCAATACACAACGACGGATAAGCCGCCTAGTCTGAAGTTAATCTTAAAGGTAGGAGGTAGTACTGGAACACCCGAACACGGCAGCGAGTCGCCAAGTCAAACCACAATGCTTTCGCAACATTATCAACAACAATTGGGTCTTAACTATTCTGTTAGTCAAGGGGACGCAGAATATGATAGATATGTTGGTCACAAAAAACTCAAGAAGAAGAAGAAAAAGAAAGATAAACGACACAAGCATCATCATAAAGACAAGAAAAGACGGAGAGAGGAATCGAGTCAAGAATCAGTTGGTGACGCCGATGAGAATCTGGTCGAGCCTGTGCCTAAGAAGATTTGTACCAATCACAATCAGTTGTTGCCACCCAGACCACCATCGGGTGGCGAATTGAGGATCGGTGTTGGTAACGTAAGTTCTCTGTCGCCACATCGCGAGCCTAGAACATGCGTCCTCAGAAAGATAGCAGAACGCACACCTCTCCAAAGGTTATTGGAGCATTTATTGAGATCCATGGAAAAGCGGGATCCACAGCAATTTTTTGCTTGGCCAGTCACAGACAGCATCGCGCCTGGTTACTCTCAAATAATTACGAATCCGATGGATTTCAGTACAATAAAGCAAAAGATAGACGACAATAATTATCAGAATTTGCAAGAATTCGTGGATGATTTCAAGCTCATGTGCGACAACGCTATGACGTATAATCATCCCGATACCATCTACTACAAGGCGGCGAAGAAATTGTTGCATGTTGGTTTGAAGATGGTCACTCCAGAGAAATTACGGCAACTTAGGCCAGTCCTGATGTACATGAACGATATTACAAAGGAGGAGCTTGGATTTGAATTGGGCAACGAAGATCTTAATAATCCGAATGCTCCTGTGACAGAGGAACAAATAGAGCAGGAACGCGAACAGGAGGAACGTAATGAGGAGGCAGAAGAGCTTAGGAAAGAAAATCAAAGAAAAATGAGATTGGCTAGTTTAGGAAAGTTCGAAGCGATACCGGACGACTTGACGCCAGAAGAGATACTGAAACAGGCTAGAGGTGCGGCTAAAGCTGCGGCGGAAAAACTCAGTTTGAAGAGGGTTAATTCGAAGATGGGTTTCCTGCGGCAGAAGAAGGACGGTACTACTAGTCTGCAGATTATTGTACCCGGGGACGGAATTATTCCTGGAACCAATCAAAGACCTGTATCCTTAGGACAGTTGATAGGCAAATTAAATCACGGTACTGGAGCATTGGCTGGATTCCGGGAGGATCGAAGGAACATGTCAAAGCCAGTGAAACCTCTCTACTATGGTGCGTTCGGTTCATACGCACCTAGCTATGACTCGACGTTCGCGAATCTTACCAAGGAAGAAACCGACCTAGTCTATCAAACATATGGTGACGAGACTGCCGTGCAATACGCTGAATCTATCCTAGACTTTGCCAAGGACTGTGATTACACATTGACCATGGTCGACGATCTGCTGGATATTCTCACAGGTGGCGATCACAGGAAGACGAAGAAATTCATCGAGGAAAAGCGAAGACTGAGAGAAGAGGAGGAAAAGATCAAGCATTTATTGGAAAAACCCATGCAAGACGTGAATCGTAACATTCCGTTGCTGGATAAGGTCAAGGTTGATATCGAACAACTAAAGACATTATCGGATCTCGGTATCGACATAAACTTCTTAGACAATTTAGGTAATTATAGTAACGATAAAAATAAATGATTTAGCATTATTTTAAGTAACTGAAAATATTATCGTTTCCTTATTCTTATCTCAAAATAGCAAAAAAAATATTTTGTTTCATAATGTTGTCGATTATAATTCAATAATTTCGAGATTAAAATTACTTCTCTTTCGTTATACAATTACACGTTTTTTTTTCTATTTACAGAAGAGGATTTTAAATATAGCGAGGAACGTGCCGCTCTACAAAGTCGTCTTGACGACACATCGCAAATGCTGGGCCGGTTGAAGCAGGTTCAACACGAGCGTTTGTCAGCACCGCCACCGGCCCATCTCTCCAATGTTCCTAAAGCAGCGGACACGGAGGTGATGCTTGCCGAGAAGATCACAGACAATCTCACTGATATAGCAAAGAAACTGCCACCGTCAGGGATCGCGCCGGTCGACGGATTACGTAGAGCTATGGGCATAGCACCTTTGGGCGGATCAGAGCCCATGGAAGTCGAGCCGATCACGCACAACCCCACTATAGTCACTGACAGTTCGTTACTGCCGAATCCGAGCAATGGTAACAATCAGGTGTTGTCGAATCTGTTGCCGACCCCCTCGCCAATTCAAAATGCGAATCTACTGAGTCCGACCGGCCAGCAAAATCAAAATATCAGTATTGTGGGCGCGAATCAGCCGCCATCGTCAATTCAAATGCAGATCGGTATGACGCACAGCAGTCAGACGCCGCCGTCTTTACTGAGCGCATCAGAACCATCTGGCGTGGTGGCTGACCTCGAGTCTGAATTGCGCGAATTTCTCGAGAGCGATCCTACGCTAGGACACTCGCCTCTCCATGATGATAAAACTTTGGAAGACATTCTGTCTGAGTCTTAGTGCGAGCACGGAATTCGAATGTTCCGCAACTCCCCATAATTTATAAATAAGTAATAATTATAAATTTATAAATAGATATAAATTATAAATATATTCTGAATCAGAATTCTGTAAATTTTATTATTGATACGCTACTTTCACATGTACGATTAATAAATCAGATCATATAGTCCTGTGTCTGATTTTAATCACTTTATTTTATTTCAAACCTATTCCACATTATCTTCAGTGAAAAATGCGAAAGAAATGTTTTAAAGTTAAAGACACAAATGATGTTAAAGAGGATTTTGAAGTAAATGAAGTATTTCATGAATATATTAGTGATAATATCGCATATATCGTTCATTTGCTGCAACAACAAGACTTTTCAGAAAATAAGTTTGAACATTTTAAATTAGAAAAATTTGTAATATTAATTTTAGTGTGATTTTAGTGTGATAATTGATTGCAGAGGAATTTTCATTACGTTTCCATTTTTTTGTAAGCAAATAAAAAGTGACAAAATTTTTAATTATTGTATTTATCATAAAAATATACTTTTGATATGAGAGATAAAAAAATTTTTTAAATACTTACGAGAAAATATGTATAGATAATATAAATGTATAGATAATATAAATATGTATAGATAAATTTTTGATAATACTATATCATTCTGTAAAGTATAAAATAATATAAAGTTTTATTTATCTTCATAGAGATATATCTATTATTCCGCGCAGAGTAAGTTGCATTTGTTACGCGATGCTCGTAACATTGGAATGTAATTTACATATATCAATACTCGATATATCAATACTCGGCGTACCACATTATCAAAACACAATGCCGGTCTCATATACAGTATATATCGAAAGGCATATAAAGAAAATGCACAATGATGCTATTGATTACTGATAAGTGTATAGCCACTATCGCGTATTCTGTATTCCAAAGTGTAATGGGAAGACGAACGGCTATCGCAATGAGTTTTACTCGCGGTCAAAAATAAAATCAATCACGGCATGCTTGATGAAGCAGATGATGTTATGAAACATCTACGTTATATACCATGCAATAATGTACACATGACTACTCATATTCCATGAACGTTTCAAGTTTCAAAGAGATTAATGCGCAATTCAATTCGCAAGTCTCGAATTTTAAGTTTAGGAATTACAATCAGAAATACAGAAATATAGAAACTCTGAGACTTCTGTGAGGATCGAAGAGATAATAAGTTAAAATCATAACAAAGAACTTTTGTCTATGGGCTTCGTTTTTTTTTATAGAAAAATATTTATTAAAAAAGCACATGTTTTTGCATTTTCTTTTATATTCAGATATCAATTTTAACCTTCCAGAACTGATACATAAAAATCTACATCATAATTACTGATGCTGGATCTATAAAATCCATTCAATTTATGATAATTAGACCTTACTAATTAATTTCAAATTTAAACATGACTCACATAAAAAAAGAGTAAATACTATTTTTTTAAAATATTTCAAATTTGCAGGTGACAAAATATTAATTTAACAAAAAAATTGAATTGTTTGACATTTTTAACGAGAGATTTACTTGAATAGGTTCAATTCCACTATCATTAATGATCTGTTTCGAAAAGTTAATAAAAAAGCGTGACTGCATTTTTTTTAGTTTTAAATGCTTTTTTCAAATGATAGATTTTAATTTTAAATATAAATAGCACGTAATTGTATATAATTTTCTCTATTCTAATTCGTTTTAAAGTAAAAAAAAATATTTTATTTCGATTACTTTGGAGAATAATGTGCAAAAGCACAAAAGACAAAGCAGCAATGAAACTATATATATATATATATATACATATATATATATATATATATATGATAGCAATTGCAGTAATCCGTTTATATCAGACAATATCGTTTTAGCTGTTGTAGCTGACAATGCAATCACGTGCGTTTGCGTTTACGAGAAATGTGTAATTCCTTTCCCATAATCGTATTTCTGTACCGCGTGCTCGGTGAGTTGATCCTGACAACGAGATTACGCAAATGCTAGAGTTTATTTTCGGAAATCAGGCAGAGCCTTTGCGCCACGTGCTCTTTGAACTGAGTTTAATGACAAAAATAGCTTGCCGTGAAAGAGGCGTAATCACACCGACATCGCTATCGGTATACCGCTGTCAAAGATAAATTGCAATGAATATTAATTAACCGTAAAACATTTCATACCACGTTCGCTCCATAAAGTGCAGATTTATATTTATCCTTTTCATATGGAAAGCGAGGAAGGAAGTGTTCATCCTCTACGATCTGTAAAATAATGATCGTCCAATTTTTATTAAAAATCACGGTTTATACGTACCTTTTTTTAAACGGAAAAATTTGAAAAGAAAAAATAATGACCGATTTAGAGATCGAAATCACTATAAATGTTTCGAAGCATTTGATTTACTAACTAAAAAAATATTTTGCTAATTGATCAATCAAAAACTGCTTCAAAGTATTTATAGGAATCCAGGAATCGATGGAATACTGATACGACTTATTTAAAATAAAAAATAAAAAATAGATTCCAGAAACTTATCTCAAATACATATAAAATAAAAGATATGTATTTCAGTTAATTTTTAGATAGTTAATAAAAAGGATAAAAAGGATAAAGTTATTTAGAATTTATTATTTTAAATAACTTCATTTGATCTGTTTCTTAACTATAAGTACATACTACACACCTTAATTTTTAGCAACTTTATTACTTGGTCACCCTCAAATTAATGCGACACTTGAAGCGACGTAAAACACGTTCGTCTCGCTCGAGGTCACCGAGCGAATGCTTGCGAATGCCTAAGTGATGACGTAGCAGCCGCTCCCCTTTGCTGTTCGAGCTCCCCCTCGCATTTCGTCGGTTGTCGTCGCGCCGTTCGGATGTTCAACTGTCGCGTTGCGTATGAAAAATATTCAATTTATTTAATTTATTCTTTCTCTTATTTTACATGATTTTGATAAACGAGTATCATTGTATATTTTGTGCTTTTTCTTTGTAGTATCTCTGACATTTATTCAATATATTGAATTCGATTCTTCTAAATGTAATTAGTAATTATTCGCATATGAGATATTTTTGAGATATTCCAATATTATTCTTTTTAATGATTCATACTTAAATGAAGGTTGATAATATTCTATATATCCTTTCTTATAAAAGATATATAGAATATTATCAACCTTCATTTATATGTAAATTTTCTTAAATCAGCAAAACTATTCGTGTAGATAAATAATTTATTTCAAATATAAAATCAGAGCTATGTATTCCACTTAATTTTTAGATAAATCAGCAAAGCTATTCTTTTCATATAGGTATAAATAACGGAACCGCGAAATAAAGCGCAAAATGTGCGACCGATATTTCTCTGAAATTCTGTAATAATACCTACTGAAAGAAACGAATTATATTCAGCTTATTTTAATTAGAATACGTCGGATATTATGTAGCGACGGTTAGCTAACATATTTAATTTCGCACGACGTCGCAGTACGTTATTGTAAACACGCGTGACCTTGTTTGAAAATTGAGACTCAAGCTGGCCCGGCAGGCAACGGTCGAGCTACGTCTTTCGTGAAGTGCGTCACATATTATCCTGCGGAATGCGGTCGTGATGAGACGCGTAGATATAACTCTCTACGAACTATTAGAAAATACTGGCTAGCGATCGATTTTTAATCACAATGGCGTCATCTACGATGTGTGAAGTACGCCATAAGAATAAAAACAAGAAATTGATCGAATGTGAGGAAAATGATCGTCTCGTAAAAGCCATTCTACCATTTCAAGACGATACGGCGACTGATCGTCGAAGTATAAGGTAATTTTGTACGTTTTAGAACAAGAACACATTATAGAGAAAATGTCGGCCAACTGTTGTGTCGTTTACGGAAAATAATTAAGATTTAAGTAACAATCCATTAAACTTTTAAAACATTCTCATTCTAATTAATCGGAATTAAATGTTATTAAAGTGATGTTAACAAGTTCACGAAAGAAAGCTTCGAGAATATTCGATAACAATCTATTCGTTGAAACTATTTAATTTGAAACGCAAGGAATGAAATATTCGATATAGTCTGTTTCTCATAATTTCTCAATGTTACAATTTTGAAGTCAACGGATCGGTTGGCATGCGGCTTTCAAATTTTTTTACGGACTACGTCGCGCGGCATAAGGCCAGATTCGCCTTGACGGAAAAAAAAAAAAAGCGAAAGCAGACAAGCGAAATGTATCGCCTAATATTACTGCGAGTTCTGATTGACTTCCGCTTTTCCACTTTCTGTTTTTACGCCGCGTGACGTAGTAGTAAAAAAATTTGAAAGCCGCTTGCTAACCGATCTGTTGACTTCAAAATTGTAACATTGAGAAATTATGAAACAGATTATATCGAATATTTTATTTCTTGCGTTTAAGATGTGAATTCAGCTTAAGGATGCACGGCGTCCTGCGTAAGTTCGCCGTACCAGTCACTACCATTCGCGCGCCGACACTCGAGCGAGCTGGCAGCGACGTATATTATCTCTCGAAACGCAATTATAGTAGGTATAGCGAAGCTCTAATCGCGATTATTCTGTACCAATACTTAAAATTGTGTCGTATTCATGTTACGTCGTGCGATTACATACAACTTTGTATGTAATCAGCTAAAAAATATTAAGCACCGTTATATGGCGTTAGTTTAAAAATTGATTCGTAGTATTTGCTGTGAAATATTCTTTGTTTTATTGTAAAAATCTTTGAAACTATTATATGTATAATTTCGGTAACTAATAGGGGAATAATATAGATAAAAGAATTTCAGATATAAGCGAAAATAATACAGGTGCATGATATTTTTGACCAAGATTGTATATGTATTGTCAACTTTTCATACACGACAATAATCGACCGACATTTTATCTATCGTATGCTTTCTCTTGCCTTTATTCATGCAACAAAAGTCGAAACTGCAAGGGAAATTAACCCTCCGGAGCTGATGTCTAAATCTGTAACAGTTACACTGACGCTGTACATCTATAAGCAGCATTTAATTTATTTTATAATTAATATTAAAGGCATTAATCAATTTCAAGGAATCTCAAAAAATGATATAATTCATATAAAAAGGAGTAAATACTTAATTTCTTTTACAATACGAATAATTTATTTGCAGATGTAACGTAAAGAAAATTGAATTGTTTGACATTTTTGATAAAGACATTTATATAATGAGTGGATTCAATAAATCTACTATCAGCTCCGGAAGATTAAATATTGTTCTACATTTATGGTAATTGTTTTCTCAAATACGCTTGAATTTAGATATAAGTACACTTTGAAATTTTCCGTCAATATCAATTAATACTTTAACGAGTCATTTAGTTTTTTTCGGTTTTTAATGCACGAATCACCGGAATGTAACAAAAATTGGAAAGTCATGATACATTAACGGTTCATTAATGATACGTGTCTTTTATGGGCTTTCGTATTCGAAGTATATAAATATTATGTGTAATATACATAATATATATAAACCGAGCTTTGAGACACATACATTTTCGCAATTTATCGCGCCTTCATCAGTTAAATTGACTCATCGCAATGAAGTTGCTGCGTCTTACCGCATTGCAATGAAGTTGCTGCAATCGAATTTTTCAATTCTAACGTAACGTTTCGCGAATACGGAATGGCTCGATAGCGTCACGAGTCGAGCGACGTCGTGACGCTAAGTACAATCGTAATCAGTGTTATATCGTGACAATTAATGATCGTATGGCGTGAGTTCTTGGCGTGTATATCGTTGACACGAATGTATACTTTGTAAGTTCGTCACATTACACATTAAGGACCGATTGTTCTATCTTCAGATAAACTATGTGATAATTTACCTACTAGATAAACAAAAGAGTAAAAAAATAAGACAGTGAGCTGAAGTTTAAAAGTGGAAAAAAGTGGAACAACTCAGCTCTAAGGATTGTAAATTGGAGATTAGAATTTGGCCAATTATGTAATTTTAATGTCAATCCGTTTCATTCTGACTAACTGAATTCTAATCTCCAATTCGCAATTCTCAATCTCCAATGTATCCTGTAATACGAGCTTGAGATCTATGCTTAAAATCTACCG